>ERZ826242.1283-NODE-1283-length-28436-cov-13.224939_pt1 | contig 28436 bp, 29 predicted proteins | sample MGYA00519871_ERZ826242 | MGnify/ENA primary metagenome ERZ826242 (study PRJEB31778, sample SAMEA3449226) | human gut metagenome | biome: human gut; feature: human-associated habitat; material: faeces | place: United Kingdom | collected 2010/2012 ...
TACCAGCACCAACTGTTCTACCACCTTCACGGATTGAGAATTTAGTTCCGTTTTCGATAGCGATTGGAGCGATTAATTCTACTGTCATTTCAACATTATCACCTGGCATTACCATTTCAACACCTTCTGGTAATTCAATAACGCCTGTAATATCAGTTGTACGGAAGTAGAATTGTGGACGGTAATTACTGAAGAATGGAGTATGTCTTCCACCTTCTTCTTTGCTAAGTACATATACTTGAGCTTTGAATTTAGTATGTGGAGTAACACTTCCTGGTTTAGCAATAACTTGACCACGTTCGATATCGTCACGAGCAACACCACGTAATAATACACCAGCATTGTCTCCTGCTACAGCTGTATCTAATTGTTTTCTGAACATTTCGATACCTGTAACAACTGATTTTTTAGTAGGTTTAATACCAACGATTTCGATTTCATCGTTAAGTTTCAATTCACCACGTTCAACACGTCCAGTAGCAACTGTACCACGACCAGTGATTGTGAATACATCTTCAACTGGCATTAAGAATGGTTTATCAGTGTCTCTAGCTGGAGTTTCGATCCATTCATCAACTGCATCCATAAGTTCACCAATTTTTTCTTCGTAAGCTGGGTCACCTTCAAGAGCTTTAAGAGCTGAACCTTTAATGATTGGAGTATTGTCTCCATCATAACCATATTCAGTTAATAATTCACGAACTTCCATTTCAACTAATTCTAATAATTCTTCATCGTCAACCATATCACATTTGTTTAAGAATACAACCATACGAGGTACTCCAACTTGACGTGATAATAAGATATGTTCACGAGTTTGAGCCATAGGTCCATCTGTAGCTGCAATAACTAAGATAGCTCCATCCATTTGAGCAGCACCAGTGATCATGTTTTTAACATAGTCAGCATGGCCTGGGCAGTCTACGTGAGCATAGTGTCTCTTATCAGTTTCATATTCGATGTGAGCAGTATTGATTGTAATACCACGTTCTCTTTCTTCAGGTGCTTTATCGATATTTGCATAGTCTTGGAACTCTGCATATCCTTTTTTTGCTAAATAGCTACTAATTGCAGCTGTTAATGTAGTTTTACCGTGATCCACGTGTCCGATTGTACCAATGTTAACATGTGGTTTTGAACGGTCATATTTTTGTTTTGCCATAATATAATTCCTCCTCTTATCTATTTCATTTAACATTTTAGCAGAGCTAAGCTAAAAATACAAGTGTTTTAGCTTAGTTTCCGCCATTTTTTTTGATAATTTCTTCAGCAATGTTCTTTGGAACTTCTTCATAGTGATCAAATACCATTGTGAAATTTCCACGACCTTGAGTATTTGAACGAAGGCTTGTTACATAACCAAACATTTCTGAAAGTGGTACCATTGCATTAATTGATAATGCATTACCTCTTGATTCTTGACCAAGCGGTTTACCACGACGAGATGTGATATCTCCCATAACAGCTCCTAGATATTCATCTGGAACTATTACATTAACCTTCATAATAGGTTCTAGTAATACTGGATTACATTTAGTTTTAGCAGCTTTAAGCGCTAAAGAAGCAGCTACTTTGAATGCCATTTCTGATGAGTCAACATCATGGTATGAACCATCAAATAACGTTGCTTTAACATCAACTAATGGATATCCTGCTAAAATACCAGTTTGCATTGCATCTTGAAGACCTTTGTCAACAACTGGGATGTATTCTCTTGGAACTACACCACCAACAATTGCGTCAACGAATTCATAGCCTTTTTCTGGGTTTGGTTCAAATTTGATCCAAACGTGTCCATATTGTCCACGACCACCAGATTGTTTAATGTGTTTACCTTCACAATCAGCCGCAACTTTAATTGTTTCACGATATGAAACTTGTGGTTGACCGATATTAGCTTCAACACCAAATTCTCTTTTCATTCTATCAACGATAACGTCTAGGTGAAGTTCACCAACACCAGCGATAATAGTTTGACCAGTTTCGTGATCAGTTGATGCTTTAAAAGTTGGATCTTCTTCAGCTAATTTTTGTAAAGCTAAAGCCATTTTATCTTGATCACCTTTTGACTTAGGTTCAATTGCGAGTTGAATAACTGGCTCTGGGAATTCCATACTTTCTAGAATACAAGCGTGTTTTTCATCACATAAAGTATTTCCAGTAGTTGTATCTTTTAGACCAACAGCTGCGGCAATGTCACCAGTGTATACATCACTGATTTCATTACGATCATTAGCATGCATCTGTAAGATACGGCCAATTCTTTCTTTTTTATTCTTAGTTGCATTTAAAATATATGAACCACTTGATAGGTGTCCTGAATAAACTCTAAAGAATGTAAGTTTACCAACGAATGGATCTGTCATAACTTTAAAAGCTAAAGCACTGAATGGTTCATTATCGCTTGGATGTCTTTCAATTTCGTTACCATTTAAGTCTACACCTTTAATAGCTTCGATATCAGTAGGCGCTGGCATATAATCAACGATTGCATCAAGTAATAATTTAACACCTTTATTTCCTAAAGCAGTACCACACATAACTGGGAAGAATTCCACAGCAAGTGTTCCTTTTCTGATAGCCTTTTTAATAAGTTCTATAGAGACTTCTTCACCCTCTAAATACTTATTCATAAGTTCATCATCAAATTCCGCTACAGCTTCAATTAATTCAGTTCTCTTTTGTTCAACTATATCTACTAAATCTTCTGGAATATCAATAATAGTTGGCTCTTCAGCTTGATCTCCATCGTAATGATAAGCTGTTCTTGTTACTAGGTCAACGATACCATCAAACTCATTTTCTGCCCCAATTGGCCATTCAATTGGTTTAGCGTTAACACCTAATAATTTATCAATAGTGTCTAAACTGAATTCAAAGTTGGCTCCCATTTTGTCCATTTTATTAGCAAAAATCATACGAGGTACTTTGTAATCATCAGCTTGACGCCATACAGTTTCAGTTTGAGGTTCTACACCTGCTTGCGCATCGATAAGTGCTACTGCACCATCTAATACACGAAGGCTTCTTTGAACTTCAACAGTAAAATCTACGTGGCCTGGAGTATCGATGATGTTAAATCTATGTCCATTCCAGTATGCAGTAGTGGCTGCTGAAGTAATAGTAATTCCACGTTCTTTTTCTTGTTCCATCCAGTCCATGGTTCCTTCACCATCGTGAGTTTCACCAATTTTATGGATTTTACCAGTATGGTATAAAACTCTTTCGGTACAAGTAGTTTTACCTGCATCGATATGAGCCATAATACCAATGTTACGTGTTTTTTCTAAACTATAGTCACGTGCCATATTCTTTTTCCTTTCTTAAATTACCATCTATAATGAGCGAATGCTTTATTAGCTTCGGCCATTCTGTGAGTATCTTCACGTTTTTTAACGGCAGCTCCAACACCGTTTGAAGCGTCAATAATTTCGTTAGCTAAGTTATCAGCCATTGAATGTCCACCTCTTAAACGAGCATATTGAACTAACCAACGAAGACCTAATGCTTGACTACGGTCAGCTTTAACTTCGATTGGTACTTGGTAGTTAGCTCCACCAACACGTCTTGATTTAACCTCTAATGCTGGCTTGATATTAGCCATAGCTTTTTCGAAAACTGCAGTTGGTTCTTCTCCAGTTTTTTCTTTGATTGTATCAAAAGCGTCATATAAAATAGTTTGAGCTGTTCCCTTTTTACCGTCTATCATAATTTGATTAATTAATTTTGTAACTAACTTTGAATTGTAGACTGGATCAGCTAAAACGTCTCTTTTTGTTGCACGTCTTTTACGCATCTATAATCCTCCTTCCATTTTATAATGATGTATTATTAATTACCTTTTGGTTTTTTAGCACCATATTTAGAACGTCCTTGACGACGTTTGTCAACTCCTACTGTATCCATTGTTCCACGAATTACGTGATAACGAACACCGATTAAGTCTTTAACACGTCCACCACGAATTAAAACAACACTATGTTCTTGTAAGTTGTGTGCTTCTCCTGGGATGTAAGTATCTACTTCTTTACCATTTGAAAGTCTTACACGAGCATATTTTCTTAAAGCTGAGTTTGGTTTCTTTGGTGTTTTAGTTCCAACACGAGTACATACACCACGTTTTTGTGGAGAATTTGTTTTTGTAACTTTACCATCTTTACTATTTAGACCAACACCTAACATTGGTGATTTGCTCTTTTTAGTTTTACTTTTTCTTCCTTTTCTAACTAATTGATTTATAGTTGGCATAATTGTCCTCCTTTCTTTACACATATCCAGGCGTTTCATTTTATCTCTTAATTAAAGATTTACAATAAAGTAAATCTAAATTAAACGCATTAACAATATACCACCTTATTATATGTTTGTCAAGTTTTTTTATACCATTATTTAACAGGCTCATCGTATTTTGACTTATAACCATCGGTTTGATAATTATCGCCACATTTTAAATATGGTTCATAAGAAGTTTTACCTTCTTCTCTTTTGAAATGAACATATCCTGAACAGTGGATTTTATTATCTTTAATGTCAATGATATTTTTCAAAAGATCTTCACCCTGCATATCTCTAACGGTTACGTTATCTTCATCACCATTTTCTAAAGCTTTATAATAATAATTATCAGTATAAGTACGGGCAGTACTAGCTAAAGTATTTTCAATGTCACTATATGTTTCACTTTTAGATTCGCCTGAACTATCAAATAAGTCTTTAATACCACGGTTATACATAGCCATAGTAACTAAAATAGCTAGGCATATAACTACAATAAAACCTAAAAATTCTTTTAGGCCCCAACCTTCTTCGTTCATTCTATGATACTCCTCTCCCCCAGTTTATCATTGAACTTATAAAGTTCTCCAGGTCTACCAGCTCCTCCAACATTTTTAATACCTGTCGGTTCAACAATGTTTTGAGTGATAAGTTTTTTGCGAAAATTACGACGATCTAGTTTTTTATTTATAATATTTTCAAAAAACTGTTGTAATTCTGGTAAGGTGAAGTCACTCGGAAATAATTTAAATAAAACGTCGTCTTCATTCTTTAATATCTTATGATTTAACTTCTTCATATTTGCTTTAATAATGTCTTCGTGATCATAGCCTAATTTAGGAAGTTCATCCAAATTAAACCATTTTAATTGATGGCGACCATCGTCACCTTTGATTTCTACTAAATCTTTCGCAGATAATGTTGTAAAGGTACAAGCAATAATCCGATCATCAGGATCTCTATTCACGGCGCTGAAAGTTTTGCCTTGCATAAGAAATAAGCTTGGCATACCAGTTACTTCTTCAATAACTTTTTTAGCGCTATCTTCAAGGCTTTCATCATTAGATAAAATTTTACCAGGTAGAATCCAATATCCCTTATAGGGATCAGTCATTTTACGTTTAAGGTAAATTTTAAGATGACCATCTTCAGCGGCGCAAACGCAGACTAAAGTCTCTAATATATTATAATATGATTTAGTCATTATTTCACTTTCCTTTATTTTTTAGTGTTTTTAATTTTATCATAGACAACCGCTACAGCATAACGTAAGCTTTTTTCATTTTCAATTTTGGCCATTAACTCATCATAACGATTATCCTCAAGTGGTTCTGAAAAAATACACAAATCTTCAGCAGGGACATTTTTGTTATACCTAACCATAGTTTCAACCGCAGCTACATCGGCAGTTAAAGCCTCGTAAATATCAGTTCCCTCAAAAGCTTTAATTGTTTTGATCATTTCAAATGTAATAAGTTTATGCTCATAGGTTTTTTCAAAATATTCGTCAAGCAATTTAACTTGCTCACGGTAATCATCATCAGAAGTTAGATAATCAAAATCACCGTCATAAATTGCCATAACTAATTTGGCAATATCATACTTACCATAATTATGCTTTTCGGCAGTTTTACTAATAGCTTCGCCCATCACGTCATAAACAGGATTAGTAAACTCCTGCTCTATGCGCATATTTTTTCTCATTTCTGTTTCTTTTGTCATGATATCACCCTTTTATTCCTTTAAATTATAACATTTTAATGATATATAAGTCAATTGAAAAAAACGCCTATGAAGCGTTTTTAATCTATCTTAATTGTTTCCATGGTCTTTTCATTAGCAATTATTTCAACTTTATGATAATTCATGTTGCCATAATTGTACACTTTACCATCTTTTAAATTTTCGATAAAGCGGTTATACTCTTTTTTAAAGGTATTAAAGTCACCGTTATAATTATCCATAACTTCAATGTAATTATAAAGTGAAGTATCTTTGCAGTGTTGATAATCTTCGTATTCGTCTTCATAATTATAATAGTTTTCATCGTCATAATCATAGTCACAACGATCACTAAACTTAAAGTTGTCTGTTTGTCTAAATTCAATATTTTGATTGTCTTTAACGTATGAAACTTCGATGATGAATTGTCCATCCTTTAAATCTTTATTGATTGTACGGGTTATTTTGTCATCACTGTAACCATGGGCTTCTAAATATACTGGTTTATCCGTATTAAACTCTTTAGACTCAGTTTCAAGTTTAACATCATTTGGAAGTTCATCGTAATATTCAATTCCCATAATCATGTCAATAAACATAAAGGTTCCAGCAGCGATCATAATAACACTAGCAATTACTGGAAACAAATGAGGTTTTGATTTACCAAATAATAAACTGAATATTATTTTAATGATATAAGTTAGTAAACTAGATATTCCAAACAATAATAAGCTTAAACCAAATAGATCAATACCTTTAATCCAGTAGATAACACTAAACACTAAACCAATGATGGTGCAGCAATCAATAACGATTAATGGTACGATAACATAAATGATAACTAAAATTTTAACAATTAGTAAGACAACATCACCAGCGGTTGTTCCTCTTTTTTGTTTAGGTGGTTTGATATTGGAATTATTAAAATTTTTCTTTACTTCATCATTTTTTGGAGCATTTATTGTTTCTTCGTTTGACGCTTTATTGTTTTTTTTTGATTCTTCAGAATTATTTTCCATCTTAATTTCTCCTTCTGATTTATTACTATAAAAATATTGTTTAAACATAGCAATGACAATCATTACAAGTAAACAGATGTAAAGAGCAAATAGGAATATGCTCCATACGGTAGTTAAAATAGTACTCAATGGTTCGAAGAAGCCATCAAATATTGAATCACCTAATTCGTGGAAAAGTCCAAAGACACCTCTAATAACAAGTAAGCCAATTAACAGAATAAATACTTTTATAATTATTTCAAAAACTAATTGAAGATTGATTTCTTGATTTGATGATTTAAATCCATTAATAAGGTTATTAGTTCCGTCAGCAATTTTTTCTGATAAGTTTTTAATAACCTTCTCGCCTTTACTAGCTAATGATTCTTCTTTATCATCAAAATCTGGGTTAATCTTATAAGCAGTTAAAATTTCTTTGACCAAGTCATCGATATCCCCAAAGTCCTTAACGGCTTCCTCCTCGGTTTGACCATGCTTTACTTTTTCATTAATAGTATCTGTGTATTCACTAATGATATCTTGTTTTTCTTGTTCGTTTAAAATGGATAATTTTTTAATTAAGGTTTCTAAAAATTCCTTTTTATTCATTGTTTTCACACTCCTTTATAAATTCGTTGACTGATGAAGAGAATTCTTTCCAAGTTTTCTTTACTTCTTTCAGTCTTTTTTTACCAAATGTTGTTATTTTATAATATTTCCTAGAGGGCCCTTCTGTAGATTCCACTAGATAAGTATCAAAGTATTTCTCATTTGTTAATCTTTTTAATAAGGGATATATTGTACCCTCATTAACATCGACAACTTTTGAGACTTCTAATATCAGCTCATAGCCATACATATCACGTTTACTAATCGATAATAAAACGATTAATTCTAATACGCCTTTTTTAAATTGAGAGTTCATACATCACCTCTTTAATCAATATTGTATACCTACTACTATGTATTGTCAAGTACTAAAGTTAAAAATATAGTCATATTTTGTCAAGATTTAGGTTTGCGATTGAAAAACGACAATTATTGTGGTAGAATTTATTTAGAATTAGGAGGCTTAAAATGGAACATAAAGAATATGATTATGATTTTGGGAAGTTTGAAGAAAAAAATGACAATACCCTGTCTGATGAACGTTTAGCTAGTAAACAGGTCGGTACAGATATTTTTAGTGAATTTGGAGAATTATATGAAGTTGATGGGTCGGGCAATGATGTTCCAGTAGTTTCCGATGAGACTAAAGTTCATAATGACTATGAACGAAAGCAGGAAGAAGCGGCAATAATTAGTTATCAAGAATTAATTGAGGAAGCAAAGGCTAAGAAAGCAGCTAAAGCGACACCTAAAGTGACGATGGAACCTGAAATTTTAGATATGGGCATTAACTACAGAAATGTTAACCCTACTTCAGATCCAAATCTTAAAGATAAAGCTTCAGTTTTAAAAGAAGCTTTAGATGCGGAAGATGAAATGAATTTAACGAAAAAGATCGATATTTTAACTGATGAAAAATTAGAAAACTTAGCTGCATTAGATGAAGCTAAAAGCGATTCTTTAAAAAGAAACCCCGAAGTTAAGAAAACGGAACCAATGTCTTTAGAGGCAGCGTTTGTGAATTGTTCTATTTTAGGTTTTATTACGATGTTTATGGGATTTGGAATGCTATTTTATATTTTTAATAATATTTAAAAAAACAAATAATTATACTTATTTGTTTTTTTTCACTTTAATATATTTACTAAATAAGGCTTTTAATTCGCTTAAATCTTCATAAAACGAATGTTTAGTAGCGTTTCTTAATTGTTCGTTATCAATACTATTAAAATTTATAGTATAGCCTAAAGTTTCAAGCCATTTTTTTAAAAAGGTTTGAATGGTAACTATATTGCCATCTCTAAATGGGAATATTATTAAAAGTTCACTATAAAAATACGCTAACGCTAAAGCGATATCATCACCAGCTTTTAGTTTTTCTTTTAATAAATCTGATAAGCATAAATCTACTACTTGATACTGGCACATCATAACGTTATCAAAAACAACATTTTCATCGCGAAGTTTACCAGCGAAGTCATATAAATCCTCAAATAAATATTTATGAAGTTTTAATAAAGTTTCTTTGTTGAAATTATCAATTTTAACTTCTTTTAGTTTACTAGCAAGCATTTCTGCTTCAATTTTAGTTAAAAGTTTCTCTTCTTTGATTTCCAATTTATTTTTTAAGACTCCATTTTCATAAGTCCACATAGAGTCAGCAGTTACTGGTCTCATCTTAATCACCTTTTAATATTATATCATCTGTTAATTTAAAATACTAGGCATGTCTATGGGCTTTGAAAAAAAATAATCACATATACTTATTTAGGAGTGTGATTCATGTGATGAGATTTTTAAGAAGCTTATTTAAGGACTTTTATATTTTTACTGCTTCTTATTCAAACAACGTCTTTCCTGATCCTTTAACAAAAGAGGAAGAAGAAATGTATATTGAAAAGGCTAACATGGGAGACAGTGATGCCAGGAATAAACTAATTGAACACAATCTTCGTTTAGTGGCGCATATTGTTAAAAAATATGACCACCGAAGAGAAGACATTGATGATTTAATAAGTATTGGAACAATCGGTTTAATTAAGGGCGTTGACAGCTATTCATTTAAGCATAAAACAAGGTTAACTACTTACTGCGCTAGATGCATCGAAAATGAAATTTTAATGCATTTTAGAAGTGATAAAAAAAATAATAAAAATATTAGTATCGATGAAGGTGTTGGTTTTGATAAGGAAGGAAATGTCATTACCTTTTTGGACATTTTAAAAACACCAAAACCTGATTTTGCTTTGGATATTCATAATCAAGATAGTTTAAATCTTTTGAAAGAATACTTTACGGTTTTAACTGAACGTGAGAAAGACATAATTATTAAGAGATATGGTCTTGATGGAAATGACGAAATTACGCAAAAGGAAATTGCGAAAGAACTTGGAATTTCTAGGAGCTATGTTTCAAGAATTGAAAAAAGAGCTTTAACAAAAATTCTAAGGGAATTTATTAAAAACAATAAACAATAAAGGCAGAATTTACTTCTGCCTTTTAGTTTGTTTTAATTAGAATATAAGGGTTGTTTTCTGTTTTTACCCAATTTAAAATATATTTAATATTTTCCTCGGTAGTAGCAATACAACCAGAGGTGTAATCTTTAGTTTTAATGTGCAGAAAAATAGCAGAGCCTTTATCATTGCCTTTATTTAATTCATCATACTGTTCTGTAGTATTATATTCGATGATAAACCCTAATTTGTATTCATCATAATCAATAAGGTGTTCAGCGCTTTGCCAATTCTTTATATTTTCTTTGTTTAGTTCTACCCATTTATTGTAGTTTGGTGACATAGAGTCATCGACCCAATAGCTATCATTAGTGACTTTTAAATACGGATAATCCGTCTTAATTGAACTAGTTCCAAAAGCGGAGCCTAATTTAAAAAGTCCTAATGGTGTCTTAAAGTCCCCTTCTCTTTTATCAGTGGTAGCTCCGTTTTTTCCAATAGCAATTTCAGTTAAAACTTTTTCTGTTTGCCAACCATCATTCCATATTTTAAGGTCAATTGTTGGTGTTTCGTCGATGTTTACAGTAATTAATTGTTTGATATTCATATTTACCTCCACTTAAATATATGAAGATTTTACTTAAATATCAAAAAAACTGCTTATTGCAGTTTCTGATTAATTATGTTTTAATTTGTAAGTTACGCCAACAATGGCACTAATAGATAAAATAGCAAGAATTATCATCAAGATGATACTATCATTAGTTTCTGGGTTAGTTATGTTATTAGTTGGTTCATTGGTTGCTACTTCAATTTTTTCAAATTCAGCTTGGATAGTTACATCACTATCTGGCATGATAAATTTGTTGTCTTTAACTTCAACAAAGTTTCCAGCAGCATCGAAAACTTTAATTGATTTTAGTTGATATCCTTTATCTGGGTTTACAGTAATAGTTACTTCAGTTCCTTCGGTAACATCTGTAGTATTTGGTACTGTTACTGTTCCATGATTTGTATCTTCAACTTTAATATCATTTTTAACTAATTCTTTAGCAGCAACCGGAAGTGAGCCTGTAATATTAGTTACAGTTCCTTCGACATATGTTACATCAGTAGTTACACCTGTTGTTGCTTCAGTAATTTCCTTTTTATTAGATTGTCCTGATTTAAAGTTTTGAATAGTTCCTCCCATAATTTTAACATTAGCGTTTTCAATAATACCACTAACACTTGAATCACCTGATTCGCCACCAACATAGAAGTTAGTAATTGTTCCACTATTGATTATAGTAGTTGCACTATTAATAGTACCACGGTTCACACCTTGGAAAACATCGATGGTCCCACCATTAACAGTAACGTTTCCTTTAATAGTTGTTCCATTTGAACCACCAACAGTTACATATGAAACTTTGGTATTTCCATTAATGGTTACATTTGAATCTTTAACAATACCTGTTCCTTGCGGACCACCATAAATCATTCCATAATTGTGACTTAAGTCAACATTAGTGATATTTACAGTTACTTTGTCAACGGTGTTTCCAGCTCCAGCATCTTTCTTTTGATCGTTATCATAAGCTGCCCCACCAGCAGCAATTGTTGGGTAAACCTTATTAGCTACACCTAGGAAAGTTGCATTAGCTATATCCATTTTAATATTTTTAACTAATGAATAATACACCCCACCACCATAAATAGAGTTTATAATATTTCCACCAGTAACTTTGACTGTTGCATTATCAACGTTAGCTGATTTATCGGTAGCTGTTCCATAACCACCACCAAAAATATGATTAACAGTTCCTCCGGTCATGGTAACTGAGCTACTTTCAACACTTGCATCTTTTGAACCACCAAAGATACGGGCTTTTTTTTCAACATCAAATGAGCCATCTGCCCAAGTAATATGAGCACCTTCACTACCATCTGCTTTAGCACTAATGGTGATTGGGGTACCATTAGCATATACATCTCCGTCAATTACTTCTGGAGCAGAAGCTGCGTTAGCAACAATTCCGCAAACAAAGAATGCGCAGATGCAACTAAAAACATAACTTAACTTTTTGAACGTTTTGTTCATCCCTATCATCTCCTTATGCGTTTTATAATAAACCTTTTATTGAAAATAGTCAATTGATTTTGGCATTTTTGCCACTGTAGCATACACAAATTTGACATTTATAAAAAAAAATAAGCTTTAATTGCTTATTTTTCATTTACTACTTCATGACATCTTGGACAAATATTATCAGTAATATCTAATTCATCAAAGTAGTTCCAACATCTTTCACATCTAATACCATTAAATTTGCTTACTTCTACTTCACAATAGTCATATTTATTTAAATCGTTAGTACTCATAACAACATCTGAAACGATTAATAGTTGTTTTAAGTTTGGTAATATTGGTGTTAAAGTTTCTTTGTCTTCTTCTCTTAAATGAAGATATACTTTAGCTTCTAATGATTTACCAATGATTTTTTCATTACGAGCTTCTTCTAAAGCTTTGTAAACATCATCTTTTATATTAAAGAATATACTCCATAATTCTAAGATATCTTCTTCATCTTTATATGTTACAGCCTCTGGGAAAGTTTCGAGATGAACACTTTCTTCTTTAGTTCCTGGAAGTAATTTATAGACTTCTTCACTAGTATATGGTAAAATTGGAGCCATTAATCTAATTAAAGCATAAAGATTTTCGTATAAAACGGTTTGAACACTACGTCTTTCTATACTGTCACTTTTATTAATATAAAGAATATCTTTGGTGAAGTCTAAATAGAAGTTTGATAATGATGATACATAGTTATTAATTAATTTATAAATTTCATCAAAATCGTATTCGTCATAGTTTTCTCTAATATCTTTAGTTAATTTGTTTAAAAGAATCATCATGTATTTATCAGCCTTAGGCATTTTATCATAAGAAATCTTGTCTTTGTTTGGATCAAAGTCAAATAAGTTTCCTAACATAAAACGGTAAGTATTTCTAATTTTACGATAGCTTTCTTTAACTTGGGCAAGTAGTTCATCACTGAATCTAACATCTTCAGTAAAGTCAACACTAGCAGCCCAAAGTCTTAAGATATCAGCACCATGTTTATCAACAACATCCATTGGGGCAACAACGTTACCAACACTCTTACTCATTTTAAGACCTTTTCCGTCTAAAACGAAACCACTTGATAATAATTTTTTATAAGGGCTTTTGCCTTCAGAAGCTACACTACAAATTAATGATGAATTAAACCAGCCACGATATTGGTCAGATCCTTCAAGGTAAATATCAGCTGGGAAGCTCATATTTCTTTCTAGTAAAACTCCAGCAAATGAAGAGCCTGAATCGAACCAAACATCCATGATATCAGTTTCTTTGGTAAAGTTGCCATTTGGGCTATGCTCATTAGTATATCCCTTTGGTAATAACTCTTTAGCATCGTGCTCAAACCAATAATTTGAACCATGCTCTCTAAATAATTTGGAAACATGCATCATTACATCATAGTCAACGATTTCGGTTCCATCTTCATTATAGAAAATTGGAATTGGTACACCCCAAGCTCTTTGTCTTGAAATACACCAGTCTCCGCGACCTTCAATCATATTACGAATTCTTGTCTTACCCCATTCGGTATGAAACGCAATATTTTCATCGATTTCTTTCAGAAGATCTTCTCTTATTTTATCAAGGCTACAGAACCATTGTTTAGTAGCTCTAAAAATAATTGGTTTTTTAGTACGCCAATCATGTGGATATGAGTGGGTAATAAATTTTAATTTTAATAAGTAGCCATTTTCGTCTAACCATGTGGTGATTTCTTTATTTGCATCTTCAAAGAATAGTCCATTAAACATGCCAGAGTCTTCATTTAAAACTCCATGATCATCAACGCCATTAACCATTGGAAGATTATTATTGCGACCAACAATAAAATCGTCTTCACCATAGGCAGGAGCTGTATGAACAAGTCCAGTTCCAGCTTCTAGGTTAACATGGTGACCAATAACAACAGGGCTTACTCTATCCATGAATGGATGTTTATAAGTAAGGCCAACTAAGTCAGTCCCTTTGCATGTTTTTTCTACCTTGTAACTTTCAAAGCCAAATTCCTCCATCAATGGTTTAACTAACTCGCTAGCAATTACATAGTTTGTATTATTTACATTTACTTTTGAGTATTCAAGTTCTTCGCCAACACAAACAGCGGTATTACCCGGAAGCGTCCAAGGGGTTGTAGTCCAGATAACTAGATTGTCACCATTTTGAACAAAATCATTTCCCTCTTCCACTTTGAAAGCAACATATACTGAAGGATCTTTACGATCTTTGTATTCTATTTCAGCTTCAGCTAAAGCAGTTTCACTGCTTGGTGACCAATAAACAGGTTTTAAGCCTTTAAAGAATAAACCTTTCTTAGCCATTTTGGCAAAAACCTCAATTTGCTTAGCTTCATATTCATTGGTTAAAGTAATATATGGATTATTCCAATCACCAATGATATTTAACCTCATAAAGTCAGATTTTTGTTTTTCGACTTGCTTTAAAGCATACTCTTTACATAGTGCTCGATAATCAGCGGCCTTCATTTCTTTACGTTTAACGCCATTATTAGCCATCGCTTGCTCGATTGGAAGACCATGGGTATCCCAACCAGGAACAAAGTCAACGTAATAGCCTTCCATCATTTTTGAACGATTGATAAAATCTTTTAGAACTTTTTGAAAAGCATGACCGATATGAATGTTACCATTCGCATATGGCGGTCCATCGTGTAGGACAAATGGTTTATTATTTTTGTGTTTATTTTTGATTTTTTCATATAAATCCATTTCTTCCCAATTTGTTCTTTGTAATTTTTCATTTTCTGGTAAATTGCCACGCATTTTAAATTCTGTTTGTGGCATTAATAGTGTGTCTTTGTAATCCATAATATCTCTCTCCTTCTAAACGACAAAAAACTCCCCCTTAATTAAGGACGAGCTTTGCCGCGGTACCACCTTACTTTATAAAATATACACCTCTATAACTATAACGCGTAACCGTTCTTTCCTACTCTTATTTCAAAAAGAAACATCAAGAGTGATCTATATATTAAATGTTTATTAGTTTTCACCAACCACTAACTCTCTTTCAAAACTATTTTAATATACCGTCTCTATCATTTGTTTTAAAGTTCTACTTTATCAATTTCATCAATAACTTCTAATTGCGATTCAATAATATCTTTTAAACGACGTTTAAAGATATTAACATTCCTCTTCAAAGTTATTGCATCGTTTTCGATTCTTTCAGCCCTCATTAATGCTTCATTAACTATTCGGCTGGCGTTCTTTTTAGCATCTTCCATCATTATTTCACTTTCTCTATGAGCAGCTAATTTTAATTGGTCAGATGTTTTTTGGGCCATTAGAATAGCTCTATTTAAAGTATCTTCCATTCTTTCATATTGTTCAAGTTTTTCTCTCAAACGTTCAGTTTCGGCAAGTCTAGCTTTAAGTTCTTTGATTTCTTTATCCTTTTTATCGATATCAGCAACCATTTTTTCAACTCTAGCAATCACCTGGTCCAGAAAAGAATTTACTTCTTCTGGGTCATAACCTCGAAGTGTACGATTAAATTTGTCCATAATCTATACCTCACCTTTTGGTGCTACATATTGTAACACAAATTTCCATTTTTTTAAAGCTTTTTTTACCACTCAATATTTATATCATTGTTATCATGGATGCCTTTACCGTCAGTATCACCTGTAATTTCGCCTTGAACGCTAACATTATTTGGTGCACATAAGAAAATGCCTCCACCTATTTTTTGGATTTTTCCGTTGATAGCATAAATAGTTCCGCCTAAAAAGTCAACTATTCTTTTTGCTTGTTCTGGCGTAACTCTTTTTAGGTTAACAACAACGGTGTTTCTCTTTTTTAAATGATCAGCAATTTGTTGTGCTTCAGAGTATGCACGTGGTTCTAAAAGTATCATTTTAGCGCCACCTTCATCATTAAGTGCCTCCTCTGATTTTATATCATAGTATTCTTCTGGTGATGAGAAAACATCTTCATCCTCACCCATTATTTTCTTCATAAAACCCATATTTATCCTCCTTGTAGTGACATTTTCGCACTTTACTATACTTCATTTTATCACAGATTGGATAAAAATAAAATATCTTTTTCCTCTATTTGACGAAATTAAACAAAAAGTTTGCATAATGATGTTTTTTTGACATAGGGTTTCTAATTATTCTATGATATTTTAAAAATTTTATGAACTTTTATAGGTTGTAATTTTACATTAAAAAATAGTAAATCGCTATATTTATAATTACTTCCAACTTTAATTTTTTTTCACTTGTTAGAAAGGCAAACCCTACACTAATTGTATTTTCAAATTATTATATTACAGAAAAAGACCTCATGCTTTTAAAACTGAAGTGTCTTGACCAGCCTTATAAGCATCCATATCGGTAAGAATCATATTTGCTGCTTGTTTAAATGCTATGGCATTTTCATCTGCTTGTTCTAATTTTGTCTCCCCTGTTAATAGACTGTTAGTATCGTTTGTTTCATTTTGATATTTATTAACCAAGTCATTTAAAGCATCAAGGTTATCAGCACCGACTTTTCCTTTGATGTGTTCGATGCCGCCAATGTCTGTACGGCTTTTAATAATATCATCTTTATATTTATTATAAAAATCTCTGACAATAAAATTTACAGCAGCATAATCAGAAGTTTCTCTTACCACTGTTCCTTCAGTATCAAATATATAAAGTCCAAGTTCATGCATTTTTTTTGTAATGTCTTGAGCAATCAACTCATTTATGGCTTCGTTTAACAACTCATATTCGCGGTAAGCTTCATCATCGACAGAAAACCCATCATAAATTTCTTCCCAACCATTTTTAGTAGTAAAACCGTTTTCATCTATCACTAATAAATCCATTTCAAATCGATGATTTAATTCATGAATTAATGTTTCATCTAGGCTTCCATTTCCTTCCGGTAATTGGGTCATACTAATATAGATAATTGGGTAGTCTCGATACTCGCTCCTAACTTTTTTAACATTGGTATATATACAATTACAAGGGTCAGAAATAAGTTCATAATCATATCCATCTTTTTTGAATAGAAGATCTTCAGCATCTATTTGATTTCTTATACTCTGATAGTCAAACGTTAGCAAGCTTGCTTCTTTTTCCTTAGCAAAAAAGTATTTGTCTCTTTTATCTTCTATTAAATTTATGACATTTTGATCGGGGATTAATTTTTGACACCTACTATCGCTGATATAAGCTTCGTAATCTTCTCCATAATCAAATCCTAATGTTTGAAAATATGATATCCTGGCATGTATGATATTATTTTTTTGGCTTGGTGGTGTTAGTCTATCACTTAAACGCTCTGACATCTCGGCACTGAAGAAATCAATTAAACCAATTCCTTCTAATATATCGCCAACTAAATTTTGCCATTCGTGCGTTTCCTTTACTCTATCCTTATATTCTTCTGGTAATAAGCTGGTGAAATCTGCTAATAATTTCTGATTGTATTTGGTAGTTAATTTATCGTCAAATTCTTCCATTCGACTATTATATTCATGGTAATCGTGATATTGGTTTTGTAAAGCTTGGAATCTATTTTTTAATTCTTGAAACGCTATATCGTTGTCTTTTAAAAAGTCAGGAGTTTCTTCAGATGATAAGTTTATGTCATCGAGGATTGCTTTTTGTTCGGCAGTTAAATTATGCTTTTGTACAAATTCACTTATTAAATCTCTTTGAGTTTCATCATAAATGTGATTTAAAATATAGTTAATACTATTGGTACTGTGGTAACCAATTAGTAACATGTTATTGAATTTATCTTCTATTCGTGGTCTATTTGCTTCACCATAGAAACTGACGAAAGTTTCAATCATTATTGGTAATGATGAAGCTAAGGTTTCTGTTGGTTTTAATAGTTTATTATAGTCTACTGCCATCTAAATCCCCCTTTTCTTTATATCAAATATAGTATACCACATTTTTATTTCAATGAAAAAAAGCCCATTGGACTTAAAATTTCATTTTATCTTTAATATAATCTACTACTTCATTTATAGGAAGTGTAATTTGTTCCATAGTATCTCGATCTCTGATAGTCACTGTTTCATTATTCATAGTTTCATCATCGATTGTTATACAGAAAGGTGTTCCAGCAACATCTTGTCTACGATATCTTTTACCAATGTTTCCGGTTTCATCGTAAGTGCACATGAATTCTTTAGATAAACTGTTATATATTTCTAAGGCTTTTTCGTTATGATGTTTTTTTACAAGTGGTAATACGGCTACTTTATAAGGGGCCAAGAAAGGATGAAAACTCATTACTTCTCTAGTTGTACCATCTTCTAAAGTCTCTTCTTTATAAGCTTCAGTTAAAACAGCTAATAACATTCTATCTAAACCAACAGCTGGTTCAATAACATATGGAATATATTTTTCATTAGTATCTGGATCTAAATATTGTAAATCCTTTTTAGAATGTTCCATGTGCCTACCTAAATCATAATCAGTACGGTCTGCTATTCCCCAAAGTTCACCCCAACCTTGTGGGTATTTATATTCGATATCTGTAGTGGCTTTACTATAAAAAGATAGCTCTTCTTTTTTATGATCACGGAATCTTAAGTTTTCATCGGTTAAACCAATTGTTTTTAAAAAATCCATGCAATAGGTACGCCAATAATCAAACCATTTTAAATCTTCACCAGGTTTACAGAAAAATTCCATTTCCATTTGTTCAAATTCACGTTGTCTGAAGATAAAATTTCCTGGAGTTATTTCGTTTCTAAAACTTTTACCGATTTGACCAATACCAAATGGCAATTTAGCACGAGTACTTCTTTGAACATTTAAAAAATTTACAAAAATACCTTGAGCTGTTTCTCCTCTTAAATATACTTTACTCTTGGCATCTTCAGTTACACCAATATGAGTTTCAAATAACAAATTAAATTTTCTGATAGCTGTGAAATCGTTAGATCCACATTTGGGACAAACAATACCTTCTTTAGCAATATATGCTTCTAATTTTTCATTACTCCAACCATCACCAGTTTCCTCTCCACTCGTATATTCTTCAACTAACTTATCAGCACGGTGACGACTTTTACATTTCTTACAGTCAACCAAAGGATCAGAAAAGCCTGAAACGTGTCCTGAAGCCACCCAAACTTCTGGATTCATGATGATAGCTGAATCTAGTCCATAAACGTTTGACTTTTCTTTAATAAATTTTTGCCACCAAGCACTTTTTAAATTGTTTTTAAGTTCTACTCCTAGTGGTCCATAATCCCAAGTGTTTGAAAGCCCTCCATAAATTTCACTTCCCTGAAAAATAAACCCATATTGCTTACATACAGCAGTTAATTTTTCCATTGTAACTTTTTTCATAATCTCTTCCTTTCTAAATATAAAAAAGAATTCCCCTAGATTGTAAGGACGAGTTTTCCCGCGGTTCCACCTTACTTATTCTAGAAGAATCCCTTAAAATACATGACTCCGGGTTTCCAAGCCCATCATTGCCTCTAAATATATTTACATTTTATTCTTTTTTTTATAAATTGTCAAGTTTAATTTTTGTTTTGTCTATAGACCATTTGTTTCCCCTGCATATTTTCAATTGACGCTGGAAAATCTTTATCAACAGATAATTCAAAATCTAACTTTTGGCTATCATCCATTGAGGCCAATTGACTATAAAATTCAACAATTGAATCTTCTAATTCTTTTAGGCTTTCTACTGATAAACTATCGATACGGTCTTCAAGGGTTGGTTCTTCATAAATTGGAGCTTCACTGATAGTTTCTTCAATAATTGGTGCTTCAGAAATTTTAGTTTCTATATTAGTGATCGTTTTTCCTTCAAGTCTTGGACTCCATACCATACCAATTGCTTCTAAGGCGTCTTGTCGTTCAACGGGCATTTTACTTGTCTTATAAATTGCTCTTTGACTATGAAGCCATTGCCCAATTTTTATTTCTGTTCCATCTTCTAAAACAATTACCTCTTTTGTAGGTATTAATAAATGGCCATGTTGTTCATAATAAGCTTTGGCATATTCATATTTACTGGCCCATCTTTCCTCTTGACTAATAACTTTTTGTCCGAATAGTTCTGACAGTTCTTGTTCTTTTTCTTTAATTTCTCTGGCTTTTATTCTAGGCTCCCATACCATCCCAATTGCTTCTAAATCCGCAATTTGTCCTTTAGGTAGTCCTCCATTTTTGTATTTAGTTCTTTGATTAGATATCCAATGCCCAATTTTTACTTCTGTTCCATCTTCTAAGACAATTACTTCACTTCTTGGTATTAATAAATGACCATGTTTTTCATAATAGGCTCTAGCATATTCATATTTACTAGCCCACCTTGATTGGCGAGGTAATCTTTCTTTTTGAGTGTTTTGTTTTTTTGTTTCATTTATAGCTTCTGGATCATAGTATGCATTAATCTCATCTTCCAATTCTTCAATCATCGCTTCGAAATTAAATGTTTCTTTTGTTACTTGAACTGGACTTTCTTCACCAAAAATTTCTGGTAATTCCTCCTCAACAAATGGATCTATTCCACGATACTTCTCTGGTAAGAAAAAGTGATCCTTTACTTCTAAAATGCGATTAATTTCATCTTTATGGGTAAAATCGTAAATCATAAAATAATTATCTAATTTACTCATACGATCAGATGGAATTCGATTGATCTTATAGTTATGTCTTTGATTTAAAATCCAAGAATATAAGTTAAATGTCTTACCTTCTTCAGTAATAACTTTATATCCTGCAGGGACATCTAAATGACCGTGTTCTTCATAGAAAGCTTTAGCTTGTAATAAATGTTCTATCCATTTAGCATAGTGTTCATCACCATACTTAATTTCACGCTTAGCACGGTCGCGATGATAATCCCATTTAACTGACCATTTCATATCTAAATCGTCTAACAGTTGGAATTGATTAGCAGTTAATTCTTTTCTGGCTTTTCTTTGGCTTTCAATCCAGTGCCCTAACTGATAACCATCGATGCTATAATCTATAGGAACATCCAAGCTATTATGAAAAATATAATAACGGTAGGCAAGATTCAATCCTTGCATCCATTCATCGCGATATTGTCTTTCAAATTCTTCATATGTAAGTTCAATACCTTTATCTACTTGACTTGCATATTCATCTAATACTGCATTTGTTACTGACATATAGTAACCCCCTTTTTTCGACGGGAATTATTATTTCCCCCCCCCCCCCCCTGTCAAGTCCTGTTTTTTTCATAATATTTTGGCATACAAAAAGGATATTTTTCAATACCCTATTTTTTGTAAATCTCTGATAAATTTTTTGCTTTTTAAATACAAACCAGTATATCTATCATAATAATCATTTAAGAAAATATTTATTTCGTTTTTTGCTTGCTGGCTAAGTTCTAGCTTTGAGATTTTAGAAATGTCAACATAGTAAAACATTCTAATTAATTTTATAGTTTTTTCACTTACCATCTTTTCATTAGTATAGCAGTCTTTACACAAATACCCACCCTTATAGCTAGATAAAGTTACAATGTTTTCTTTTTTACCACAAACTGCACAACTATCAATAACTGGCATAACACCTAAATAATCTAAATATTTTAATTCTAAAATATCCATAATAACTAATGGATCAAATTCCTCATCAATCTTAGTTAAAGCTTCAATCAAAAGGTTTAAGATATCATCACTATTATTTTGCTTGTATACTTGTTCAGCTAATTCTAACAAATAAGAGGCATAGCTTATTTTAGTTATGTCTTTTTTTAATTTTTTAAAAGGATTTATAATATTTACTTCTGTTAAAGTAGAAAGCTTTCCTTCTTTATAATAAATCATAAATTTACCATAAGTTAGTTTAGCTGAGGCACTTCTTAGTGGACTTTTTAGACTACGGCAACCCTTAGAGATAATACCGATTAAACCGTGCTCTTTCGTAATAACATTTAATATTTTTGATGTCTCACTATAGTTAGTTTCGCTAACAACAATACCTTCTACTTCTTCCATAAATTATCTTCCTTTTTTCTTTGATTCTTCTTTATATTTTAAATAATACTCAACTTTCCCTGTTTTTTCAAATAAATTCCAAAATAAATTCATTTTATCACGCTCCTATTATTATAGTGGGCGGATTAAAAATACTTTATTCAATTTTTCCAAAAGTTTTTTGTGGATTTTGATTTTTAGATATTTCAAAACACTCTGTGGCTTGCATTTTAAGTTCTTCGGTAAAGCTTTGATAGTGTTCATGTCCAGGATAGATTATAGCAAAAACTAATGATTCATCATCTTTTTGATCGCTGTTATAAAAATGATCTTTAGTAAAGTAATAAACGCCGTCTTCAATATCAGCGTGAATTTCATCATTGCCCATTTTGTATACTAGCTCTAGGTTTTCACTGCGGATACCATAGTTTTGTTTATAAGTTGGTGAGACTACAGATAACCAAGTTAATAAGGTGATTTCAAGTTGTGAGCGAGTTTTTAATAACGTCTCTTCTTCCTCTTCCTTTACCGGAACAATAGCTGGCCGATTTGATGGATGGTTAAGACAAAAAGCTTCCATCAACTTTTCGCCGTTATGATCCAACGCTAAATATTTTTCTAAATCCTCCACTAGAATAGAAGTTGCTAAAGTTTTGGGTTCCATAGTATTCCTCCTTAAATATATATTTATAATATCACATTTAAGGTTCTTGGTAAAGAAAAAGACAGCTTAAGGCTGTCTATATGTTTTTTGTCGACCACCTGGTTGCACGTCTTTATAGGCTTCATAAAGAAGTGTATCTTCAACCCCAACAGCAGTAGATTCAGTACCAATTTCACGTGTGGCTATAACATTACCTTGATCATCAGTAATACTTCGCTGAGTTATTCCATGATCAATAAGATCTTGATAACCATGAAAACGATTTGTTGCAAAAATACGTTCCATAAGTGGTGTTATTCCTTCTGAATTTTTTTCAGCCTCTATTAAACAATTGATAATTATATCTAGCTCTTCACCAACTGTTGCTGGAGTGCTGGAAGCTAAAACAAAGCAGTCTGAAGTGCTTAAATTGTTTGTTCCCATTTTATTTCCCCCTTGTCGTTTTTATATAATATTATTTATTTTGAACTTTGTCAACCTATTCTAAAAAGTCATTATATCCTAATTCAGTTAAATACTTTTCTTTATCACGCCATTTTTTAATAGTTTTAACATAAAGTTCCAAGTAAACTTTAGTTCCTAATAACTCTTCAATATCTTTTCTAGCTAAAGTTCCAATTTTTTTTACCATGTCACCATTTTTACCGATGATGATTTTCTTTAATGAATCTCTATCAACAATGATAGCAGCATTAATAATGGTTTTATCTTTATCTTTAATTATTTGCTCAACTATGCAGGTAATTGAATGTGGGACTTCTTCGTTTGTTAGATTAAAAACTTTTTCCCTAATTAGTTCACTTATCATAAATTCTGTGCTTCTGTTAGTAATTTGATTTTCATCAAAATACTTTATACTATCTGGCAAATAACCTTTTAAAACTTTTAAAAGTTCTTCGGTATTTTTACTTTTTAAAGCTGATACTGGAACAATATCTGACCAATTGTATAAATCTTTATATTCGGTTATTTTTTTGAAAATTTCTTCTTTAGAAAGACCATCAATTTTATTAATAACTAAAATTACTGGTTTATCTAAGGCTTTAAATTTTTCAATAATATATTCATCACCCTTGCCAAGTCCGGCTTGTCCATCGACTAAGAACGCTACAACATCAACATCATCGATACTATAATAGGCACCTTTATTTAAAATTTTGCCTAATTTATGATTTGGTTTATGAATTCCAGGGGTATCAACAAAAACAATTTGAGTATTATCTTCATTATATATTCCTTGAATTATGTTTCTGGTTGTCTGCGGTTTTGACGAGGTGATAGCGACTTTTTTGCCTAAAATATTGTTAAGCAAGGTTGATTTACCAACGTTTGGTCTCCCTACTAAACTTACGAATCCACTTTTCATATTTTCCTCCATTTTATAATTTAATTTTGTATTTTTTTCAAGCATTTTTATTATTTATATAAATATATCAATAATTTTAGGAACAAAGATTATTAAAGCTAAAGCAATAGCAATTAAAGCAAAAACCATAACGGCTGCCGCTGCTGTATCTTTAGCTACTTTAGCAACTGGATCGATTTCCTTACAAGCCAAATCAACAACGGCCTCGATACTTGTATTAATTAATTCAGTAGCGATAACTAAACCAATAATTAAAATTACAAATAGCCATTCAATTAGGCTAATATGAAATATTATGCCCATAGCAATTACCCCAATAGTCGCTAAAATATGAGCAGTCATATTTTGCTCATATTTAAAAGCATATTTTAATCCATCTAAAGCGTATTTAAAACTTTTGCCAAATCTTTTTAACCCTCTTTGTTTTAATTTAGCGCGTGATACCGTATCCATCTAAAATCAACTCCTGCTCTTTAAACATTACTTCTTCATCTTCTTTAGTCATATGATCATATCCTAGTAAATGTAATAATCCATGAATGGTTAGAAAGGCCATTTCTCTTTTTTCGCTATGGCCATATTCTTTAGCTTGCTCCTTCATTTTAGGTACTGATATATATATATCACCTAGGAGTCTTCCGAATTCAAAAGTTATATCTTTATCATCTTCTAAAGCAAAGCTAATAACATCAGTTTCTCTATCGATCGCACGGTATTCTTTATTTATATTTTTTATTGTTTCATTGTCAACAAATATGACATTAAAAATAACATCGTTTAGCTTTTTATATTCTAAAGCATATTCAATTATTTTTTTTTCTTCTTCTAAATCTAAGTCTTCATCCGTTTCATTAAAAATTTCAAATTTATTCATTCTATACTCCCAATTCTATAAAGCCGATTAGATAAGCTATGCCTAAAGCTAATAAACATATCATTATTATATTATAAATAATGGGCTTTTTCAAGACGGCTGGGAGCTTTTTATTAACCTTATCTAATAAAAGATAAATATAAAATCCGAAAACACCACCACAAATATTAAGAATAATATCGTCAATATCAAAAACTCTACCAATTAACAATTGGGTTGTTTCAATAGTTACAGAAACTAAAAGTGATAAACCGATGATTGAATAAGGCTTTTTTAATTTTAAATAGTATGCGGCGAAAAAGCCATAAGGCATAAATAATAACATATTACCAATAACGTTTTTAATAAACAGGCGGCTTCCAAATTCATATCTAAACATTTCCTTTAATGGGGTAAAATTGGAAGTACTCCAACTAACGTCCTGAAAAGTTACAACATAGAAAAGACAAAGAACATAAATGATAAACATTAAAGCTAGAAGTTCTTTATAAATTATTATAGGTTTTTTATTTTTTATCAAATATAAAACACGCATACTAATGATTATGACCATGCTTATGACAATTGTCGGCCATGTTTCACCAAAGATATCTAAAACGGTATTTCTAATCATACTATCACTCTATTTCTTTATAGCTTGTGATGTCTTCGTAAACAGCGAAAAACATTTCTACTTCTATTGTACTATCTTTCATGGTACTTTTCAAATATTTACTACGAATTATATATTCGTCTTTTTTTAGATTAGCTTCAACTTTTTTAATTGACAATTCTTTAGCCTTTAATAAAGCTTCGTCAAAAGTGAGAATATCGTTTTTAACTTTTACTTCTTTTTGGTGTTGTTTAACTAATTTTATTGGTAAAAGTGGATGGGATAATATGGTTTCCTCTTTAATTTTTTTGTGTTTATATTTGTTAGTAGTGAATTCAATATCTTTGTTTAAAAATTTAATGGCGTAGACATCTTTTTTATTTCCAGTTTCTTTTTCTTCATAATAGGCAAAAGGATATTCGGTTTTTAAAACATACCATACTTCACCATAAGCTTTTCCTTTGGCTTTGACTTTACCCATAGATTTTTCATTAAGCATAACTTCACCATTAACAATGACATCACCTTTTTTTACATAATCATCATTATTTCTTATAATATCGCCTTTACTAGCTGTGACCTTTTTTAAAACTGCATCTTTTTTAGCAACAAGGTTTCTTGGTTTATTTGTTTCTTTTTTGGTAATTATCTCACGTTCTTCAACTCTTACCACATACTTAGTACCAATGGTTTCTATTTCTAACCACTCTATTTTATCTGGATGACTATTTAGAATTTTTTCCTTGATTTTTTCTAGTTCATTAAAATTTTTCTTTAGAGTGTATTTTTTAATCCCATTGGCATTTAATTCATCTTGGACCAATTTACGAATGTCTTTATTGGAATGTACTACTTCAATATCAAAAATGGTATGAGTTAAAAGCATAAAAAGAAGATAGCCAATTATAAACATAATTATAAGATGTTTATTTACTTTAATGACTTTTTTTATTTTCAAATATCCAAAAACATCTTGTTCTAAAACATCATAGATACTTTTTATTTTCATGACGGTTTCATAATCTTCTTTATATATAATTATTTCTACTTCATTTTTATTTATATATTTTAGTGATAAAATATTGATTTTTCTTGTGGTTAGTTTTTTGATGAAACGATTTATATTCTTGCCTTTTACATTTAAGGCAATTTTACTTTTAAATTTTTCAATCATTTTAACTCTATTGCTTTAACCGTTCCAGATATTAATATTTCATCATTTAGTAATTTGGAGATGATTAAGTTTTCTCCTTTAATTACAACTGTACCACTGCTATGTCTAATCATTACTTTCTCATCACTAAAGTGATCAATGCATTCATAGTTTACGATGTTGACTTTACCTGCTATATAATTAATTTTGAATTCATTTTCTAATATGTAGTTTCTTAAATCTCTAAGCATTATATCACCTAAATAATTTTATGGTAAAGCTAGTCAATTTATGTAGAAAAAAATCGAAAAGAAAAAAGGCTTACTGTATAAGCCCTTCTTCTGTTTCATCATATAAATGATGTTTACAAATATTTTTTATAATCATTTTATTCACCAATTATATTATAAATTATTTTGTTTACAAAAATTGTCAGATAAAACTAATATTTGTATTTTTCTTATGGGTATAAGGAAATAGTAAAATATGTGTTAGTTGTATGAAGTTTGTAAATCTCTATGAATAATAGGTACAGCCAGTAAAGTATATTTTAATCGCATTTATCGAACTACTTGATCCTATATTCAAAACTTGAAATGCTACATAATAATTGTTGTTCCCACTTTGCGAAGGATTTAATGATAGGCTTAAACTCTGTTCAGTATCGTTTGTCTTTATATATTGTTCTGTATAATAATCTGGTGAAGCCACAGAATACAACCATGTACTTTTATTTCTAATTAAGCCAAAAAACAGTGTCCTTCCGGTTCCTTTCCATAAACTTCCTGAATAATAAAGGTTTGCCGCACAATATTGATTAATGTTATAAGCCTTAGATGAGACTGCCTGACCACGATAATCCGTTGTGTCCGGATAATATATTGCGTAAAAATATCCAGTGTCTTCAAAATAAGGTTTTGTCGCATTGGAGTCCCACAAATTCATACTAAATGTCGTATCTCTTGAACTACCATTTAAAACATATTTATCATTATATTTAAAGATCGGAGCAATTCTGACAGCATAAGCTGGCATAGTAAATGACCTTGTGCTTGCATTTAATGTCATTACTTTTGTTCCGGAACTATTATAAACGTATGCTCCTTGGTAGGTATATGAACTACTACTTGGTACAGTAAATGTTACTGAAGTTCCTGGCGTTGTTAAGGTTGTGTTTGGCGGTACTGTTAAATTGACTGTACTATTCTTTGATGTTGTTATGGCATATTTCACTACAGTACTATATGTACTCGCTGTAATTGTATTTGTCCCATCGCTAACCTTAGCCACTACATTCCCCGAGGCAGTAAAAGCAACAGTGGCGGTTGTACTTGTTACATTTACTGCTGTTCCCCCATCTTTTATGTAACTACATGTATAACTGCTTCCACAGCCAGAAGGATATGTGATGGTTACTGTTGTTTTTCCTGATGCATAACTTGCAGAATATGTTGGTGTTGGTATTGTATTAGTTGTAGTTGCTACTGTAGCTGATGAGGTTTGCCTTCCTACTCCAGATGTTACTCTAGATTTAATATTGTAAGCTGTCTTATGAGTAAGTCCTGTAAAGGTATAAGTATTACTTGTTCCATTTGCTACCCAAGTAGCTCCATTATCTTTACTAAACTCATATTTACTTATTCCTGAAGTAGCACTTGCTGTA
>ERZ826242.1293-NODE-1293-length-28227-cov-5.351910_pt1 | contig 28227 bp, 26 predicted proteins | sample MGYA00519871_ERZ826242 | MGnify/ENA primary metagenome ERZ826242 (study PRJEB31778, sample SAMEA3449226) | human gut metagenome | biome: human gut; feature: human-associated habitat; material: faeces | place: United Kingdom | collected 2010/2012 ...
ATTGCATCCGAAGTAGTTGTTCACCGCATTACTCAGGTAGGTCGTATTCGTGCCGGATACTATACAGTAATACTAATTGTTTGAACACCAGTTATATGTGTGACAACTTTAATGATGTAAGGGCCGTTTCAGGTCCTTTTTTATTTATAATTGACAATAATATCCGGTAAACTATCTACTGCTTTTTGTTTGAGTTCATCTATGATATGAACATATTTTTCAGTGTGCCGGGTAGTAGAATGTCCTGCAAGGCTGGCGGCGGTCTTGATATTAGCTCCATTTGCCATAATGTTGGTGATAAATGAGTGCCGGGCACAGTGGAAGGTGATGTGCTTGTGTATATTAGCCCTTTTGACCCATTTGTTTAAAATTCTTAGTGTGTAAGAATAGGAGGGGAGCCCGAATACCAACTCCTCGTTAATGCCTTTATGTCTTTGCAGGAGCTTGATGGCAGTGTGGTTTAAGTTTAGATGCAAGATTGCGTTTTTGGAGTGTGACTGTACTTTCTGTTGTAGAATAGTAAGGCGGTTTGATGAGAAATCTATGTCTTTATATTGCAGTTGGTGCACATCACACCAGCGCAGCCCACAATAGCAAGAGAACAAGAATGCCCTTTTTACTTCGTTGTTGGGGCATGGAGTGATAGCAAGTTTCTGAATCTCTTTTAAGCTGAGGATTGCTTTGGTTACCTCATCAAACTGCATCAGGCGGATACCATCTGTAGGGTTAGAGGTCATTAACTTTTTTTCTATACATTTATTGATGCACATTCTGAATTTCTTGAAATATCCGATGGGAGTGTTACCTCGGAGATGATCCCTGAGATACTCAAGAAAATTTATACAAAAATCTTTTGTGAGAAGGGTTACAGGTAAGCTTTTCTTTCTTGTAAACAGTCGCAGGTGGGTGATACATGCCCTGACCATTTTCTTGTCCTTTTTGTGATAGGTATCCAGGTATTGTCCTATCAGAATATAGAAATCGGGAACATTGCTTTTATCTGTTGGAAGTATATCATCGAATGTATTTTCTATATCGTTCAGATGATATTCAACAGATAAGAATTCTAGTTCCTTCTTTGCTCTTATCTGCCTGGCAATTAGTACCTTGTTTCTGTTTTCCGCTCTTCGCTCTGCACTGGTAGGAGCGTCCAGGATGATGCCCAAATACTCTTTGCGGCGCTTCCCGTTATAACTGTAATTCAGATAAAGCGAAACTCTTCCTTTGTTCAATTGTTTCTTTCCTAATGTAATTCCCATAATGAATAATAATTAATACAATAATAATGTTGAAAAGAAGGACCAGAGAGGGACTGAAAATGAATTCCTCCATCTTTCTTTCTATAATAATAATATCTTTTGTACCTTTGTGTCATAAACAAAAAAATGGAAGAAAATTTTGATATACGCGAGCAACAGCTCACAACTAAAGAACGCGATTTTGAGAATGCCTTACGTCCGCTGAATTTTGAAGATTTCAGCGGGCAGGATAAGGTAGTGGATAATCTGCGCATCTTTGTCAAGGCGGCGCGTCTGCGGGCCGAGGCGTTAGACCATGTTCTTTTGCACGGACCTCCCGGCTTGGGCAAGACGACCTTAAGTAATATCATTGCCAATGAACTGGGAGTAGGTTTTAAAGTGACCTCAGGACCGGTGCTGGATAAACCGGGTGATTTGGCGGGAGTACTGACCAGCCTGGAACCCAATGATGTGCTTTTTATTGATGAAATACATCGGTTGAGCCCTGTGGTAGAAGAATATCTGTATTCTGCCATGGAGGATTATCGTATCGATATAATGATAGACAAGGGACCTTCGGCGCGTAGTATCCAGTTGGAGTTGAGCCCGTTTACTTTGGTTGGAGCCACTACCCGGAGTGGGTTGCTGACTGCGCCTTTGCGTGCCCGTTTTGGAATTAATCTTCATTTGGAGTATTATGACGATGATGTATTGACAAGCATTATCCGTCGTTCAGCTACTATATTGAATGTGCCTTGTGACGTGAAAGCGGCGGGTGAGATTGCTTCGCGCAGCCGTGGAACGCCCCGTATTGCAAATGCGCTGTTGAGGCGCGTCCGTGATTTTGCCCAGGTGAAAGGTTCCGGAAGGATTGATGTGGAAATTGCCCGGTTTGCTTTAGAAGCCTTGAACATTGACAGGTATGGACTGGATGAGATAGATAACAAGATTTTATGTACTATTATAGATAAGTTTAAGGGAGGCCCTGTGGGGCTGACTACTATTGCAACCGCTTTGGGTGAAGACGCCGGAACAATAGAGGAGGTTTATGAACCTTTTTTGATTAAAGAAGGTTTCTTAAAACGTACTCCGCGTGGACGTGAGGTCACGGAACTGGCCTATATGCACCTGGGACGGAGCATTTATAATAGTCAGAAGACATTATTTGATGATTAAAAGATGGCAGGATTAAAAGCATTAGCCAAGGAAACAGCCATATATGGGATGAGTAGTATCATCGGGCGGTTCCTGAATTATTTGTTAGTACCGATATATACCAACGCTTTGCCTGTGGAATCGGGGGGCTATGGTATCATTACCAATATGTATGCTATAACTGCCTTGCTGATGGTGCTTTTAACATATGGTATGGAAACCGGATTTTTCCGGTTTGCCAATAAGGGGGTGGATGATCCGATGCGCGTCTATTCCACTACTTTGCTTTCGGTAGGGGCGACTGCGCTCTTGTTTTTAATCGTTTGTCTTTCTTTTCTGCATCCCATAGCAGGTTTCTTGGGATATGGAGAGCATCCGTGGTATATGGGGATGATGCTGATTGTAGTCGCAATGGACGCTTTCCAAGCTATTCCTTTTGCTTATTTGCGATATAAGAAACGCCCTGTTAAGTTCGCTGCATTGAAATTGTTGTTCATTTTTGCCAGCATTGCCTTGAATATCGCTTATTTTGTAGGTATGAAAGGAGAGAATGTCGGAGTGGCTTTTGCTATAAATCTGGCTTGTACTTCTTTGGTGATGCTGTGTATGTGGAAAGAATTGGTGGGCTTCAGGTATGTGCTGGACAGGGAGTTGTTGCGGCGTATGCTGCATTATTCTTTCCCGATATTGATTCTGGGTATTGCCGGAATCTTAAATCAGGTAGCCGATAAAATTATTTTTCCGTTTGTTTATCCTGATAAGGCGGAGGCGACCATCCAGTTGGGTATTTATGGGGCTGCCAGTAAAATAGCTATGATAATGGCCATGCTGACACAGGCTTTCCGGTTTGCATACGAGCCGTTTGTTTTTAGTAAGAGTAAAGAAAAGGATAGTCGGGAAATGTATGCCAAAGCGATGAAGTTTTTCATTATCTTCACTTTGCTGGCCTTTTTGGCTGTTATGTTTTACCTTGATATATTGCGTTATATTTTAGGACGTGATTATTGGGTAGGGCTTAAAGTTGTACCTATTGTCATGGCTGCCGAAATGTTTATGGGTATTTATTTCAATCTTTCTTTTTGGTATAAGCTGATTGATGAAACAAAATGGGGAGCTTATTTTTCATTGGTGGGATGCAGTATCATTATCCTGATAAATATTTTCCTTATTCCGGTGTTTGGCTATATGGCGTGTGCGTGGGCAGGTTTTGCCGGATATGGAGTAGCTATGCTTCTCTCTTATTTTGTAGGGCAGAAAAAATATCCTATTAATTATGATTTGAAAGCGATAGGTAACTATGTGGCGTTAGCGCTGGTACTTTACATTGTTTCAGTTTATCTTCCTATTCAAAATATATTCTTGTTGTTGGGTGTTCGTACATTACTGTTGTTATTGTTTGTGGCATATATTGTGAAAACGGACTTCCCCTTGCAGCAGATACCTGTTATAAACCGATACATAAAGAAATAGCTATGAGTGACCTGAAGAATGATTTGAAGAATGTGCCTTATATAAAGCAGTTCTTTGGTGAATATCTTGATTTGCGCAAGGATAAGGATAATGAAGCCTTGATTGTAGAAAGTATTCGTAACGGTGTTGAGTTCAAAGGAACTAATTTGTGGATTCTTATATTCGCAATTTTTATTGCTTCATTGGGCTTGAATGTGAATTCTACGGCAGTGATTATCGGTGCTATGTTGATATCTCCGCTGATGGGGCCGATTATGGGAGTGGGGCTGGCTATCGGACAAAATGATTTTGAACTGTTGAAACGTTCTCTGAAAAGTTATTTGGTGGCGACTGTATTTAGTGTGATTACATCCACGATTTATTTTTCGCTGACTCCGTTGGATGAAGTGCAATCGGAGTTGCTGGCACGTACTTCTCCTACTATATATGATGTGCTTATAGCTTTATGCGGTGGCTTGGCCGGTATTATCGCCTTGTCTACAAAGGAGAAGGGGAATGTTATTCCGGGGGTAGCTATTGCTACGGCTTTGATGCCGCCTTTGTGTACTGCCGGATTCGGGCTTGCTACCGGAAATTTACTTTATTTTTTAGGTGCGTTCTATTTGTATTTTATCAATTCAGTATTTATCAGTCTGGCTACTTTTATCGGGGTGCGTGTCATGCATTTCCAACGTAAGGAGTTTGTGGATAAGGAGCGTGAGAAATTGGTAAAGAAATATATTATTTTTATTACTTTGGCTACGATGTGTCCTGCTGTTTATCTGACTTATGGCATTGTAAAAAGTACTATTTATGAAGCTTCTGCCAACAACTTTATCAACGAGGAGCTGAATTTTAATAATACCCAAGTAATAGACCGGAAGATTTCTTTCGAGAAGAAGGAAATACGTGTTGTGCTAATAGGCAATGAGGTTTCGGAAACAGAAATAGCAACCGCAAGGGATAACTTGAAACTTTTTAATCTGGCAGGAACCAAACTGGTTGTTCTTCAAGGAATGAATAATGATGCGATGGATATTGGCAGTATAAAGGCGCAAGTGATGGAGGACTTTTATAAGAATAGTGAGAAACGTTTGCTGGAGCAGCAGGAAAAGATTAAGTCTTTGGAAAACGAACTTAATGTATATGCCGCATACAATACCGTAGATAAAAAGATAATTCCCGAACTTAAAGTACTTTATCCTGCAGCAGAAGCTATAGCCATGGCGAAGACTGTGGAATTGCAGGTAGACTCAACCCAAACGGACACATTGACAATAGTCTTGATGAAATTCAGTAAAAAACCTGTAGGAAAAGAACAGGAAAAGATTTCCGAATGGTTGAAGGCACGTGTCGGGGCGAAAAAACTTAAATTAATTGTAGAATAAAACCATGAAAAAACTACTATTGCTGCTGTCTTTCCTGCCTTTATGTATATGGGGTAATGAGGGAATGTGGCTTCCTTGTTGCCTTAGCAAACAAACTCAACAAGTGATGAAAGAAATGGGATTGGAACTTTCATCTGAACAATTGTATAATCCCGGAGGAAAAGCATTGGCTAATGCTGTTGTTAGTTTTGGAGGTTTTTGCTCGGGGGTTGTTGTATCTCCGGATGGCTTGGTTTTTACTAACCACCATTGTGGGTATGATGCCATTCAGCAGCATAGTTCTGTGGAGCATGATTATTTGCGAGATGGTTTTGTAGCCGACTCCTTAAGTAAGGAGCTTCCTAATCCGGATTTATTTGTCAGTTTCCTGATACGCACAGAGGATGTGACGGAGCGTGTGTTGCAAGCTATTCCAGTCGGGACAAAGGAAAATGACCGTGCGCTGATTGTGGATTCTATTTCCACATTGCTTGCTCAGGAAGCTGTGGCGAATGATACGTTGCTGCGTGCTGAGATAACTCCTTTTTATGGTGGTAATGAGTTTTATCTGTCTGTGTATAAAGATTATTATGATGTTCGTCTGGTGTTTGCTCCTCCCTCTTCTGTAGGCAAGTTTGGCGGGGATACAGATAATTGGGTATGGCCCCGCCATACCGGGGATTTCTCTGTTTTTCGTATTTATGCTGATCAGAATAATCAACCGGCAGCTTATTCTCCGGAGAATGTGCCTTATCATCCGGATTATTTTGCTCCTGTTTCTTTGGGCGGGTATGAACAAGGTTCATTTTGCATGACTATGGGATATCCCGGTTCTACCAGCAGGTATTTGTCTTCATTTGGGATAGACGAAAGGATTAATACGGATAATGCCGCTATGATTAATGTCCGTACCATCAAGCAGGCTATCTGGAAAAATGCAATGGAAAAAAGTGATGATATCCGCATTAAATATGCTTCCAAGTATGCACAAAGCTCTAACTATTGGAAGAATAGTATAGGCATGAATCAAGCGGTAAAAGAGTTGAAAGTGATAGAGAAAAAACAAGCTTTGGAGCGCCAGTTGCAAGAATGGATCCGTCGGGAACCTGATAAGCGAAGCAAATATGCAAGGGTTCTGACTGAACTGGAGCTGAATTATCGTAATCGTAGAAATGCGGCGCGGGCTATGGCATATTTTGGAGAAACATTTGCTAATGGACCGGAGTTGATTACGGCAGCCTTGGCTGTACTGAATTTTGATTTTGAGGCAGAGGAGAGTGATTTGGAGCGTAATATGCGGCAATTGTTGGAGATTTATGCCAATATGGATATAAGTGTGGATAAACAAGTCTTTGTGGCTATGTTGAAAGAATATGCGGCTGAGGTAGGCAAGGAGTTTTTACCTGATGTTTATCCATTGATAGAGAAAGATTTTAAAGGTGATTACCAAGCTTATGTAGATGATTTGTATGCTCGTTCCTCTTTAAAGACACCGCATGGGTTTGAACAGGTGGTGAAGGGAGATACCACTTATGTCTTGTTTGATGACCCTGCGGCTTCTTTTGCTATTGATATGTTGGTGAAATTTTATGAATTCAATCAGTCGGTGGAAGAAGCTAGTATGAATATTGAGAAAAATGAACGTTTGCTGAATGAAGCAATGCGTGAGATGGAGGCAGATAGGGTGTTTTATCCGGATGCTAATTCTACTATGCGTCTGAGTTTTGGCATGGTGGGTGGTTACTCACCGAAAGATGCTATTGAATATTCTTACTTTACGACGACAAAAGGTATTTTTGACAAGATAAGGCAGTATAAGGGAGATAGTGATTTCGATGTGCTTCCTTCTGTAGTCGAATGCTTGAGAAGGAAGGATTTCGGACGTTATGCTACCGGAGATGGTAATATGAATGTTTGCTTTATTTCGGATAATGATATTACGGGAGGGAATTCCGGTAGTGGAATGTTTAATGGAAAAGGGGAATTAATAGGTCTTGCTTTTGACGGGAATTGGGAAGCAATGAGTGGAGATATTGTTTTTGAACCTAATTTGCAGCGTTGTATCGGGGTGGATATCCGCTATGTTCTTTACATGATTGAAAAATATGGGAAAGCTTCCCGTTTGGTCGATGAACTGAAATTGACAGACTAAAAGAAAAATATGAAATGACAGGAAGCTTGGGTATGTCAAAGTTCCGATAGTTTGTCATATAATCTTTCATCCGGAAAGATGGCAAAAAAACTGTTAATATTAATTCGATGTAAACAAGGATATTCGGCAAATCTTTTTTTGAATAATACGATAAATCCAACTGATTCATTATGAGTCAGTTGGATTTATCGTATTATTTGCGGAATGTCCTTGAAATGACAGGTTGTTTCAATTCTGCCTGCTCCGCTATTATTCGAGAGAAGTGGATGTTATTTGCATATTTCTACTATGCTCAATTCTCTTTCATGAAGTTGGCTTCCTCATTTCTTGGATTTCTTTTTCTTATTGTTATCGCTGTTAAAGAATTGTTTCCAGTCGTCTTTCGTTTTGGGACCGCGTTCTTCAATGTAGCCACGTTCCGCACGGCTGGGTCTTCCTTCTTTTGAGGTCGTTTTTTTATTGGACCTGTCACTTTTTTTGCCGAATGAAGCATTCCTTGCTGCACTGCTTCTGCGTTCGCCATTGTCGTTTTTGCCATTATTGTCACCGGCAACTTCTACTACAATTTTCCGGCCGCCATTCAGATTAACCTTGTTCAATGCTTTAATCACGTCCTGTGCCTGATTTTCTGCTACTTCGAAGAAAGAGAAATTCTGCATCAGGTCTATTCGTCCGATGGTAGTACGTTGCTTCTTCATGTTGCGGTTAATCAGTTCTATGATTTGGTTGGCATAGAAACCGTCTGTCTTTCCTACATTCAGGAATAGACGGGTGTATCCTTTTTCTGCTTTACGCTCTGTCTTTTCACGAGCACTGCCATGATCCTTGCGTTCTTTGGAGCCACGTTCGCTGCGACGGTCATTTGTGCTGGGAATTTCTATTTCCGGAGCGTTACTATAGTATTCCAAGAAGCGGTTAAATTCCATTGACACCACGCGCTTTATCAGATCTTCCTTTGAAAGCCATTCCAGTTTACGATAGATTCCGGGTAGGAAGGATTCAATTTCTTCATCGTTTACTTTTACCTTTTCTATGTCATCTATCAATTTAATCAATTGCTGCTCGCAAATTTGTTTACCACTGGGCATCTCACCCATGATAAATTTTTTGTTGATGATTCGTTCTATCTCACGCATCTTGCCTTTTTCGCGCAGGTTGATGATGGCAATAGAAATACCTGTTTTTCCGGCACGTCCTGTACGACCACTACGATGAGTATAGCTTTCTATATCATCGGGCAAGCCATAATTAATGACATGAGTAAGGTCATTTACATCTAGGCCACGGGCTGCTACGTCGGTAGCAACTAAAAGCTGTAAATGGCGTTGGCGGAATTTTTGCATCACTAAGTCGCGCTGGGCTTGTGAGAGCTCACCGTGCAAAGAGTCTGCGTTATAACCGTCTTGTATTAATTTATCTGCAATTTCCTGAGTTTCTTTACGGGTACGACAGAAAATGATGCCATAAATCTGTGGATAATAATCCGCGATACGTTTCAATGCGGCATATTTGTCTTTAGCGTGTACTAAATAGGCTATGTGATTGACGTTTTTACTGCCCTCATTTTTGGTACCGATAGTGATTTCTTTTGCGTCATGCAGATATTTTTTGGCGATGCGTGAGATTTCCGGACTCATGGTAGCCGAGAACATCAAGGTATTCCGATCTTCAGGAACTTTTTCAAGGATAGCATTTATGCTATCAGTAAATCCCATATTCAGCATTTCATCGGCTTCGTCCATTACTACATCTGTAATTGTTTCTAGTTTGGCAACCTTTCTTTCTATTAGATCAATCAGTCGTCCGGGAGTAGCCACAATAATATGTACGCCTGTTTTCAACATGCGTATTTGGCTTTCGATGGATGAACCACCATATACGGGAAGGATTTTCAGCCCGTCAATGTACTTGGAGTAATCGTTCAGATCGCCTGCAATCTGCAAGCACAATTCGCGTGTGGGGCATAAAATTAGTGCTTGAGGTGCACGGTGTTTTACGTCAACTTTTTGGATAAGCGGCAGACCAAATGCGGCTGTTTTTCCAGTCCCTGTTTGTGCTAGGGCTACTACATCGTTGCCGTTTCCCAATAAATACGGTATTACTTCTTCTTGTACCGGCATGGGATTCTCATATCCCATTTCTTTAATCGCTTTTAGTATTTCCGGGGAAACGCCTAACTCTTCAAATGTCTTCATTTATTTTCAAATATCTAATTCGCTGCAAAGATACGGATAATCATGGGATTATATGGTGCTTATGCAATATTTGTTTTTATCAGTAGTGTATTTTTAGGGAATATTGGCTAAAGCGTGTCGGGAAGTGATAAGAAAATTTTAGGTATAAGGTGAAAATACTCTGCCGGTATGGCAATTGAAATGCTTTATCGGTCAGAGTATCCGGATTAAAGATATGAGAATTTTATGGTATCAGAGTGTTTGTATATGTGGCTGTTTATATTATTCACCTTCTTCTCTATATTCTAAAATATCTCCGGGCTGGCAATCTAGTTCCCTGCAAATAGCCTCAAGGGTAGAGAAACGGATGGCTTTCGCTTTCCCGGTTTTCAATATGGAAAGGTTAGCAGGAGTCAGGTCTATCTTCTCGGCTAAATCTCCCAGCGAAATTTTTCGTTTCGCCATCATTACGTCTAAATTTACTATAATTGGCATAGATCAATTCATTTTGGGTTTATTCGGGTTCTCATCTACTGCGCGCCACCAAAGGGTGTGGCGTTGCGTCAGTTTCTTAAAGGCATACAGACAGAAGCAAGTCCATCCAATGTTGATCGATATCCTCACTATTTTGTTGTCCAACAATGGATGTAACACAAGGAAATAGATGAATGAACTTACAAACAGAGTAGCTATCAGGCAAAGTATCAAATAAAAGATGCTTTTTCTTTTTGAGGGGAAAGTATTTTTTTCTTTCATGGCATTTTTCTTAAATGGTTAAATCCTGTTCTTCTTTCATTTTTGCCCCGATAGCAAATATCTCGGCAAAAAGAATGGGAATTATCACAGCTACCCAGTCGGGAGAATAACCGGCGTAGCTGATGATTTTGTAGCCCGGCAGACTGATTTGCTCAACTGCTGCGTTTCCTACAATCCATTCGTCAACAGCTATGAGGATTTCCAAGCTTGCACTGGTGTATGCAAACCAACGGAGGCGCCGTACATTGGCAGATGTAAATACTTCGCGGCGTGAGATGGAAATGAGCAACCGGATCAATGAGCAGAAACCGATGAGAAAAAGGAATATTCCGGGTATGGCAAGTCCCATGACAAGGATGTGCCAGGCCGATGGCTTGGCATACGTTTCTATTTCAGTCACTGTGTAGGGGAGTGTCCAGTCCACGCGGTTGTTGCTCAGTGAATCGACAGTAGTTTCAGGTAACGGCTCTACATTCAGTTTGACTGAGGTTGCATGATGGGGTATAATGTGGCGTCCAGGCTCATATATTTCCATTGCACTGTTATGTCCATCTTCAAATCCTTTCTTGAAATCTCTCCAATTTTCATCCAATCCTCCAAAGAAGTTTGCAATGATGGCTATAATGGCTATGACACCTAATATTCTGAACTTGTTCATAGTCTGCTCTGTTTTTTTAAATGGTTAAATCTTGTTCTTCTTTCATCTTCAGTCCGATGGCAAATACTTCGGCTACCAGCAATGAAATGAATCCCAGAATGAGAGTCGCATCGGAAAAAGCAAAGGTATAGGAGAACTCGCATCCGTTGAGTTGCAACACTTGCGAAGCTTCATAATTTCCAATCACGATGCTAGCCAGCGTGCAGATAAACAAAAGTATCAATGCCCATCCTAACTTGCGCAGAAACTTCACATTCTTCCAGCTGAAGATATCACCGCGATTGATATTTCTGATCAAATAAAAGAACTGCAACAGGCAGAAAATTCCCGCTATTACCGAAATGAATGAGGCAATCCTGTTTAGTGCATGGAAGGTATCATTTTCTTTCGTTGGCGCCTCTACCATGCTTATAATCGGTATGATAGATGCCTGTTCTCCTGTCCTGACATTGGTTACACTTCCTGTCTTTTCAAGTAGATCGGTAGGAAGGGTGCAAATCATCTTATAATCGGAAATGTGGATATCCTTTCCTTTTTCTACACTTTCGTATCCGGCTTTAAAGGCACTTGTGAAAGAATGGAACATGATGCTCACTGTCGTTGAGGTGGAAAGGAGCAAGGCGATAAGTACGCAGACGCAAAAGAGGTTGAGTTTTGTTTTCATTGTTACATTTATGCTTGTGTGTTAGTAATTTCAGAGGGTGTTCCCGGCTGTGGCAAATGTTTGTTCAGATAGAAATACATGCCGACTAGGATGATTATGGCGGCTGCCAAAAGGATGTAAGTAGGTGTGGCGCCAATCATATCAACCGTTTTTTCATTCAACTCTTCTTGGGTTGATGTAGCCATGGCAATGGTAGCCAGGGAGTTATTTAGAAAATGCCCTATCATTCCCGGTATAATGCTTCCTGTGCGGTAATAAAGCCATCCGAATACCAATCCCAAACAGAAGGCGAAAGGTACTTGTGCCGGATTGACATGGATGAGACCGAAAATGAGTGCTGACAGGAGGATTGCCATACCGGGTCTTTTTCCGGTTTGCAGGAAATGCCCTTCAATGGCTCCACGGAACAGCAACTCTTCTACCAGAGGTGCCATGACGGCAATGGCGATGATGCCGAATACATTGCGGCTCATTCCTATGAATGTGTCTTCCACTAGGTTGGGCAGTTCTATGAATTCGCTGGCTACATTGCAGATGAACATGGCTGCTATAATGAAGGGAATACTCAATAAAATGGTTTTTGCAGGTACTTCAGTCCAGCTTGTCTTGTTGAATTGAACGTATTTAAAGTAGATCAGGTGCCAGATCATGGCTATTCCTGCCAGTACCATAACGAGTCCTGTCATAGAGGCTGTATTCTTACCTGCGGCATAAGCCAGATTATCATTTTCTGAAATTTCGTTCATCACTTTAATAATTCCCGCCGGAAGTCCTACCAGGAAGGTGAAAGCTAACTGATAGGCGAAGTAATAAAGTACTAATTTAATTGCGCGTCCCATAATAGAATGTTTATTGGTTTAAAATGGATTTGAATTAAGGGGTAGGACGGACTTCCGCATCCGTCCTGAGGGTATCTGTTTCTTTAAGTAAGCATCCTTGGGTTTCTCCTTGGTGCGATCAAAATCATGGTTGTTTTCATCTGGTTGTCTTTTAAATTTGGTTGATTTGTTTTTAGTTCATCAAGTGAGCAATGGCATGTTTGCATGGAACGTACCAATGGTTCATGAATAGGATAAGAAATGCTAAAATAAGGATAATTGCGCTTTTTTGTTGTGCTCTTTGGGCCAGTGGGGTGTTGACAGGAATCTTGGTCAGGACCAGTCTTCCCAAAGCTATTCCCAAAAGCATACCCAAGCCTAATCCTATTTGCGGATATAAAAATCCGACCATCATTCCTATGTACATTCCTATGGTTTGCCACAGGCTGGTCGCATTCTTATTTTGGGTTTGTGTTTCATTCAAAGTTTCCATTACTTTTTGTTTTGTGTGTCGGCCAACAAGTTTGCGTTGTTGCCTTCACGGTAAATACTTTCTTGTTTGTTATGGTTGAAAGTGCTCTCTTTGGCGTTCCATTCAGCGTAGTTGAGTTTGATTTCATAGACTCCGGGAGTTACGGTAAGCAGATAGGCCGGCTTCCACAGTTCCCGGTAAGCATCCCAGCGATAAGCTTTTTTCTCAATTACCTGACCATTTTCATCGTGTTTGTACTCATACTTCAGTTTGCGTGTCAATGTTTTGCCGTCTTCATTCAGTGTGTACACGGTTGTGTTTGTGTCATTCTGACCGTAGATGTACTTTGTGTTTCCTGTTTGTGCGTTTGCTGTTGTTGTACAACTCATCATTACTACTGCAATTGCTGCTAAAACTGATTTTAATACTGACTTTTTCATTTTTACTTCGTGTTTTAATGTTTGTGTTTATTCTTTCTTGTTTCTCGATATTCATTTATCGTTTATCGATATGCAAATGTATATCTTATTTTGATACTACAAAAGAAAAACGAAAAAAAAATATCGAAAAACGATAAAAATATATCTTTTTTCGTGCTTTGTAGGATGGAAGTGTATGAAGAAACAGATTTTATGCAAGAAGTGACTGGTATCGGTGAATTAATTCTTCCGATAGCGTTTGCGTTCACTGGCAGGGGCGATTTTGTCTGCCCTAATACATGGAATGAACTGTTTTCGAGCAGGCAAAACTGACTGTAAACGAAGATGTGTAGAAAGAGTAGTTTGAAAGGGGGAAGGCTGTACAATGCTCCCTTGTATTTAGAGAAGAATTCTGGCCGTTTTTTCCCGGTCTTTATGCATTTGGGCAATGAGTGCATCTATAGTGTCATATTTTTCTTCAGGGCGAAGATACTTTACGAACTCAATGCGCATTTCTTTGTGGTAGATATTCTCCGAAAAATTGAGGATGTTCACTTCAATACTTAAATTGTTGCCGTTATTGATAGTAGGGCGGTGTCCTATGTTCAACATTCCTGCCCATTTTTTTCCTTCCACATATACATATACTGCATAAACTCCTTCCGAGGGAATTAACTTGTCGCTACAATCCACTTGCAGGTTAGCTGTAGGGAATCCTATTTTTCTGCCTACTTTGTAGCCATCTACCACTGTTCCATCCAGATAGTAGTTATACCCCAGGAATTTGGCAGCCTGACTTACTTCACCTTCTTTTAATAGTTGGCGGATGACTGAAGAGCTGATTTTGCCCTCTTTGTCTGTGTAAGCTCGCGCGCGTACTATATATATGTTCAGTTCCTCACCATAACGGCAATAATCTTCAAAATTTTCACTGCGGTTGTGACCGAAACGATGGTCGTAGCCTATAACTAATGTATGGATATTGAACTTGTTACGTAGCAACTGCATAAACTCTCGAGCCGAAAACAGTGAAAGTTCCTGTGTAAAAGGGAGAAGAAAGCAGTAATCTACTTGCATCGTTTCCAATAATTCGAGTTTCTCTGTTGGTGAAGAAAGTAATTGCGGACGATAAGCGGTTTGTATCACTTGTCTGGGATGTACAGGAAAAGTGATCAATGCAGAATATAACCCATCCTTGGCAGCGACCTCTTTTACTTGATTAATAAGAAAGCGGTGTCCGCGATGCACTCCATCGAAGAAGCCGATAGTGGCAACTGAAGGAGGCAATGTTTGATGGTTTATATCTGATATTATTTTCATTATTCAAAAAGTGAACTTAAATCTTCTCCAATATGGTAATGATAGGACTGTATGCCAAGCGATATTGCTGCCTGGCAATTGATTGCCGAGTCATCTATAAAAAACGTTTCTTCGGGCAAGATGTTTGCTTCTTTCATCATTTGCTCATAAATGTCTTTTTCCGGTTTGGCCTTGTGCATTTCAAAAGACAGAAAAATATCTTCAAAAAAGTCATTTACACGGAATCCCCGATAACAGAACATTTGCTCACAGGCATAATCCCAATGTATCCGGTTGGTATTACTAAGCAGGTAAACCATATAATGTTCGCGTAACTTTAGCAATAAGTCCAGCTTTTCACGAGGAATATCAAGTAGCATCAGGTTCCACATATCATCAATTTCATGGTCGGACAGGGCTTCGCTGACCTCCTTACGAATGGCTTTCCGGAATTCTTCCGGGCTGATTTCACCCAATTCAAATTGGGAAAAGAAACCTTTTCCCCTGAACTGGCATGCCTGTTTCTCTATATCTCGAAATCCTGCTTTACGAAAAGCATTCAGGCAATTGTCAAAATCCAGATTTATTAATACTCCTCCTAAATCAAAAACGACATTTTTAATCTTACTGTCCATAACTCTTTATGTGCTTTATTCTCTTTTTTAGTCTTTTTTCTGTATTCGTTTTATCCAACGGTAGATTTCACCAATCCACAATACGAATGACGTTCCTGCGATAATATAAACCCAAGTCATGAAATTCATAGGTTCGGTACGGAACACTTTACCTCCGAACTCGACAATCAGAATTTGTCCGACTAAAATAATGATAGCCACACTTAGCATGCCTAATGCATGACGGGAATCCTTGAATACAGAATGGTTGGTCCCGAAAACACTGGCATTAAATAGATTCCAGAATTGCAGCATCACGAAGATCGTGAAGAATTGCGTCAAAGCTTGTCCTACTAAATCTGCTGGCATCTGTTTGATAATGACAATTAATGTCATCAGTATGGCAAGGAAGCAGAAGCCTACACCTAGTATATTTTTACGCATGGCTTTAGTGATGATGAAATCATCGGTCTTGCGTGGCTTTTCATTCATGACGTCTGCACTGGGGGGAATAGATGCTAAGGCCATGGCGGCAAAAGTGTCCATAATAAGATTTACCCAAAGCATTTGTGTTACGGTCAGTGGTAGTTCTGTACCAAAGAAAGCCCCTAATAAAACACTGGCTAATGCGACTACGTTGATAGTCAGCTGGAATACGATGAAACGCTGAATGTTTTTGTAAAGAGAGCGTCCCCACATTACTGCGGTAGCGATACTGTGGAACGAGTCATCCAATAGGGTTATGTCACTTGCTTCCTTGGCTACTGACGTACCGGTTCCCATAGAAAGACCTACTTGAGCGTGATTCAGTGCAGGAGCATCGTTTGTTCCGTCTCCGGTTACTGCTACTACGGCTTCTTTTTGCTGTAACAGTTGGACCAGACGTTGCTTGTCCATAGGACGCGCACGACTCATTACTTTCAAGTCAAGTACGCGGTCCAGAGCTTCTTCATCGCTTAATGCAGCAAACTCTACCCCTGTTATGCGGTTCCGGTCTGTATCTTCAGGTTTCCATAGCCCTATTTGGCGGGCAATTTCGGTAGCTGTTCCCGGGGTGTCGCCTGTAACAATTTTCACACCGATACCTGCCGACTGACATTTCTGTACGGCTTCCGGTACATCCGGACGAATAGGGTCGCTGATAGCTACGATACCTAGGAAAATCATATTCCCTTCATTGACTAGTTCGGCACAATCGTTACCGGAGTCTTCGGGGATAAATTTATAAGCTAATCCTAAAGTACGCATTGCCTTGTTCTGATAGGCCAGCAGATCGGCATTGTAATGAGCCTGTTCTTCGGAAGAGAGGTTGCATTTTCTCATCACAATTTCGGGAGCTCCTTTTATATAGAGTACCTTTTTCTGCTGGATAGGTGAATCTACTAATGTAGCCATATACTTACGTTCTGTAGAGAAAGTAAGTTGATTGATAACTTTTGCATTTTCACGTAATTCCAAATAGTTCTTGCCCTGTTCATTTAGCCAAAGCAATAAGGCTATTTCAGTAGGATTACCTACTCCGGATGGTTTCTTGTTTTCTCCTGTTTCTTCAAGGAAAGCTGTGGAGTTGGCACTGATCCCTTCAGCTATTAAATCTGCTTTGGTGGCATCAAGTTTCGCTTCATGTACCTGCATCAGGTTTTGTGTCAATGTACCTGTTTTGTCGGTGCAGATCACAGTAATGGCCCCCATTGTTTCACAAGCATGCATTTTACGTACCAGATTATTGGTTTTCAGCATACGGCGCATATTTAGTGCAAGACTTAAGGTGACACTCATCGGTAAGCCTTCAGGAACGGCTACTACAATTAAAGTGACAGCCATCATGAAATATTTCAATACAATGCGGGCTATTGCCATCCACCCATGCCAGTCTGTTATTTCATTTACGCTGAGGTAGGAGTAAAGGTCTTTAGCTGTGAAAACGATAAAGGTAAGTGTGGCAATAGTAAAACCTATTTTTCCGATGAAACCCGCCAATTTTGTCAATTGGATATTCAATGGAGTTTCTTCTTCACTTTGTTCGGTGGCCTGACGTGCTACCTTACCTATTTCGGTGGAATCACCCACACGTTCTACTTTCATTATTCCATGTCCGTCAACCACTGTGGTGCCACGCATCACTTCATTGCTGGGATAAGTGGCTTCTTCATCAAATAGTTCTTCATGGATGGTTTTATTGACCATTAATTCTCCTGTCAAGTTGGATTCATTCACTTGCAGGGAAATAGCTTCCAGCAAGATTCCGTCGGCAGGAATCTCCTCACCGGTATTCAGAACTACGATATCACCTACTACAATCTCCTTACGGGGAATTTCCCGTACTTTCCCATTTCTGATTACTGTAACTGGTGTTTCTTCGCCTACAGCGTTCAGTAAGTCAAACTTCTTATTCGCATCGTATTCAAAGTAGAATCCGATACCGGTTGCCAGAAAAATAGCAAAGAAAATGCCGATTGTTTCCGCATACTCATTTTCAATAATGGCAATCACTAAGGAAAAGAATGCTGCGACTAAAAGAATACGTATAACCGGGTCGCGGAACTTTTCCAGATAAAGTTTCCACATGGAAGGACGTTTGGGAGGTGTCAAGAGGTTATTCCCATACTTCTCTCTACTGATAAGGACTTCTTTGTCCGAAAGCCCTGTTAGGGCTGTTTCCTGTTTTTTTTGTGCCATACGGCTTAGCAAAATTAATTAATGGTGCACAAAAATACAATTTATATCCTTACGAATAAGGGAATTAAATCTTTTTATCAAAATTTGGGCGATAAATCTTGCAAGTTTCAAGGGAATATACTACTTTTGCACCTGCTAACAGGAAATTGTGGCACGGACTTGTAGCTCAGTTGGTTAGAGCAACAGACTCATAATCTGGAGGTCCCTGGTTCAAGCCCAGGCTGGTCCACAAACTAAAAGGCTGATTCCTAACGGAATACAGCCTTTTTTGTTTGCAGACCCTCCAGATATAAATCTGTTGCTCTTGGTTGATTTACTCCTATTTTAAGCAGATGTTGACTAATTGTTGACTAATTAAAATAGAGCTAATATGCTGACTATTAAAGCTGAGATTAAAAGGAGTGAACTAAAAGTTGACGGAACTTATAACGTCAAGATTAGATTCACATTAGACCGCAAGGTAAAACGCTTATCCACCAACCTGTTTGTAACTCAACAAGACCTAACTAAATCCCTCAAATTCAAAGAGGACACTTCCATTAAGAGAGAGATAGATAGGCTTGTTCTCTATTATAGGGAACAGTGTCTAAAACTGCAATTAGACCAAAATCATTATTCATTGGATGAGATAATTGAGTTCCTAAACGGAGAGCAAGAGAAGCAACAGACCATTGACTTTATAAAGTTCAGTCGTGAGTGGATAGCTTCTGCTACTATTAAAGGAGCACCCAATTACACTACTGCCATCAATGCCTTGGTACGATTTGTTGGCAAGGAAGAATTGGATATAAATCTTATCACCTTAGAGTTCTTGGAGCAGTTTAAAGCATTCTTGATTGGAGAACGTGATGCACGTACCAAGAAACTAATGCAGCAGGGTAAACGTGTTACCTCTAACCGTACCCTTTCCCTCTACTTGGTAAGCATTAAGAAGCTGTTCAGTGAAGCTAAACGCAAGTTCAACAAGAAGGACAAGAACCTTATTCTTATTCCTAACTCACCCTTTGAGGACTTCAAGATACCTAAACAGGAAGCTACCCGTAAGAGAGCCATATCCGTAGATATTATAAAGAAGCTATGGAAGCTGCCTTATAAAGACATGAAGAAAGGATATAAGTCCACCTGCCGTTATAACTTGGCTAAAGATTGTTTCATTCTCTCATTCTGCCTTATGGGAATCAATTCAGCAGACCTTTACAATGCTACTGAAATGAAAGGGAACACTATTGTCTATAACAGAACTAAGACCAAAGCTCGCAGATTGGATGGTGCAAAGATGATGGTAGATATTCCTAAGATAGTGCAACCTCTTATTGATAAGTACAAGGATAGCACAGGCAAACGTCTGTTCAACTTCTATCAATTCTACGGGGATGAAAAGACTTTTAACAAGGCTATCAATTCTGGATTGAAAGAGATTGGTTCAATATTAGAAGTAGATGATTTGGAATACTATGCAGCGCGCCATTCATGGGCTACTATTGCATTGAACAAAGTAGGCATAGACAAATATATAGTCCATGCAGCCCTTAATCACATAGACGACTCAATGAAAGTGACAGACATTTATATTGAACGTGACTTTGTAAATGAGAACAAGGCTAACGCCAAAGTTGTGAAGTACGTGTTTGGTAAGTAAGCTAATAATTCCCCACTTGTAGCAATGCAAGTGGGGATTATTTTTTAACTTTGCTTTCAAATACAATCAATGAAAGCTATGCAAGAAGTAATATTTGACATACCGACCATAAAGAAACTATACCCGGAACTGAACAGATGTTTCGGCTTCACCTATGACGACATATCTAACGAACTTACCCAAGTCTATACTAAAAAAGTCTTCAATCTGACACCAGAAGAAAAAGAGCTTGCCAATCAGTGTAAATCAGAAGATGGCTGGGGAGTGGATGCAGTAAAATTTGCATTGGCTACCACCGAGAATATAGTAATTACAGTTCCAGATAGTTTTAACTCTAAAACAATAAAGGAATCTTATGTCGCAGAACTTTATAATGAAGATTTTGCTTCATGTGCATTAATATTCATGGCTGCACTCCTATACAGGAACAGAATAACGGAAGTTCCAATATCGGAAGGAGAATATGACGATATGCTATATCAACAATATATCCATGAAGTCAGACCCGATATGCTAAAATTATACATTGCTCTCAATCAGCCCAAACAGAAAAATGGAAAAGACTTTATTACTGATATAAAGATTACAGCAGGTGGCAATTCGCCAATACTTATCAATAATAAAGATAGTTGGTTGGAGAACAGGTTAAATGAATACCTGCATCAATATTTGGGAGTAAGTAATTTAGAGGAAGCTCAAAAAGAATTGGATTTCATCTATGGAAACAAGAAAGTAGGCAACAAAATGATTGACCCTATCCAGTCTCTCTATATATGGGGGACTTATCAGTTGCTCCAGAACACACATTTAAAATCAACCAAAGAAAAAGTACCGACAAGACCACAAGCCTATTTAATTGAATCATATCTTAGAGCTATTGAATTAATAGATACCGATAATGTTACGACAGATGCAAATAATATAAGAAGCAGATTACATTCATTCCTTAAAAAATATGATACGGTAGAAGCTCTGTTGGATTATAAAACATTCAAATTATCACCTTATAATATAGGTGGAACGAAACTCTGGTGAACCCAACTCTCCCTATTTAAAAGGCAGCTCTTACGATGGTAAAGAACTGCCTTTTTATTTGCCCTATTCCTTACCACCCTACCCAACCATAATATTCTACTTTTGCACCGTTTTCAAAAAGGAGTGATGATGAATCTCTTAAAGGTAAATGGCTGTAAAAAACTCACTCAAACATACAGTTATTCTTTACCAATTCACCTAATGAGAACATCATAACTTTGCAACGTAATCAAAAATAAAATGGTGCGCACCTTTTAATAACGATTACCTGTAAGTCCTTGCAGAATAAGGACAAAATTATTAATCCATAAAATTATAAGAATATGGAATTTACAATTAATGGAACAACTGTTCCACAAGCAAAGTCTTATGACAATGCAGGTGCGCACAAAGCCATCAAGTCAATGATGCAGAGAAAAGAAACTCTTAGCATCAGACTATACACTGACAAGGACAATTATCCTTGCATCTGGATTGAATCTTACAATGTGGCAGGATTCACATACTATGTTACCCCGACTTCTTTCAAATGGATATATACTTATCTGACTACTGGAGAAAGTGAGGATGGAGGGATTCAACCGACAGAACTGACCCCATATCAAGCAGGTGAAGATAACAACTTCCAGCTATCCATATTGAAACAACTTGTTGAATCTGGCAAACGTGTACAGTTTGTTCCTTTGTTTCGTGAAGTTAATAATTACATCAGTGCTACCAGTGCTTTCTTACGTGGAAAGATATTCTTTCGGGTAGAACGTACCGAAGAACTACTGGACTACTTGCGTGAGAAAGAAACTTTAATCTGATTATTAACCCTAAGAGAGGGAGCTTAAAAACTCCCCTCTCTCTCTAAAACGAAATAAAGATGAACACTACATATATCAAAATAGAGAAGAAACATAATGGTAAGATTCAGTATCTGACAGAAGTCTTACCTCAAATTCCGACCAATACTATCCTTTATAAGAAGCTGACAGGACTTGGAGCAACTTATGGGGAATTGAAAGCTGACAGAAATTCCATCATATTGGAGCCAAATGTTCCAGTGATAAAAGGTAAATGCAAAGACCCTAAGCATTCAAATGACAACCTTTTTGGAGTTTACGAGAATGTGACAGTGGAGAGAATAGTAAAATACCTACGAGCAAGTAAGGACAAGCATATCAAGCTGCTATCCACTCCAGAAAGTTTCTTTAAGATTAAATCTGCATTTGAAGAGTTGGATATGGATATTTACTCAACCTGTTACTTGTTATTCGATGAATGCCATAAGATTGTAAAAGACGTGGATTATAGAGAGGATATAACATTACCTTTCGATGATTTCTTCATGTTTGACAATAAAGGATTAGTGTCTGCCACTCCGTTAGATTTCACAGATCCACGATTTTTTAAACAGAGATTCCAAATTATGGAAGTACAACCGATGTTTGACTATGCCCAGCCCATTAATATTTACCATACAAATAATGTTCTGCAAGAGCTAAAGGAACGGTTGGACGGAGCAGCCAACAATCCCATCTTCCTGTTTATTAATTCCACAGAAACAATCTACTCTATCATGCAGAAGTTAGATATACTGGAGCAATCAACAGTTTTTTGTGCATCCAACAGCGTAACGAGTTTAAAAGATAAGAAGTTTGCTAACGCATATTCAGATTGGGATGCTGACAAAATGAGACGGTTCAATTTTCTTACAAGCAGGTTCTTTAATGCTTTGGATATAGAACTGGATTTCTGCCCAGAAGTGTTCATTGTAACCGATACTACTATGGCAACCCAAAGCATGGTTGACCCGTTTACAGATACGATACAGATAATAGGTCGTTTCAGAAATGGAATTGCTTCTGCAAACCATATCACCAATACAGACTATAATTTCTCTGTAAGGTCTAAAGCACAGTTGCAATATATGATAGGTGTGTTTGAGCAGGTTTATGGAATGATGAAAACCTATTACGATAATGCCACGACAGATGAGGCAAGGGATGCTTACAAATCCATATTAGATACCCATCCCTTTAAATCCATGCTGAACAGAAACGGTGAGAAGAACTGGTTTAAGATAGATAATTATATTACAGATGCTATTGTGCGAGGTTACTATAAAAACTTCGATATGCTGACCAATACATATAAACAATGTAAGTCTTTCAAAGTCAGTTGTGAATCGAGACCCTATCCTTTAGGCGATTTGGAAAGATTGAAACGAGAGAATAAATCTGCCAGCATCAAGGCTAAGCGTAAAGAAATAGTCGAGCAATTGGAAATGTTGAAAGGGGATGAAACCAGCATGGCGATGGAACATAAAAGGGAACTTATAAGAACTGACGCTTTCATTGTAGAAGCCTATGAAGAGTTGGGGAAAGAGAAGATTGAGGAATTGAATTACTCCCAACCCAAAATCAGAGAAGCCATGATTCTTAAACGATACAATGAAAAGCGCAAAGGTTCAGAGTTTGTTGAAATGGTAAAAAACAGATTCAAGGCAGGACGCTCATACGAATTGTCCGACATAAGCAAAATAAGGGATGAAATATATACTCTGATGAATATACCATCTGTAAAGAAGAAACCCAAAGACTTTCTTGAAGAGTTCTTCAAATGCAAGGATAGCTGGAAGAACAGGCAGAGGGCTTTATTCTTGGAATACGAGAAAGTTTAATAGGGTACAACATTTCACCAACAAACCACTCTTTATAACCCCTTTCATGGGAATGTTGTATCTGTAAAATTAGAAAGTCCAGATTAATATAGTCTGGATTTTCTTCTGAAATTACTAACCAGTCAATGACATAATAAAACAAGATATGTTACAATTAATAATTGAGGGATGGGGATATATCACTCTGGAGCAGATACCCCATTATACTGATATAGCAACTTTACACCCGAATCCGATTTTGTCCTACTCTCAATTCATAACGGGAAACTTCCATTTAGCAGGTTTAGCATCGGACAGCATAACTCCGAGAATTAAAATTTCACTACAAGTAAGGCTCTATACTAATTTTAAAGAATGTTACATAAATATTATGCCACCCCCTAAAAAGTCACTATCTTTGTAATATCAAAATGAGGGAGGAACAGCCACTTCCATGTTGCCCCGTATGGTACATGAGAGGCCTTTAAACTCATTTTATTTTCTTTAAGTTGCCACTTCGGACAACTTGTCCACTTCATATACAGATAAGACAAACATCCATTCAGATTTTTCATTTGTCAACATCTATAACTCTAAAATGAATGACTGTAAAGAACTGACTTATGCACAGGTTCGTGAGCTTGCCATAGCCCGATATGTGGATGATAACAAAATCAGCATCGGAGTCTGGGCTAAACAGAACGGCTACATCAAGAAGAAGAGACAAAAAGATAACAGGGTTTACACCGTTTACATCAAGATGAACAATGATAATGCAATTAAACAGTAATGATTATGAAAACAGGAATGACTAACTTTAATGTGAACATGTACAATGAAAAGATTGAATTATTAAACGAAATAATAGATACTCTTAACAATACAATATACAGTTTCTACAGTTGGGGACATACAATTACTCCTGCATTTGTAAAGAAGCTGATAGATAATCCAGCCGAAATATACCATGAATATTTGAGCTTCGAATACATAGCACAACGCAAATGTGCAGAGCATGGGATAAAAGACAAAGAATATCTTCATCCTCTACACCAAGACTGTTTCCATGATATTGTGGATGAAATGGAATCCATATTTGAATCTCTTAATAAATTCTGCCGGTTACTACCACATATCAAAAAAGTTTATGGTTCTTTATGCTATCTTGTAGAAGAGGAATATCTCAATGAACCTCACTTTGCAGAAACTAAAAATGCAAGACTTCGAATCATGCAACAATGTGCAGAACTTGAAGACAATAGATTCACATTCTCTGAATCGGACTTTGAAGTCTGAATGTAAGCAGAATGAGGGAGGGCTATGCAAATGGTTCTCCCTCATTTATATTAATGCCAACAGTCAGAATATTTATTGTAGTTCAGCATGTTTTCTTCTATGGTTGCATTACATTCTGTAAGCAGAGATTATATGCAGTCACACTATTTACATTTGAACTCTTAATATTACAGATTTCAAACAGGTGGGTTGGCTCTTGCAAATAGGTGGATTGGAACTTTCATACAGGTAGGCTACTTATAAATACCTATATATAAACACCTATTGCCCATAAATACTCTACCTATCATTCGCCTTGCTACGCAAGTCGCATGAATACCAATTTATTAAGAAGATGATAATTTATAAACTCAATCCATTTATTATGATTATTCATTTACCCACAGGGCTGGAATTTATCACTCAGAAAGATGCCAAGTCTTATTTTGGCAATCACAGGTACAGGAAATTGGTAAAAGAGAACAAGATTTATTTTACTAACTATAATAAACCAGTTGCTAATGACAGGAACAGAAGATTTATCATACAGAAAAATAACTGAAAACATTGCAGGCAAATTGGACTTGCTGGAAGCATATCTATTCTATTGTTTAGCCCTATGCTCTGATTGCTACACTATGGTTTCAAATGTCAAGCAAGAAACATTGACAGAGTTTTATGGAATAAAGAAAGAAGAACAGGTAAGGCAATGGCTACATAAGTTTGAGGACTTGAATCTGATTCAGATAGACAAGCATCCTATCAAAGGTAAATATGGAAGTTTTGACAGGTGCAGATATATATTGAATACAGAGCATTATGTCTTTATAAGCAAGAAGTTGTACAGTGAACCCATATCCCGCCAATTAAAAGGATTTCTTGTCTTGTTAAAGTGCAAGTGTCTGAACGCTACAAATACCTGTCAATATACCCAAAGTGAATTAGCCAAAGAACTGAACATAAGCCCAAGTTCCGTTTCAAGATATTTAAAACAGGCAGAAGACTGTGGATATATAAAAAGGGATGATAAAGGAATACACCTTAAAGACAGAAAGATGTTCATCGTTACTTCTGAATCAACATTTGCATTTATAAAAAATGTCTATCCAAATATCCTTACTGATGAAGATATGGCAGAGAGAAAGATTCACAATTATAACGAATAATGTTTCAATAACAGGTAGTTGGGATTGTTTATACTGTCCATTTAATACATTAAGAGATAGTACGAATAATCCCAAGTCTCCTTATTATGACTTTAGAAGCATCTAAATTCTGATTTTTAAGACTGGATGCAACATTTAAGAGGAAGAATGGACTTTATAACCCCAATCTCCAAAATGTTGCACGCGATACCATACCCCTAATTTATACCCCCTCTCACCAAGCAGAATAAAAACGGAATTGGTCAGACACCTACCCACCCCCTCAACCATTATAAATTTTACTATTCACCTCACATCATTCATAGACTTCTTAAAGAGATACACAATACAGACATAATGGTAATATAGTCTAATTGTAATATCACTTAAATGTAATTCAGCGAATTGTAGTAAAGTCAAAATCGTCATGGAGCAATCCAAAGCGATAGGAGCTTTACCAATTCCAGAATTAATCCAATCAATAACCATTTAAACAATTTATCATTATGAGAAATTTAGTTATCATGCCAGCTATGGCACAGAACCGTGAGAGAATGAATTTGGGTGAATATGCAGAGGAAGCAACCATCATCATGGATGAACCTGTAAGACCTGCCAACCATTTCATTGAAGCCAACACACAGGAAGCAACCTTGCATCATCTAAAGCATGAGTGCATTACTCCTGTGTTCTCTAAGGACAACGAACTTACCATTAACCATGCCGCATTTGTGGAAACCATACAGGATGCAGCCCAATCATTCTTTAACGGTGAGAAAGTGGAACAGGCAGACATTCGTGTGAGCCACATTATTAAAGGAAGAATCCCTGAAGCCATCCACAAGCCAGCTAATCAATTATTGGAATCTGACAAGACCATCTATTATGAAAGGGCGGCATTCAGCATTGATATTCCTACCATTTATGAAACGGTTGGTGGAAACAAGCTCAATCTTTCAATCGTAGGTGTGAGGGCTTATAATCAGATGAACCTGTACAGCAAGAAAGTTCCAGAGTTGTTCCGTCTTGCGATTGGCTTCAAGAACCAAGTCTGTTGCAATATGTGCATTTTTACCAATGGCTACAAGGATGATTTGAGAGTGAGCAACACAACAGAACTCTATCGTGCAGCATTGGAACTGTTCAATAACTACAATCCTGCCAAACATCTTTATCTGATGCAGCAGTTGGGTAACACTTCCATGAGTGAACACCAATTCGCACAGATTATAGGAAAAATGCGACTTTATCAATGCTTGCCAACAGGCTATCAAAAGGCACTGCCAAGAATGTTGCTTACAGATACACAGATTAATTCTGTAGCCAAAGCATACATTCACGACAATAATTTTGGCGGCTTTGGAAGTGAGCTTAATATGTGGAAGTTCTATAACTTGCTTACAGGAGCTAACAAGTCAAGCTATATTGATTCATTCTTAGACCGTTCTCTAAATGCAACTGAAATGGCTTTGGGAATCAATGCGGCTTTACATGGTGACGAACGCTATAAATGGTTCATTGATTAAATGGGCTTATTGATTGAGAGAGGAAAGGGCAGCTATTCAGTTAGTTGTCCTTTCTTTATATCTACCAACCTATTAAAAATTAGAATTATGAATAAACAAATAGATAAACTTATAGAGCATATCAGAGAATTGGAAACCCGTTTGGGAGAAGTGGATAACAACCTTAGATATATAAAGGTGGTACAGGCATTGAAACACTCTTTAGAGAAGTTGGATAATATGCTGAAAGATAATATCACATTACAAAGGGAATACCAAGCAATATATCTAAGCTACTTTTATACAGGTTGTGGATTTTCATTTTATGACAGGGTGTGTAACTCTATTTTGGATTACCAATATGGGAACAGACCATTTTAGAGAATACTATATATAATAAGGTGTGGAATGTCTTAATAAGGTGTTCCCACCTTAAATATATTCACTTTGATAATTAGTGAATGTTCCTTTAGTAATCAATGAGTTAGTAAATCCAACTCAGAATTAATATTCACTTCTATTCATTAACTTATAAAACAGAACATTATGTCACTTAAATATTCAAGCACAACGGCAGACTATCTTATATGGTCTGATGCAATGAACCTCATAAGGAAGTTAGCCAAAGACGAGAATTATAAAATCTCACTCCTTATTAGTTTGGGATGCTTCACAGGATTAAGAATATCTGATATTCTATCTCTAAGATGGAAGCAGATATTAGGTACTGACGAGTTTACAGTAATTGAGAAGAAAACAGGCAAAGTAAGAACTATCAGATTGAACCCACAATTACAGCAGCATATTAAAGAGTGCTACGAGCATATAAATCCTATTGGAATCAATGCGCCAATCTTAGTAAGTCAGAAAGGCACTATCTTCACAGTCCAACGAATTAACATTATTCTTAAAGAGGTGAAGAAGAAGTACAGGTTAAAGATTAAGAACTTTAGCTGCCATTCACTTAGAAAGACTTTTGGCAGGCAGGTCTATAACATGAACAGTGATAACGCAGAGTTGGCATTAGTAAAGCTGATGGAACTGTTCAACCATAGTTCTGTTGCCAT
>ERZ826242.1296-NODE-1296-length-28165-cov-8.462504_pt1 | contig 28165 bp, 29 predicted proteins | sample MGYA00519871_ERZ826242 | MGnify/ENA primary metagenome ERZ826242 (study PRJEB31778, sample SAMEA3449226) | human gut metagenome | biome: human gut; feature: human-associated habitat; material: faeces | place: United Kingdom | collected 2010/2012 ...
CAAAAGATAAAAAAGAATTTATACAGTTATTAACACAAAAAATCATTGAATTTTCAAATACTCATCCTAATTGTACTTATCAAAATATCATAGATGAATTTGGGAGTCCTAATGAAGTTGCTGGATCATATATTGAAAGTTTAGAAAACGATGACATAATAAAGCAACTTAATAAAAAATATATTTTTAAAACATTAGTAACCATTATTATATTTATATCTATTGGTATTTGGTGTTTAGAAATTTATCATTTCAACAAACTCTACCAAGATGCAAGAGATAGTATTCATGGATATTGGGTAGAAGAAATCACTGAAGATAGTCGCATAGAAAATGAATAAGGCTCCTTTCGGAGCCTTATTTTTTTATTCAACATTCTTCAACGCTTCATCCATTGGGATTTTCTTGATTTTTCTCATTTGAATCATCATGACAAACAAATAAGAAATAATTGTCATAATAAACATCTTGACATAAACACTACCTTCTACATAGAAAGGAAGCCATCCTGCATATTCTTCAAAAACAATTTTGAAAGCATAAGATAAGATCCATGTTGTTATCCCAAAAGAAAGTAACGTTGAAATCATAATAACAATCGTTGTGGCATGAACATACATTTTTTGTATTTCTTTTGATGTATATCCAAGAATTTTAACCATGGAAATCGATACTTTATTATTTTCAATAATCATCTTTGTAAGAAGATAAATAAGCATGATAAACATGATCATCGCAAAACCTTCAACCAGATAAAACATTTTCCCCATTGAAACATTTAATTGTCTTGATACTTTTGTTAAATCATCTTGAGTAATGGTTGATGCGATATAGTCATCGTTTAAATCTGTTATTTTTTTATTAGAGAAATAACCATTGAAATATCCATCTTGACAGTTAAAAACTTCATTAAAATAAGACTTTGACATATAAAGTGCCATACTACCAGGTGCATCATAAATACCTTTAATTTCAAAAGTATAACGTAAATCTTTATAACTTTCTTTTAAAGAAATACGATCTCCTTTTTTTAAATTATATTTATCAGCAACATCTTTTGAAATATAAACGCCTTTTTTTGGTAATGATTTTATATGAATATATTGACTATTATTTTGTAAACCATAGAGGCTAATATCTTCTTCTATTGTACTTTCTGGAAGTGTTTTTAATGAATAAAGTGAAAAAGCTTCTGCCCCTTTGGTTTTAGTTTTATAGTTATCATACATTTCATCATATTGATCCTCAATCAAACTTAAGAAACTATCTCTAAATTCTTGAGGGATCGTTTGGAAAGCTTGTTCAATGGCTGTGGTATCAATTGATTCTGGAGTATTTAAAATATATTGATATTTAGCAGTCATATTATTAACAACAATATCTTGATAATGATCGAGAACAGGATGCATATCCATTCCAAACATTAATAAGATAATTGCAAATAAAACACCGACAAATAATGTAACATACCCTGATAAGTTATTTAAAATAACACTTAATCTAAATTGAGAAAAGAAACCTAAACGATGTAAGACGAGTGTTTTCTTATTCTTTTTAGCTTTTTTAATATCTCTTTTCATAAATTTAAGAGGTGATAATTTTAAAGATTTCATTAAAATACCATAGTTAATTAAAACCATCATAATAAATGGAATGATCGTTGTCTTAATAAACGCATCTCCAGACCAAATAGTAACATAAGTTGGTAAACTATAACTTCCATAATACATACCGGCCATGACATCTTTAAAATATGTATAACCTAAAATATTTCCTACAATACAAGCCCCTAAAGAAACAAGAATAGGTAATGTCATGTATTGAACTAACATTTCTTTTTTTGTATATCCCATAGCGCGAAGAGTTCCAATCATTGGTGCTTCGCTTTCAATGGTATTTTTAGTAGTGATTGCAAAGACAAAAGCAAGGATTCCAATAATGATATAAAGTAAAACTGTCATCATTGCTTCATCTCCACCCATATCATCACCTGTAAAATGGATGGCTTGGTTGGCGTATTGAGGAATATAATCATCAATTCCTGAAACATTTTTAACAAGTACGTTTAAAAAATCATTGCTGGCATTAACTTCATTATCAACCTTTTCATTATATGTCCACGCATAGTTATAGTAGATTTTAGCATCTTTAAAACTTTCAAACCCTTCATCAGAAACAATACCCACACCAAATTTAATAGCATCAAACATTAAATCACTGTTTTTTGAAAAGAGAGCACTATAATCTGATAAAGCCACAAGTCCAGTAATTTTTAATTTCTTTTTACCAACTTTGATTGTTTGACCTACTTGATAATTGTTATTATCGGCATACATACGGTCAATCGCTATTTCATTTTTACTTTGAGGAAGTTTTCCTTCCATAATACATACTTGATTGACTTTGTTTCTTGGTTTAAAGAGACGAATTGTACTTGTAGATTCTACTTCTTCTTCAATGTAATTAAGATTATAGATTGTAACATCTTCTTTTTTTAAAGTCTTTTTATTTTCTTTTGAAAGAGAATCATTTAAACGAAAATGTCCATCTTCAATATTGTATTTATCAAAACTGTCATTATAAGCTTTGATCATTGAGCCATCAGCTACTAAAAATCCTGAAATAAGACCAATAGATCCTGCCATAAACAAAAATATAATTAAATATTTCGCAATTTCATCTTTTAAAATATATGGTAATCTTTTAAATAATGGATTCTTCATTTTACCAATTCAAATCCTTTGCTGGAATTTTATGTGTATTTTTAATATTTTCACGAATACGCCCATCATGTAAATAAATCACACGATCAGCCATATCTTTAATTGCATCATTATGCGTCACAATAATAATTGTATTACCATATTTTTTATTAACATCTTCAATCAATTGTAAAATATCTTTTGATGTATGATAATCTAAAGCACCTGTTGGTTCATCACAAAGCAATAAATCTGGATTTTTAATGATTGCACGTCCTATTGAAGTTCTTTGTTGTTGACCACCAGATAATTGGTTTGGTTGTTTATAACGATGTTCTTTTAAACCAAGTGTTTGTAAAAGTTCTTCTTTATTTAATGGATTTTTACTTAAATATTTTCCTACATCAATATTTTGTTCAACATTTAAATGTGAAATCAAATTATACATTTGAAAAACATATCCCAAATGATTACGACGATAATTTGTTAGATCTTTTTCTTTTAATGTTGAAATTGTTTTCCCTTGAATCATAATTGTGCCACTATCTGGTTGATCAATTCCTCCAATAATATTTAGCAGTGTTGATTTACCAGAACCTGAAGGCCCAAGTAAAACACAAATTTCACCTTTTTCTATTTCAAAATCAATACCTTTTAAAACTTCTGTCTTATATTCATCTTCACCAAAGCTTTTTTTAAGATCCTTGATTGATAAAAACATAATATCCCCTCCTATAGTTAGCCTAATCTAACTAACTATAGAATACTATCCCTTTCCTTTTTTTTCAAGTATCTCAAAGAAAAAAACGGATTTCTCCGTTTTTATAACTCAATATGTTTCATAATAGCTTTAGCAATACCATCATTATTATTTGTATCTGTAATTTCATTAGCTACTGCTTTTAATTCATCTGAAGCATTTCCCATAGCCACACCTAAGCCAACATATTCCACCATTGATTTATCATTTTGAGCATCCCCAAAAGCCATCATTTCTTCTTTTTTATAACCCATAGGAATTAAAACACTATCTAAAGCTTTGGCTTTATCAACACCTTTTGCAGTATATTCAAAATAGAAATCAGATGTAAACATACAATTTAGACGATCTTTGAATGGTTCCATCATTTCCTTATAATGTGCTTGTAAATAGTCTGGATCACCAAATGTAAGAATTTTATTGATTTCAAAATCAACAAAGGCTGCTAAATCTCTTTTTTCACATAAGATGTAGTTATTTCCTCTTGCTTCATATTGCATAACATTAAATGGTTTTCCTTTATATGTAATTGTATTATCAAAAACATCATTAACATACATATATTCATCTTTATCAAACATTGGTCTTGCTTTAAAATTCTTTAAATGTTCTAAGACAGCTCTACTATCTTCGACTGAAATCGCATGATTATAAAGTGTTTCATGACTTTGACAATCAACTACTTTTGAACCATTGAAACATACAAATAAACCATGATGATTTCTCATATCCAATTCTTCAGCAAGTTTTAATAAACCACTTGTTGGTCTTCCTGAAGCTAAAACCAAACGTACCCCTTTATCTTGTGCTTTTAAAAGGGTTTCTTTAGTAAGTGGTGTAATGACTTTTTCATCATTGACTAAAGTCCCATCAATATCCATAATTATTACTTTAATTGCCATAATCTATCTCCTTTTCTATTAGTATAATAAAGCACTTTTACAACTTCAACATACTTTCATAAAAAGAAAAAGAAACAGAAAATATCTGTTTCTAATGTAATAATGAACGTGTTGAACCTGAAGCAATTAAGAATGTACTTCCATTATGAAGCATGGCGAGCATTTGTGGTGTAAGTAAGCCTAATGCGCCTAAAACAATAAAGGATGTATTTAAACCAACAATCAAACGATATTGACTATGAATACGTTTAAATAAGCCTTCTGAAATCATTCTTAAAGCGACGATATCATTTAATGAATTTGATACAAGTGTAATATCTGCAAGTTCACGCGCAATATCTGAGCTATCTTGAAGTGAAATCGAAACATCTGCCATGGATAAGGCTGGTGTATCATTAATACCATCTCCTACCATCACAACGGTATTTCCTTCTTTCTTTAAACTTTCAATATAACTTGCTTTATCTTCTGGTAAAACTCCTGCTCTAAAATCATCTAAATTTAATTGTTTCGCAATTGCTTTTGCACAGTTAGGACTATCCCCTGTAAGCATAATGACTTTATCAAAACCAATATCACGAAGTTCTTGAACAACTTCTTTAGCTTCTGGTTTTAAAGGATCATAAATACTAATAATACCTGCAAGCTTTTTAGCAATGGCTAGATAAATAAGTGAACTTGAACCTTTACTTTCAAGTGAAGAAATCAAATCTTTAATTTCTTGTGTCATTTCTACACCTTCATCTTCAAAGACAAAATGACTGCTTCCAATAATAACATCTTCACCATTTAAGCTTGTCGAAATACCATGAGCAATCACATATTTTACTTCCGCATGTTCTTCATGATGTTTTAAGTTTTCAACTTCTGCTTGATGAACGATGGCATTAGCCACACTATGTGGGAAATGTTCTTCTAGACAAGCCGCAATTTTTAAAACTTCTTCTCTTGTATAATCTTGTAAAGGAACGACATCTAGTACAACAGGTTTGGCATGTGTTAAAGTTCCTGTTTTATCAAAAACAATCACATTTGCATCCTTCATGCTTTCTAAATGTTTTCCACCTTTAACTAAAACATTATGCATTGAGGCTTCTTGCATTGCTGAAATTACTGAAATTGATGTTGATAAACGAATCGCACAAGAATAATCCACCAATAAAAGAGCAGTAGCTCTTGTGAGATTTCTTGTAAATGCCCAAACACCAAAGAATCCTAAGAAACTATAGGGAACAATGGCATCAGCCATATGTTCTGCTTTTGATTGAATAGATGCTTTTAATGATTCATTGGTATCAATCATATCAATAATTTTAGCAATACGACTTTCATCTTGTAAGTTTCTAACTTTAACAAAAATCTTTCCTTCTTCAATCAATGTTCCTGCATAAACCGTATCATTTAATGTCACACGTTTGCTTAACGGCTCACCTGTAAAGCTTGATTCATTGACCATCGCTTCACCATCAACGATTTCTCCATCAATAGGAACCATACTTCCTGTTTGAACAATAACAACTTGCCCTTGTTTTAAATCAGACATCGCAATTTCTTGTTCTTGTCCATCTTCATAAACCCAAACTTTATCAAATTTATTCATCAAGCTATCACCTAATTGTAAAGTGACTTTTTGACGTGTGTAATCTTCTAATAATTCAGAAATTTTAAGCATCAACATAATATTGCTTGCTGTATTAAATTCTTTGCGTAATAAAGATATCCCAATACTTGTTGCATCTAAAACTGGAACATCAATACGTTTATTTCCAAGTGAAGCAATCCCCGCTTTAAAATAAGCAAGTGCTTTATAGATGGCAATTCCTTTACCAACAACATTTGGTAAAAAGAGCTTAACAGCATATCTCTTAGCAAAAATTTTAATTAATTCATGCTTAAAACTTTGATCAAGTACTTGTAAATTTTGAGAACAATTTTTAGGGATTTCTCTATTTTGTAAATCACTTAAATCATAATTATTTAAATAATCAAATACTTCATTTTTATAATTTTCATCAAAAACCAATAAAAGACTTCCATTTTTATAATGAGCTTCTACATATCTTACATACTCAAGATTTAAAAAATCGCTTTTTAAAATAGTTGCTTGTCCACTTGTAAAAGCATATTGTCCAAAACGAACACGTAATCTTCCATCAATTTCATGAACTATTTTAAAATTACTCATCATTATTGTGCCTTACTTTTTTCTACAGCTTCAGCATAGACGTCTTGAGCATCTTCTTTAATAGAAGTAACAGTTGCTTCTACGTTATCTTTTACTTGCATTCCACTAGCTAATCCTTTAACAGCTAATTCTCTTGCTTTATTGCTTTTGGCGAACTTTGAAGTGACAACAGCAGTAACTGCTCCTCCTACAAATGTCCATAATTCTTTACTTTTAAAAAATTCTTTCATCTTAAAATCCTCCATTCTTTTTTACATTATACGATATTTTCTAAAAAAATAAATAATTTTTTATTTCGTTTCTATTTTTTTATCATTCCTTGCTCTATTTCAATAATTTCATCACATAAAGCAAGAGATGACTTTCGATGACTAACAATAATAATCAATTTTTCATCTTTAATTCGTTTTAAACTTTCTAATAATGCGGCTTCATTTAAACTATCAATACGACTTGTTGGTTCATCTAATAAAAGAATCGGTGTTTTTCTTAAGAAAGCACGTGCTAGACCAATTCTTTGTTTTTGACCACCTGAAATATTTTCATCATAAATCGTTTGATAGCCTTGTGGTAAAGACATAATAAAATCATGAATTTGTGCTTGTTTACAAGCTTCTATTACATCTTCTTGACTATAAGCAGGATTTAATAAAGTAATATTATGATATAACGTATCTTTAAATAAAAATGTTTCTTGATCAACATAGCTGATATTTTCTTTTAAAGTGTGGCTATTGATATTTTCAATGGATTCATGATCAAATAAAATCTCACCTTCACCTTGATAAATACGCATCAATAATTTCAATAAAGTTGATTTACCACAGCCACTTTTTCCAAGAAGACCATAGGTTTTACCAAATTCAAATGTATAATTGATTTGATGTAAAATTTCAGTAGACGTATTTGGATAATGAAATGAAAGATTTTTTATTTCAATTGGTAAATTTAAAATTGTATTTTTATTTGTAATTTCTTTAAGTAATGGTTCTTCATCTAATAGATTTAAAATACGTCTTGCACAAGGGAATACTTGATTCAAATTGTTTGCGAGATTTGCTAGAGCAATCGTTGGGCCAAAGGATGAAGAAAGTGCCATCATTGGAATCAAAAATTCCTTAGAAACATGATTCTTGATCAATAAAATAGAAATAACAATCGATAAAATAATCAGCCCATCTGAAAGTATTTGTTGAAAACTTTGATGCTTGATTAATTTGTGATGTATTTGGGTTAAATTATTTTGATGATCCATCATCTGTTCAAAGCGTTTTTCTTGTTGACTAAATTGTAAAATTTCTCTTTTACCTAAAACTGTCTCTAAAACAAAAGTATTAAAATTAGCAAGTAAAAAACGATAATTACTTCCCTCTTTTTGGCTCACTTTATAAATGATATATGGAATCAATATACCCATGATACCATAACAAACAAAAGCAAGTATCCCAAAAACAAAATGATAAGAACCTATAAAACAAATCATAATTATACTATAAATACAGGCAATCATCACCGGCGAAATAGTATGAGCGAAGAAAACTTCTAAGAGTTCAACATCACTTGTCAACATTGCAATAATATTTCCTTTATCTTCATTTTCTAATTTAGCTGGTGCCAGTTCTCTTAATTTTTCAAAGACTAAATGACGAATATGGGCCAATACTTTAAAGGCAATATAATGATTACATGCTTGTTCTATGTATCGTAAGATTCCTCTTGAAAATGCACAAAGAATAATTAATTTAACAGCAAGTGAAAAGGAAATTACTTTACAAAAAGCGAGAATGATAAAAACGGTAATAAAGGTTGCTGTTAAATGCCCTAACACACCTAAAATAATTGCCAATAACATAATCATTAAAAAAGGACGTACTAATTTTAATAAAGAAATAATTAATTTTATCTTATCTTTCATTTTCAATAATCCTTTCTAAATTCTTTTGATTTTCCACAAGCTCTCTAAATAAATTAGCTTGATTGAATAATTCATCATAACTTCCTTGTTGAATCAATCTTCCCTCTTTCATCACAAAAGTAAGTTGACTTTCTTTACAATGGGCCATGCGATGTGTAATAAAAATAACAATTTTATCTTTAGCTAAACGTTTCATAATTTTTAAAATAATCTCTTCACTTTCACGATCAACATTATTCGTTGCTTCATCAAAAATATAAACATCACTTTCACGCAATAACGCTCTTGCAAGAGCTAATCTTTGTCTTTGTCCACCTGATAGATTTTTAGCTCCTTCATTAAGTTGAAACTTTAATCCTCCTTGATTTTCAAAGACCTCAAATAGTTTTACTTCTTTTAAAACAGCCATCATTTTTTCTTCATCAATACATCCTGACATTGCAAGATGATTAAAGACTGTCCCTTTTAAAATATATGTTTCGTCTTTGATCAACGTTATTTTTTGATAAAGTGTCATTGTTTCTGATATTGTTTCTTGATTATAAAGAATTTTACCTTTTTGAATTGGATATAAATTCATTAGCAGTGAAGCAATCGTACTTTTCCCTGAACCCGATTCTCCTACAATCGTTAAAAACGTTCCTTTGAATAAAGAAAATGAAACATCTTTTAAAATAATTTTTTCATTATAACCAAAAATTACATGTTCAAAAGATAAAGATGAAATCGATTCTTGATAACTTTCTTGAATATCATCCAAGCTATCCAATAGTTTAAAAATTTTATCTGCTGCCGCGTTTCCATTTTGTCCAATATGAAAATAACTTCCTAACATTCTTAAAGGTAAAAAGAATTCAATAGAAATCATTACAATAAAAACAAACATCATAAAAGTAATATGTTGATTTAAATATTCTTGTAAACCCAAAACAACTCCTAAACCAAAACCACCATAAGCTACCAGATCCATCACACTAATCGAATTCAGTTGCATAATTAAAACACGCATGGTTTTCTTTCTAAAATCTTCCGCTTCCCTATCCATTTTATCTTGATAATATAAATCACTTTGATAATATTTTAAAGTTGTAAGTCCTTGTAAATTTTCTAAAAAAGAATCCGCTAATCCTGTATAACTATTCCAATACTTCGCTAATAACCTTTTAGCTATTTTTTGTACAACAACAATAGAAACAGGAATAAGTGGTACACATAAAAGCAAGATAAGCGCTACTTTTAAAGACATAAAACCAACAACGATAAATAAAGTAAGTGGTGCCAACATGGCATAAAAGAATTGTGGTATATATTTAGAAAAATAAATTTCTAATTGATCAATACCTTCACTTGTAAGTTGAGTAAGCGTCGATTCTTTAAAAACTGTTGTTTGTTTTTGATGATATATCTTATCAAAAACACTTTTTCTTAGCTTTGTCTTAATCATTTCACTTAAAGATAATGCTTGTTTATTTTGTGTTGTTTGTAAAAAACATTTTAAAGCAAATAAACAAATCACACTTAATAAATAAAAAACAAGTGAAAAAGATTGTTTTAGATAAAGACAAGATAAAACATAACTATGTAAAAATGTCAGTAGAATATGACAAACTAAAACCAACCATTGAATCAAAACTAACCCATAAACATTTTTCATTTCCGCTTTAAAAGTTTTTAATAATCTTTTATTAAACATTTTTTCTTCTCCTTTCTTTAAGTGAAAGCCATCCATGTTTGATTGTTAGAAGTGGATGGTAAAAAAGCATATACTTTCCAGAAAAGCGCATCACTTTTTTAACTTGGCTTCGATATTCTTTTTGATAACAATGAACTTGACATCCACTACAAAAAGTTTTAGTTTCCATAAAAGGACATTTATCAATACGCAAACAAGCGTATTGATAAAGATCTTCACACATCTTACTTTCTTGAGGATGTTTTCTTTGATAAATATCAATCATTACCTTTAATATTCTTTTTTCATTTTCTCTTTTTTGATCTATTTTATTCATTAATAATCTCTACTTTCTTTAACATAATAAAATGATGAATACTCATTACCATCAGTAAACATATCTTTCCAATCCATACAGGTGTAATCATTACAGCAATCAAAAAAATAAGTGTTACTGTAAATAATGACTGATTCCTTTTCTTTTTGGTTGTCTTCCTTTCAATGACCATTTCATTGATATATTTTTGATAAAATTTTGTTTGAATTAAATATTCATGAAATCTATCTGAACTTTTTGAAAATAAAAAAGCACTTAAAAGTAAAAATGGGGTCGTTGGCAATATTGGTAAAACCACACCAATCGCTCCTAAAATAAATGATATAATTCCAAATATAATAAATAATATTTTCATGTTTCCTCCTGTAGTTAGTCATACCTAACTACTATCATCATATCTGTTTAAAATAAAAAAACAAGCATTTGATTTGTTTCATCCATGAAACAAAATGCTGTTTTTTTCATGTTTTATAATACTTTTTCGTGTTTCATCAATGAAACAGTATTTTTAAAAGGGCAAGATTTTCTGGCATATGTCCTTTTAATAAATTAACCTTTAATTTAACCGTAAGAGATGTTTGCATCAATCTTTCTTCTTTTGTATAAAAGAAATTTAAATCTGTAATAGGTATATAGAAACAATCATTTTTTTCAAAACAATCATATTCCTTATCCTGAATAAGATATTTCATCGATTTTAATTTAGAAGAAATCGTAATTCTTTCTTTTAATAATTCTTTTTTCATTTCAATTGGTTGAAACACAAGAAATCCTTGATGTTGTTCTATTAAAAGATAGGCTGGATGTTCAAAGCCTCGATTAGCCATTGAATGAACATTTGCATCTTTATAATGAAATAATGTAAAAGAAAAATTATATTTACCTGGTTCTAAATGATGTTCTAAATAATGTCCTGAAAATTCTACAAGGTCTCCTAGTTGATCAAAAACTTTATTAAAATGAATACGACTACAAATGCGTTCAATGGTTTCATCATTAAGTGTCGTATAGAGTTTGATAGCTTCTTGACGAGCCTCTTCTTCATTTAGGTGACTTGTTTCTTGTAGCCAATAGGTTAGATTCTTTATTTTTTCTTTAATTTTTTCAATATATTCTTGTCCTTTTTTTGAAAGATGACATTTACCTTTATCTAAAGTTAATCCTTGTTCATAAAAAGTATTGATCATTCTTGACATTGTTGCTTTTGAAACATTCATTTTTTTAGCTAGTAATGTGACTGTTATTTTTTTATTTTCATTCATTAATAATAAGCTTTTTATTTTTTCTGTTGTCATTTTAATCCCTCATATTGTAAATTAGCATAAGCTAACTAATATGTCAATGTTAATGATATTAACATTTAAAGCTCTTACATTTTTAGGAATTTGTTAATGGGATTTAAAGTGATATCTAAATGCTTTATCTTTTTTATCATTCATTCTATAATATACTTGTATTAAGAAAGAGGGAATAAAATATGAGTATCAATGAAATTAATGAACAAGCAAAAGAATCTTTAAAAAAATATTTTAAGGACAGTCAAGACATCCAACATGATGATGACACTAAAAAACAATTAACAATCGAAGAAATGTATCAATCAGTTGATGATGAAATTAAAGAACAAGAAAAGAAATTAGAAGAATTACATCAAATGCGTCATGCATTACAACATAACGCTAAAGAAGCTTATGAAGCGGTTTATGGAAAAACTGATGAAGCAGCAGAAGTAAAACATACTACTGTTGAAGAAATGGAAAAAGAACTTCATGAAAATGTTGAACATCAAATGGAATATGTCAATGAATTAAAAAATAAATCTTTAAAAAAATAGGTCAACTCGACCTATTTTTCATTTATATATTCATCTTCACTTTGACGATCATCAACATATGAAGCAACTACAATTTTCGTTTCTAGATTCTTTTTATAATCATGCGAAAAGACACCTGCATATAAAATATCAAATAAATATTTTAAAGAGGTTGTTGAAGCAAAATCACCTATTTTAATATGTAACATTTCTCTTGAAGAAAGATACAAATGAACATCCGCCAATCTTGAAATAGAATTTTCTGCCATACAAGTAATTGAAATAAATGGAATATTTCTTTTATGATAAATTTCTGCAACTTCCACCATTTCTCTTGTTTGTCCTGAATAAGAAATAATGATTGCACAATGACTCTCATCGGCAAGACAGGCACTTCTTTTTTGACCCGTTACTTGATCAATGACTTGAACATCTTTACCAATATACATCATTAATGTTTTAAAATGTTTCGCTAGTAAAACATGATTGAGAACACCATAAACATCAATAACTTGTGCTTTTTGTAATAAGCGAACCGCTTCTTGTAGATCATCATGATGATTAAGTTGCTGTGTATCTTGAATGGTTTCTTTTTCTAATAAAGCAAGATTTTTTGTAATTGTCATCAAATCATCACTTAATAAAAAAGGAATAGAAGCATCTATATCTGTTTCTTCTAACATATAAGAAAGTTCTTTTAAATAAGCACTTTTAAATTCATTAAAACCACTATATCCTAACTTCTTAGCAATTCTTACAAGCAAAGGAGCGCTTGTAAACGTATTCCTTGCTATTTCATTAGCAGACATTTTTTCAATATTCATTCCTTGATCAATAATATAATCAACAATTTCCTTCTCTGTTTTTGAAAAATGTGTATTTTCTATTTGATTGACAATGAGCATAAAAATCTCCTTTCTATAATTCTATTGTTTCTAAATCATTAGGAACATAAATCTTCCCACTAAAATAAGCTTTTCCTTCTTTTGTATAAAGTTCTTTACGATTTTCAATATTTTGATCTTCGCTGTGATATAAAACCACATTTTTTACTTTTAATTTTTCAGCAAGCTGACACGCATCTTTAACTGTTGAATGATGTTTTTCATAAGGATGAAAAATATCTGCTTGATCATATAAACAAAAAGCTTCATGTAATAAATAATCACTCTTTAAAGCATATTTTTCATTTTCTTCGTTATAAGGTTCATCCCCACAACATGTTAATTTTCTTTCTTGATCAAGTTCCATCATAAAACCAAATTGTTTAGCTTTCGTTGAATGAATATCAAAGAAAGTTACTTTCTTACCAATAATTTCTTTCGTTTGACCATCGTTTACAACCACAAGATGTAAACGGTCATGAATAAATTTTGTTTGCTTACTTTGTAAAAGCATTTGAGAAATCGTTTCTAACATCTCAATTACTTCTTGATGACCATAAATATAAGCTTCTCCTTCATATTTACCAGCTGCCATATTTTGACAAATCAAACGAATCATCCAAATCATCCCTAATAAATGATCAATATGTTTATGTGTGACAAAAATATGTTTTACATCTTTCCAATTGATCCCTGCTTTTTCAAGTTGATTTAAAACTGTATTGCCCCCACCAGCATCAACCATCAAATAATCATTTTCATTTTCAATGACAAAACAAGTATTATAGCACTTTGTCACAAGTGCATTTCCTGTTCCAAGCATTGTTAATTTCAAGTAAATCCCCCCTCATCCTCTTTTATTTTAGCGAAAGAATTTTTCTTTGTAAAATAAAAATAGAGCCTAAGCCCTATTTTCTCTAAATATTTTTCCAAAGACAAATCTTACGATTGGTCCAGCAAAACATAATTGTAAGAAAAATGCCATTGGGAAATTTAAAACTGTTGTTTGTAACCAAACAGCAATGATTTGACTTCCTGCATTTTTAAATAAAAGTGTTGCTGCAAATGACATACATGGACACATTAAAATAATAGATACCACTGAAATCGCAATTACTAAATGAAATGGATGATCATTTTCTAAATCAACAATTTGAAATGCTTTCTTTTTAGCTAAATGTCCAATAATGAAAAAATCTAAAATAAAAGCAACAGGTCCCATAATCACTAATTCATGAAAAGCATCTAAGAATACTTGATTTGTCATACCTTCTACATTTAAGGCAATGTTATAACAAATCATAAAATAAACCATCATGAAAACCATCATAATTGTAAAAATAATTTCTTGAAATTTTGTTTTTGGCATAAAAAAACCTCCTTATGATAATGAATTGTGTTGTTCGTTATCACTCAGGGAGTGTGCGTTTCCAATAGATACCAAATATTTAATTTAAAGCCGAGTGTTATTCTACAAAAATATTTTTTTAAAGTCAACAAAAAAATATTGACTTCATCCTATAAATGATTACTATATCTCATAGTGTTTTACTATGATTAAAGAGGATCTATATTAAACCAATTTTCAAGAACACAATTATTATATGGAAAAGAAGCCATGAATAAACTTCAAAATAGCTATGTAGCCATTTTTGGTCTAGGTGGTGTCGGCGGTTATGTAGGCGAAGCGCTTGTAAGAAGTGGAATTGGCTCTTTTGATTTAATAGATGATGATAAAATTTGTCTAACAAATCTCAATCGTCAAATCATCGCTACATTTGATACAGTTGGTCAATATAAAACAGATGTCATGAAAGAAAGAATGTTAAAAATCAACCCAAAAGTCAACATTCAAACACATCAATGTTTCTTTTTACCAGAAAATGCTACTGATTTTTCATTTGAAGATTATGATTATATTATAGATGCAGTTGATACAGTTTCTGCAAAAATCGAACTTGTTTTAAAAGCCCAAGAACACAATATTCCCATTATTTCAAGTATGGGAGCTGTAAATAAAGTTGATCCTACCCAATTTAAAATCACAGATATTTATAAAACAAAAGTATGTCCTCTAGCAAAAGTCATGCGTAGAGAGCTCAAAAAAAGACATGTTAAAAAATTAAAAGTTGTTTATTCTGAAGAAAAACCAATTCGCCCAATTGATGATTTATCCATCAGTTGCCGAACACATTGTATATGCCCACCAGGAACAAAACGTAAATGTACAATTAGAAGAGATATTCCTGGAAGTAACGCCTTTGTTCCTTCCACTGTAGGATTAATTATTGCAAGTGAAGTTGTTAAAGATTTAACAACTATTTAAAATGGAAGATACTTAATCTATCTTCCTTTTCTTTTACGTTTATTTTCATACATCTTATAATCTGCAATCTCGATCATTCTTTGTAAATCAGTACTTTCTGTTCCATAACAAACACCATATGAAAATGCTAAATTTACACTATGATCATCTGCTAATAAAACGATTTGATCTCTTATTTCATTTAATTGATTAATATCATTATTTAATTTTTCCATTGAATCATAATGATGGAAAAAAGCAATAAATTCATCTCCACCCAAGCGTCCTACCAAACATTTTTCTCCCGAAATAGTTTTTAAAACATTTGTCATTTGTTTTAAATAAAGATCTCCACAATAATGTCCATAGACATCATTTATTTGTTTTAAGCCATCTAAATCTATAAATATCAAAGCATATTGAGCTATATTTTTATCTTCTAATAACTTATTGATTTTTATTTTTAAACCATTTCGATTATATATTTGTGTTAATTCATCGACATCTCTTTCTATTTCTATTTTCTTTCTTTTTATATAAGAGGTTGTGATATCTATCATAACGCCTAATGTATTATCTTGATCTTTTCGATCATTTATTTGTATATAACGTTTCATTTGAGGAAGATAATAAATATCTTTTTCAACTTGATGTGTATTTATTTTATTTAAAAAATCAATAAAATCATTAATATCTTCTTTAAATTGTGTGCATTGTTGTGAATTTAAAGAAAATATTTCTTTAAACCCATCTGATAAATACAATGTATTTAATTTTTGATTATATTCATAGAACCCGATAAGTTGATTTGTTTGGGTTAAAATATAATCCATTTTTTTATTATTAACTAATAAGCTTTGTTTCATTTCATTAATATAATGACTTAATTTTTGAAATTCTAAACTATTATTAATCGATACTTCCTCATCTAATTGACCTTTAGAAATCTTAGATAATTGATGATTAATTTGATTTATACTATCAATCACATAAACACGAATATACTTAATAATAAGTAATCTAAATAAAATAGATATAATAATTAAACAAACGATCATTTCTAAACAATTTTTAGGTACTTCCTTAAAAAGAACTCTTACAGGAATAATACAATAAATATAATTATTTTTTATTTTCTTTGAAACACAATAGGATAATTGTCCATCAATTTCAGTAAAAAAACCATTTTTTACTTCTTTAATTTGTGTATCTTTCAATCCAATACTAGAAGCTATATCTCCTATATGATGATGTGTTGTACCAACAATCTTATGATTTTTAGAATTGATTGCATAATATTGTGCTTCATTATTTACTCTAAATAATTTAAATAAATAAGATAATTGATTCTTTTTAGTTGCTTTAGAGGCATTTTCATGATTCATACCTACTTGTACAATAAATTCTTTATTCTCACTCCATAAAGCAGAATATTGCATTTTTATATGAGAAGCAGTATTTTCCATAATTTTTTGAGTCAGTTGTAAATTTTGATTAGAAAGTAATGGTTTAAAAAAGTTTAGTTGTTTACCTGAATCAAATGAATAACCATAATATTCAGTATGTGTCCCAGAAATAATAACACCTTGCTTATTAAAAATATGAATTTCATCAACTTCAACATACTGTGCTATTTTCTTTAATTCATCAATATTATATAAAGCATCTGGATTTTCTTGAAGACTATATGCAACAGCTTGAGCATGATCAATACAGGTTTGTCGATATTCTTTCTTTTGTTTATTTAAATCTTTTTGATTTTCATTTAAAATTTGTTCAATATGATAAAAAGTCGTTTGTGCTGTATAATTTGCTTCTTTTTTAGCTGTTATACAGTTAAAAAAAGTAACAATAATCATTAAAAAAAAGATAATAAGTAATGTAATTTTTTTACTTTCCTTTTGAATCAATTCCTTTAAACTTTGCATATTCATGACTTCCTTTAACTATTAAAAAGTATAGCACAACTCATTCTTTTTTACAAAATCAACTCTATAAACAAAAAAGAGAATTGCTTTTACAACTCTCTTTATAATTCTTTTCCATTAGACTTACATACTTTTTGATCCTCATAGAATGAATCTTAAGGAGGAAGTATGTTAAATCAATTTTCAAGAACACAATTATTATATGGAAAAGAAGCCATGGATAAATTAAAAAATAGTCGAGTTGCTATCTTTGGTTTAGGTGGTGTTGGCGGATATGTTGGCGAAACTTTAGTAAGAAGCAGAATTGGCTCATTTGATCTAATTGACGATGATAAAATCAGTTTAACTAATCTCAATCGTCAAATTATTGCTACTTATGATACTGTTAGAAAATATAAACCTGATGTAATGAAAGATGGAGTATTGTTAAATTAATACTCCATTTTGATTATTATTCATGAATCATCATCTTTATAATTTCTTTATTCGTTTCCCTCATTCCTTCTCTACCTAATCGTCCAACACTTTGAATTGTTGCTTCAACATTTTCCATCACTAGTCCATCTCCTGATTTAAATTCCTGTCCATTTTTGTACATATGATAACCTAAAATAGCCGCATCAACACTAGAAGCAATTTTTGCTGCACAAGAAGCTTTTGCTCCATCACAAACAATACCTGAAACATTCGCAAGTGTATTGACAATCGTATGGATAACTGTTTGGTAATCTTCTTCATATAAGTATGCAATTCCTGCACCAGCTCCAGTAGCGGCACTTACTGCTCCACAGTAAGCTGATAAAGTTCCAATACCACTTTTTTCATGAATCGCCACAAGATTAGATAGTGCTAAGGCTCTAAGCATTTTTTCTTTTGAAACCTTTAATTCTTGAGCATAGATGATAACAGGTAAAGAACATGTCATCCCTTGATTACCACTACCAGAATTAATAACAACGGGCAATTCACATCCATTCATTCTTGCATCACTACCGGCTGCAGCATAAGCCTTTGCTTTGTTTTTGACATCATTACCGAAAGATTTTAAAAGAACTTTTCCAATATTAGCCCCATAATCATCATTTAAACCAGCACAAGCAATTGCGTAATTATAATCTATTTGTCTTTCTAAAATATCTTGAATATCTGTCAATTCGACAGTCTTTATAAAATCATAAATATCTTTTATATCTAATAATGAACGATCTGCTTTTTCCTTTTTTATAATATTTTTCTCTTTTTGAAGTATTTTTCCATTTTTTTCGATACAAACAACATGCATATGAGAATCACTTATTCTCACTTTTACATACTCTTTTTTATTCCAAACCGTTATTATGTAATCAAATACTTTTGAACTATCCAAAAAATGTTCTTCAAAATCTACTTTTTCTATATATTGATCAATTTCTTTCTTTGTTTTTTCATCAATTTGACTTAATACTTCTAAATATTTATCATCATTGCCTCCTATGATTCCAGCACAAACAGCTGCTTTAATTCCTTTTAAATGATGTGTATGAGGAACAATGACACTCTTTACATTTTTTATAATACTCCCACTTGCTTCTACAACAATTTTTGTAGGAAGATGATTTAACACTTTTCTAGCAAGACTTGCTCCATACGCTAATGAAATCGGTTCTGTACATCCCATAGCAGGAATCAATTCTTCTTTTAATATTTGAACATATGTTTGATATTTTTGTTCTGTCTTTTTCATATAAATACTCCTTGATTAATTGATAACTCTAGTTTAATATGAATGTGTTATCAAGTAAATTAAATGATTTTAATAGATATGTTTAATTTTTTTAATAGGAGACTCTTATGGAAATACAAGAACTTATTTCATTTACAACAATTGTTCAACAAGGTAGTTTTTCAAAAGCTTCTAAAAAGTTAGATTATTGTCAAGGATCTATCACCGTTCATATCAAAAATCTTGAAAGAGAACTTGGTGTACAATTGTTTGATCGTTTAGGTAAAAAGGTTACTCTTACAAATCATGGTAAAACATTTTATCAGCACTGTTTGAAGATACTTGATGATATTTCATGTGCGAAAGAAGCCATTAATCCTTCATTAGAACTTAATGGTCATCTTACAATTGGAACTATTGATTCATTATGTTCTTCCATAGTTCCTCAGCTTATTTGTAAATATCATCAATACCACCCTCATGTATCTGTTTCGATTACAACAGATACAATTGAAGGACTTTTAAAAATGCTTAAAAATAACGATATTGATTTTGCATACTTAGTTGATAAACAACTTTTAGATACAGATTGGCTAAAAATATATCAATCTAAAGAAGAAGTTACTTTTGTAGCATCATGTCATCACCCAATCTGTAAAATCAAACAGCCAACAATTCAAGATATCCTAACTTATCCCATTATTTTAACAGAAAAAAATGCCAGTTATCGTCGCCTTCTCGAAGAAAAGCTTCATGAAGACAATTTAGAAATTAAGCCTTTTATCCAATCTAAAAATACTGATTTACTTTTAGAACTATTGAAACTTGATCAATATATCAGTTTTTTACCAAAATATATTTTAGAAAATGATTTAAAAAATAAAACAATCATTCAAATTAATATTCCTGATTACCAAATTGATGTCTATCGTCAACTTCTCTGCCATAAAAACAAATGGCTTTCTCATGAAATGAAATCATTCTTTCAATTAATAAAAGAAAAATATTAAAAAAGAATTGCATTTTGCAATTCTTTTATAATTCTTCTCCATTAGACTTACATACTTTTTGATACCAGTAGAAAGAATCTTTACGTGCACGATGTAAATCACCGTTACCATCATCATCCATATCAACATAGATAAATCCATAACGTTTTCTCATTTCACCAGTTCCTGCTGAAACCACATCAATACATCCCCAAGGCATATATCCCATTAAATCAACACCATCTTCATCAACTGCTTTTTTCATTTCAATGATATGTTGTTTCATATAATCAATACGATAAGGATCATGAATTGAACCATCTTCTTCCACTGTATCGATAGCTCCTAAACCATTTTCAACGATCCATAGTGGTTTATGATAACGATCCCACAATTCATTTAAAACAATACGTAGACCAACTGGATCAATTTGCCAACCCCAATCATTTGCTTTTAAATAAGGGTTTTTAACAGCACTTTCTAAGTTAGAAGCTGTTTTTTTAGCATCTACGTTTACAGTAGCAACACTTGTTGAATAGTAAGAAAATCCAATATAATCTACTGTACCAGCTTTTAATGTTTCTAAATCTCCATCTTCCATTTTTAATTCAATACCAGCATTTTTATATTCAATAAGTTTCCATTCTGGATAGAATCCTTTATTTTGAACATCGGTATAGAATGTACGTAATCTCTTTTCAGTAATACGTTTCCACATATTTTCTGGATTACAATCTTCTGGATAAATTTCTGAATAGTTGATCATCATCCCAATTTGAAATTCTGGATTGATTTCATGACCACGAATTACTGTTTTTGCTGCAGCAACAAGCATATGATGAACAGCTTGTGCAACTTTATCTGGTCTAGATAAAGCTTCTGTAATTCCTAAGTTTGTGTAATCTTTACAGAAATTGATTTCATTAAATGTTAACCAATATTTAACTTTATTTTTATAACGATTGAAAATTGTTTCTACATAATTCATATAGAAATCAATTGTTTTTCTATTATACCAACCATCATATTCTGTTGCTAAATGAAGTGGTAAATCAAAATGTACAATTGTTACTTGTGGTTCAATACCATATTTTAACATTTCATCAAAAACATCATCATAGAATTTTAAACCTTCTTCATTAGGTTCTTTTTCATCCCCATTTGGGAAAATTCTTGTCCAGTTAATAGACATACGGAATGATTTAAATCCCATTTCTGCAAATAATGCAATATCTTCTTTATAATGATGATAGAAATCAGTTGCCACATGGCTTGGATAATATGTATCTTCATCCACATATGGTACAGCACCATCAGGTACTTCAGTTCCACGACGATCAATAAATTTTGTTGATCCATCAGCAAGCTTTAAAGCCATACGTCTAGGAATATTATTTCTTCCATCTCCACCAGTGATGACATCTTGAATAGCAAGACCTTTACCACCGCTTAAATATCCACCTTCATATTGGTTAGCAGCTGTTGCGCCACCCCAAAAAAAACCTTCTTTAAATCCCATTTGAATTCCTCCTATTTGTTCTTTACTTATTATATTCATTTTATTGTATTCGGTTTCATTTTTTCATTATTTGAAAACTCATTTTTCAAATGAAAAAGAATTCGTTATAACAAAAACAAAGGTAAAGGGTGATAAAAATTGAGAAATCAAATAAGAATGTCCCGCATGAATTTCTATTGCATCAAAACCAATGGTTTGTGCTCTTTTAGTAGCTGTTGCATAATCATCTACAATACTATAAATTTCTTCCACCGTTAATGCACGCGGAATCGCTCCTCCTGCTTTATTAGGAGTTGCACTCGCAGAAACAGGTTGTATTCCAATACGACTTTCCATGGCACTTGCTCCTGCATGGTTTAATTGAATAGCTATTTTCGTACCATATTGATGAATGGTTTCACATAGTTTATAAAGACGAGGAATATATATGTAAAAAACTCATCTCACCATTTTGTTCACCAAAGTTTGTTCCCATTGGTGTCATGACTAATCGATTATCTAATGTCATATTTCTAATAGTGATTGGTTCAAATAATTTTTTATATTGATTCATATCATCATCCTCCATCAGTTAGTTCTAACAAATTAAAAATAAGAGATAAATATAAAAAGCGTGATATATGTCACAAAAAAAGATATTTCAATTTCTTTCTTGAAATACCTTTTCTAACACTTGAATAATCACTCCATGATCTTCCTGTGGTCTTAATCCCGTAAAAGTAATTGTTCCAACAAATTCATCCTTTTCATAAAGAGGAAAACTTCCTCCACAGACCCCATAACTTTCATCATCAATCATATAATCGTAAAGATGAGATTGCATATTATCTAAGAAAATATAATACGAAGAATGTTTCGTTTCATAACAAACTTTTTCTTTTCGATTTAACCACGACGTATTTTTTAGTTCACTGTATTCAGCAATGATTTTATCTCTATAAACAATTCTTGATGCAAAAGGTTTATCATACGCTTTAGCAGCCTCTATGATTTGTTGAATAATTTGAAGTGCAGTATTTTGATTAAATGTTTTAAAGCGATATTCTTCTTGTTTTAATATATTATTTTTATTTGGGTGATTTCCCTTATTTACAAAATAGTGATATTGACACTCCCCACGTCTAAAGACAAGGGATTCTTGCTACCTGCCAACATTGTTGGCTGACCAGGTAATCTTTCATAGTTCTTTTCTTCCTTTGATTTCTATTTTAAAAGGAATCACAAAAAAGACAATTTCAATTACAATCAAATTCATAAGTAAAACAAATTATAAATTTTCAGCTATTAATTCTACTATATGGATTGGTTGAATCCCACCTATTTTAAGTCCTCTTTCACAGCCATTACAATAAACTAAAACATCGCTTGTATAATGTTTCACCCATTCTTTCATCTTTTGTTCTTGTAGTTTTGGGGATAAAAATTGGAAATAGTTTTCTTTTAATCTTTTCATTGTTTTAGGCGCTATTTCTTTACAAATAGCTGCTGGTTCATTATAAATCCAAATACCATCAAAGTTTGTTTTTTCATAAGCATCTTCTAATTCAATAATCGTATAATTCATTTTTAAAAGACATTTTCGAATAGCTTCCTGAAATATTCTATTTTCCTTCGTTCTTAAACAATCTTGAATAGCAATCACTTCTCCTTGATGGTTCGGCCAAGGAAAATAAGTATCTTGTAAAATATATTCATACGTACTTAAACATGTCACTTGAGGATATTTTTCTTGTATTAAAAGTTGACATAAAGTACAGTTTTGAACAAGAACATCATTTTCTTTTAAAAAGTCTTCTTTATTACGACAACACCTATCAATAAGAGCTCCTTGATTTTTCATATAATTTGTTAGTTTTTCAATGGCTTGTGGATGATTTTTTCGTACATCACATCCCGGTAAATAATGTAACATTTTAGATTTCTCCATTCGTTTCAATAATTTTTTTATAAACTTCAAAAGATTTTTTCTTATATCTTTTTCCTGTACCTTTTCCTTGATCATCTAAATCAACATAAACAAAACCATATCTTTTTTTCATTTCTCCCGTACCTGCAGAAATAATATCGATTGGTCCCCACCAAGCATAACCAAAGCAATCAACATAATCTTCTTCAATTGCTTCTTTGATTGCTTTTACATGTTGTTTTAAATAATCAATACGATAATCATCTTCTACCGTTTGATTTTTAAATTCATCAATGGCGCCCATACCATTTTCTGAAATAAAAAGAGGAATTTGATAACGATCATAAATGAGATTTAAAGAAATACGTAAACCTAAAGGATCAATTTGCCAACCCCAAGCTGTTGCTTTTAAATAAGGATTACGTCCACCATCTAATAAATTTCCATTGGCACTCTTTGTGACAGCTTGTCCTTCTACTAAAGAAGAATAATAACTAAAACTGTAAAAATCAATCGTTCCTTGTTGAAGTATTTCTAAATCTCCTTCTTCTATTTGAAAATGTGCCTTCATTTTCTTTTGATAAGCTAGACATGTATTAGTATATTTTCCACGAATTTGAACATCAGAAAAATAATAAATTGGTAATAACTTATCATGTAACATCATTTGATCAATCGGATCACAGGTATTAGCATAGCAACAATTATACAAAATCATATTTCCAAATTTAAAATTTGGATTGATTTTTCTTCCTTCAATAACAGTCTTTGCACTGGCAACAAGTTGATAATGTGCCATTTGAAACATCAAATCCACTTGATTTTCATCTTCTTGATAAATCACCCCTGCTTGATGCCAAGGTGTTTTAGCAATAAATAAAGAATTGATTTCATTAAAAACAATCCAATAATTCACTTTTTCTTTATATCTTTCCATGACAACCTTTGCATATCTCACTGCTAAATCAATCAGTTGACGACTACGCCAGCCACCATATTTTTGAACAAGTGCTAGTGGCATTTCAAAATGGTGTAATGTAACGATCGGTATAATATGATGCTTTGCGAGTTCATCAAAGATATGATCATAAAATTCTAATCCTTTTTCATTAGGTATTTCATCATCTCCATTTGTAAAAATACGTGACCAACAAATGGACATGCGATAACATTTAAAACCCATCTCTGCCATTAAAGCAATGTCTTCTTTATAATGATGATAAAAATCAGTTGCTTGATGACTTGGATAATAATAATCATCTTGAATACTTTCATGAATGACCCTAGCATGTCCATGACTAGCTCCTAATTCCACATCATTAATACTTAATCCTCGTCCATCTTCAAGATAGCCTCCTTCATATTGATTAGCGGCTGTAGCTCCACCCCATAAAAAATTATTTCTCATAAAAAGTCCTCCTTTTTCTTTATCTTATAAATTCTTCCTACCTTTTAAAAGAGACTTTGTCTATTATGGTTTTAAGTTTCGCTTTTCTTTTGAAAATAATAAAAAAAGCGAAATCATGATTCGCTTTCTTTCATAATATCTAAGGAAGAAAAACGTGTTGTTTCACTTTCTTTTGAAATATTTATTCTCTTATTTAAGTTATCATCATAATTCAATTCAAAATAGCAAGCATATAAAATATCTAAAATAAGTTTTATACTATTTTCGTTAACAAAGCCTCCTATTTTAGAATACAGCTTCTCTCTTGTAGAAATATTTAAAACAACATCCCCATATTTTCTTAAATCATTATCCCCTAAAGAAGTAATAACAATAATCGAAACCCCTTTTCTTTTAGCAAGACGTGCAAGATGGATCATTGAATCAATCTGACCAGAATAGGAAACCATTAATAAACAATCATCTTCATGAATTAAATTATCCATAAATAATTCTTCTCCATTAATTGGACAAATATGAACCATTTTCCCTAAACGATTCATATTTAATTGAAATGTTTGTCCTAATAATAAAGAATAAGAAATTGCTGAAAGATGAATGATATTTGCTTTTTGTAAAAGTGCAACAGCTTTTTGTAAATCATCATGTTTTAAAAGAGATAAAGTATCATCTAATGTTTCTTTTGAAAGAGTCGTCATTTTAGAAGCTATTGTTTGAATTGTATCATTTTTAGTAAAAGGAAAATTAGGATCAATATGATTAAAATGTGTTAATAAATATTTTTGTTCTTCTAAGAAATCTTTTTTAAACGCTTCATATCCCTCATAACCTAATTTTTTAGCAAGCCGAATAATAGTTGCTGGAGAAGTATATGTTTGATGAGCCAATTCTTGGATGGTCAGTTTTTCTATTTCTAATTTTTTATCTAATATATATTGAGCAACTTCTTTTTGAGATGATGATAAATGAATGGTTTCTAATTTTTGAATGATAAACATTTTCTTTCCTCATTTCATTTTAATAATTCTTTGACCAATTTTTGTATAAATAATTTCTGATAAAATACCTATTCCTATCCCCGATAAAATACCAAAGATCAATAAATAAGGTAAATAATACATAAATACTGTTGAACTAAAAAAGTACATAGCTACTAGAAGTTGTCCAACATTATGAAAAATACCTCCTATCATAGAAACAATGATATTTGAAAATAAACGTGTTTTTTTAAATAAAAGCATCATTAATAAAGATAAAATGCCACCTACTAAACTATATAAAAACATATAGAGATTTGTAAAAACCATCGCTACGATCATTATTCTTAATAAAGTAACTACAAGGGCTTCTTTAAAACCAAAACATAAAAGAAGCGTCAATGAAACAACATTCGCAAGTCCTATTTTAGCTCCAGGAATACCTACATAAAAAGGAATCAATGTTTCTATATAACTTAAAATAATGGCTATTGCACAAAATAGAGCTAAATAGCAAATTTTTCTAATAGACTTTTCCATCTTGTTTTTGTTCATTTCCTTCCTTAATTTCTATTACTAAATGATGAGGTAAACAAACAATTGTTGCCCCTTTTTTTTCGATATTTCCTTGTTTTATACATAATTTATCAGGACACGTTGCTTCGATCATATAAACTTCATGATTTTTTATTTGTACTTTATTTTCATGATCAATATCTATTATTTGATCCTTATCTAAAGAATAATAACCATAAACTTCTTTATTTTTTGTTATTTCAATAAAACTCCCTTGTTGTTTAGATTTAAAAAGAAATAAACCACCAATAATTATTAATATAATAACAAACACAATTAAATCATTTTTAAATGTTTTATTTTTCATCCTTCTACTCCATGATATAATAAGAAAAAGGAGGTTTCCTATGAAAAAAGTATTACTTTCTTTACTTATTTTTTCATTTTTCCTTTGTGGCTGTCAAAAGACAACTCCTCTATCTTCTAAAGAATTTTGTTTAGATACAATCGTACAAATCACACTCTACGATTCATCCTCTAAAAATATTTTAAATAACTGCTTTGATTTATGCAAGAAGTATGAACTTGTCTTTTCATCAAACAATAAAAAAAGTGAACTCTATCAACTAAATCATTCTTTACATAAATTAGAAAATCAAGCAATTTCTAAAGAACTTTATCAAGTCATTAAACAGGGTCTTTATTATAGTGAATTATCAAATGGCGCTTTTGATATTACAATAGGATCTATTTCTTCTTTGTGGGATTTTAAAAACAATACGATTTCTCAAGATAATCTTATTAAAGAACGTCTTCAAGATGTTTCTTATAAAAATATTGTTTTAGAAAAAAATCATCTCCGTTTTTTAAATGAACAAACAATGATTGATTTAGGAGCAATCGCTAAAGGATATATTGCAGATCAAATAAAAGACTATTTACTAAAGAAAAATGTTTCAAGTGCATTAATTAATTTAGGAGGTAATATTTTATGTGTTGGTCAAAAACAACAACAACCTTTTTTAATTGGTATAACCAATCCTCAAGAAACTAATGATTCTATTTTAAGTTTAAATATCAATGACTTATCTGTTGTTACTAGTGGAACGTATCAAAGATATATAGAAACTGATTCAAAAAAATATCATCATATCTTAGATCCATCAACTGGTTATAGTTATGAAAATGGTCTATCAGCTGTAACAATTATTTCTAAAAGTTCTATTCAAGGTGATGCTTTGAGTACCGTTTGTTTTTCATTAGGAAAAGAAAAAGGAATGAAACTTTTAAATTCATTAAAAGATGTTTCTGGATGTTTTATTGATGAAAATAACCAAATAACTTATAGTAAACACTTCAAAAAGTTTCTAGCAAATTAAAAACTCTCCATGAGATTTTTTAATATTATTTAATTATTTCTTTGATCATTTTCAAATCTTTGTTTTCTAACAAGACATCAAATATTTGATCATATTGTGATAATGTTAAATTTTCTAATAATTCATTATTTTCATCAGGAAAGAGTTTATTAAATAATTTTAATGTTTTTTCTTTAGCTTTAAGAAGTTCTCCTTCGTTTTTTCCTTTTTCTAGTCCTTCTTTTAAGCCTTCTTCTTTACCTTCTTGACGTATTCTTATCTTTTCTTGATGATGTTGTATCTTGACAAGCTGTCTTTTACTCGCTGCTAATACAAGTTCTTCATCTTCATTGAACTGATCCATCTTTTCTTTCATCATGATAACCA
>ERZ826242.1298-NODE-1298-length-28117-cov-7.002566_pt1 | contig 28117 bp, 26 predicted proteins | sample MGYA00519871_ERZ826242 | MGnify/ENA primary metagenome ERZ826242 (study PRJEB31778, sample SAMEA3449226) | human gut metagenome | biome: human gut; feature: human-associated habitat; material: faeces | place: United Kingdom | collected 2010/2012 ...
ATGTAACTTAACCTTGTTACTCCAGAAATTTCTGACGAAATTTCCTACGTAATAATAAAAGGAGTGATCCCGTGGAAATCGATAGTACTCAATTAACCGATTTAATTACAGGTACATTAAATGAAATAATAGACAATTTATTTTCTTCTATTAGTAATAATATTTATTCTATTATGGATGATATTACATTTATTAGTGAACAAATATTATCCGATCCTAATTTTCAAAAAATATTAGGATCTTCTAGTTCGGATGGCATCTTATTGATTGCCAACTCTCTTCTACTTGGATTTATTATTTATTATGCAATTAGACTATTTTTTTCTTATTATCATCAATCTCAAATCCAAAGACCTTATCAATTTTTAGTTCGCATTTTCCTTATTGGAATTTTTATGAATTCATCTTATTTCATTTGTGAAAAAATTATTGCTTTAAACCACATTCTTTCTTCTTCTATTCGTAATCTAGGAGAGATTTTATTTCAAAAAAGTATTTGTTTTTCCTCTTTAATTTCAGAACTTAATGCAATTATTAATATTCAAAGTCAAAATTTTAATCTTTTTTCTTTTGATGGCATCTTAAAATGCTTATGCTATTTCGGACTCGTTAATTTACTTTTTTCTTATTCTCTTCGCTATATTATGGTTCAGGTATTTGTGTTAATTTGCCCATTTTCTATTTTATCTCTTAGCATTTCTTCCACTACTTGGTTTTTTAAAGCCTGGTATAAAACTTTCTTTTCTTTATTAATTCTTCAATCTTTTATTGCAATTATTCTACTTATTATTTTCTCTTTTAATTTTAACGAAAATCTTATTTCAAAGTTTCTTTATATTGGTGGTTTATATTCTCTTATCAAAGCAAATCTTTATATAAAGGAATTAATTGGTGGAATTTCTACTGAATTTACTGTTAATTTAACCAATATCAAAAATTTATTAAAAAGTTAGGAGCTTTTCATGTTTATCTTTCCTCAAAATTATAATTTTAAAAATAAATTTCTAGGTTTTATTGAATATAGTACTATCTTTTTTAATCTTATATGGGATTTATCCATTTACTTTTTATCTAGTATTTTGTTCCACAATTTTAATTTCAAGATGTGTTTTTGCATTATCTTTTGCTTTCCAATTTTTCTTTTTAGTTTAATTGGCTTTCATCATGAAAATATTTTGTATGTATTTCATTATCTTATAAAATTTTTTATCAATCGAACAGTTTATTTATACCGAAAATACTAAACTTTTTTCCTCTTTTTTCCCCAATATTCTACTTGTTTTTTATTGTAAAAAAATTTTAACAATGCTATAATAGTCTATGAAATTCTTTGCACTTAGGGGGAAAATCATGAAGTTAGAACAAAATGATTGTTATTTTTTATTTTCAAATACAAATATTCCAGATGTTTTTTTTACAGAATATCTATCACAGTCAAGTGGTGATTCTATTAAGCTTTATTTATATTTACTTTTCTTATCTAAATATAATAAAGATGTAAAAATAAATGATCTTTCTAAAAAATTGAATCTTCCTTTTAAAACGATTCAAGAATCTTTAAAATATTGGGAAGATTTAGGAGTTATTACAAAAAAGCAAACGGGATATATTTTAACAGATTTACAAGAAAAAGAATTACATCATTTATATACTCCAAGACTAACTTCATCTCCTGAAGTTTCTTGTCAAAATGAGAAAAATCAATATCGAGCAAAAGCAATAGAGGAAATCAATAACTCTTGCTTTCAAGGAGTTATGTCTCCTTCTTGGTATAATGACATTGATTTATGGTTTAATAAATTTGGATTTGACGAACAAGTTATGATTGCCTTATTTAAGTACTGTTTTGAACGTTCTGCTTTACATAGAAATTATGTTCAGACTGTTGCAGAAGGATGGTCTAAAAATAACATTAAGAATTTCACAGATCTAGATAACTATTATCAAAAACAAGAAAAGGTTCATCAAATCAAAAAGAGTATTACAAAGAAACTAGGTTTCTCAAGGCCTTTAACACAATATGAAAACGCTTATATAGAAAAATGGGTAATTGATTTTAATTATAATATGGATATTATTGAAATTGCTTTAAAGAAAACAACTTCAAAAGCAAATCCTAATTTTGATTATTTGGATAAATTAATCTCTGATTGGCATGATAGAGGATTCCAATCTGCAAATGATATTCATTCTTTCCTATCATCTTTTAAACAACAACAAAAGAATATAAAAGAATTAGAAAAGAAAAATAATTATAATAGCTATGAGCAAAGAAATTACGAAAATTTAGATTCTTTATATGCGAATTAACAAATTGGGGGTTTTCTATGTCAACAAATATTCTAAAAGATCTATTGAAAGAATATGAACAAAAGAGATTAACTTCTCAAAGAAATTTAGAGAAGAAAAAAGAAACACTTTTTTCTTCTCATCCTGAATTAAAAGAAATTGAAGAAAAATTAAATCAATTTGCAATAAAAAGTATTCAATCACTATTAAATAATAAAGAAGATTATCAACAGGACAATTTTCAATTAAAAATAAAAGAGTTACAAGAAGAAAAAGCTAAAATCTTAAGAACTCTTTCTTTATCAGAAAAAGATTTACAACCAGAATATGAATGTTCTCTATGTCAAGATACAGGTTATATTATGCAAGGAGAAAAAACAGTAATGTGTTCTTGCTTAAAACAGAAATTAATTGATATTTCCTATAATCAATCTAACATTCGTAATCTAGATATCGAAAATTTTTCAAACTTTCGTTTTGATCTTTATTCTAATGAAAAAAATCCTGAAAAGTATAATTCTGATATTTCTCCTCGTGAGAACATGAAACGTATAAAAAAAATTGTAGACGACTTTATTATCCATTTTTCAGAAAGAGACGAAAAAAGTCTTTTATTTACTGGAAATACTGGACTTGGAAAAACTTTTTTGTCAAATTGCATTGCTAAAGAAATGATGGATCAAGGAAAAATTGTAATATATCAAACAGCACCATCTATGTTAAATACTATGATTGATTATCGATTTGGAAAAAAAGAGGTTTCCATCGATTTTTATGATAATATTATGAATTCAGACCTTCTTATTATTGATGATTTAGGGACGGAATCTACTAATAATATTAAAAGTACAGAATTATTTAATATTATAAATACTCGTTTACTTAACCAAGTAAAAACAATAATCTCTACTAATTTAACATTACAAAACTTATTTTCTATCTATGATGAACGTATCGTATCTAGAATTGTTGGAAACTATAATATTTGCAGATTTTTTGGCGATGATATTCGTTTTCATATGAATAGAAACAAACATTAATGATATGCAATAAAAAAATGATCCAATTAAATTGGATCATTTTTTATTTTTATTCTTCTTCCTCTTTTTCTTCAGGATCAATTGTTTCTATACTTACTACTTTGCTTCCATCATTTGTTCTCATTAATGTAACACCTTGTGTTGCTCTACCTAGGACACTAATTTCATTTACTTTCATACGAATAATATTTCCATTGTCTGTAATTAGCATAACATCATTATCATCATTTGTTAGTTTAACACCAACAATTTTTCCAGTTTTAGGAGTAATTTTATATGTGATAACTCCACTTCCTCCTCTATTTTGTACTCTATATTCGTCTAATTCTGTTCTTTTTCCAAATCCATTTTCTGTAATAGCAAGTAAAGTTTCTTTACTTCCGGAGATAATTGATTCCATACCAATCACAACATCTTGATCTTTTAATCGAATTCCCATAACACCTTGGGCTGTTCTTCCCATTGGTCTAACATCTTTTTCATCAAATGTTATACACATTCCGTTTTCTGTTACCAAAACAACATTATCTTCTCCATCTGTTAAACGAACTCTTATTAATTCATCATTTTCTTTTAATGTAATTGCTTGTAGTCCAGTCTTTCTTGCTGAATTATATTCTGTTAAAGCTGTCTTTTTTATTAAACCATTCTTAGTTGCCATTAATAAATATTTTCCTTCAGCAAAATTTTGAATTGGTATAACTGCAGATATTTTTTCGCCATTGTCTAGACTTAATAAGTTTACAATAGCAGTTCCTTTTGCTGTTCTTCCTGCTTCTGGAATCTCATATCCACGTAAACGATATAGTTTTCCTTTATTGCTGAAGAATAAAATCGTATCATGAGTAGATGCTGTAAAGATTTGTTTTACGAAATCTTCTTCTCTTGTTGCAATACCAGTTATTCCTTTTCCACCTCTTCTTTGGCTCTTATAAGTATCAATTGGCATTCTCTTGATATAACCAAAATGAGTTAAAGCAACTACACATTGTTCTTCTTTAATTAAATCTTCTACGTCAAATTCCCCTTCTGCTGCTTTTATTTTTGTTTTTCTCTCGTCTCCAAATTTTTCTTTAATTTCTATTAATTCTTCTTTAATAATATCAAAAACTAATTTTTCACTATTTAATATATCTCTTAAATGTGCTATTAATTCCATTAATGATTGATATTCCTCTTCTATTTTTTCTCTTTGCAATCCAGATAATGTTTTTAATCTCATATCTAAAATTGCTTGTGCTTGAATATCAGTTAATCCAAAGCGATCCATTAATTTTTCTTTTGCATCATCATAAGAAGAACGAATAATATTAATTACTTCATCAATATTATCTAATGCAATTTTTAATCCTTCTAAAATATGTGCTCTTGCTAGTGCTTTATCCAATTCAAATTGTGTCCTACGAAGAATTACAGTTTTTCTATGATCAATATAATAATCTAAACATTGTCTTAATGTTAAAATTTTAGGTTCTCCATCTACTAGAGCTAGCATAATGATACCAAAAGTATCTTGCATTTGTGTATTTTTATATAATTGATTCAATACAACTTGTGCATTTGCATCTCTTTTTAATTCGATTACAATTCTAACTCGATCATTTCTGTCAGATTCATCTCTTAAATCTGAAATTCCTTCAATTCTTTTTTCTCTTACTAATTTTGAAATATTCTCAATTAATTTTGCCTTGTTTACTTGATATGGTAAAGAAGTAACAATAATTCTTTGTTTATTTCCGCTCATTTCTTCAATTTCAGCTTCTGCTCGAACTGTAATTTTTCCTCTTCCTGTTTTATATGCCTCCCTGATTCCTTCTCTACCTAAAATAATTCCTTCTGTTGGAAAATCAGGTCCTTTTATTTCTTCCATTAACTGCTCATCTGTTACATTATCTTCATCAATAATACGTATAATTCCATTAATAACTTCTGTTAAATTATGTGGAGGAATATTGGTTGCCATTCCTACTGCAATTCCAGAAGAACCATTTACTAAAAGATTTGGAATTCTTGCTGGTAATACGGTTGGCTCTTGCAAACGTTCGTCATAGTTTGGCATAAAATCTACTGTGTTTTTTTCAATATCTGTTAACATATACTCTGATATTTTTGACATTCTTGCTTCTGTATACCTCATTGCTGCAGCTCCATCTCCATCAATTGAGCCAAAGTTTCCGTGTCCATCAATCATCATATATCTTAAAGAGAAATCTTGTGCCATTCTTACCATTGCATCATAAACAGAAGAATCTCCATGTGGATGATATCTTCCCAAAACCGAACCTACTGTATTAGCGCATTTTCTATATGGTTTATCTGGTGTAATTCCGTCTTCGTGCATTGCATATAGAATTCTTCTATGTACTGGTTTAAAACCATCTCTTACATCTGGTAATGCACGTTGAACAATAACGCTCATTGCATAGTCGATATATGCTGTTCTCATTTCTTTTTCTATGTCTCTTTCGATAATTTTTCCATCTGGTCTATCCATTTTTTTCCCTCTTTCCCTTTTTTGCATCTATTGCTATTATACTAAAACGGTAAAATTTTTGCAAGGAAAATGCCCGAAAAAACTAGGGAAATCTCTTATTTTGCCAATGCTTTTATTGCATTTATTTGATTTTCTGTGAGTTCAAACACCTGTCCGTTATTTTTTATCAATTGATGCATATTTTGTATCTCTCTAGCTCCTTTTATTAAATTTTCTAATGGAATTATTTTTTTCATTTCTTTTTCTAATTTTTGCATTTCTTTTTCCATTCCATCAAAATTTTTTTGCATATAATAACTTCTCCAATTATTTGATAATGTTTGAATTGTTTCAACTGATTTTATTTGTTCTGTCATCATATTCTCTATATTACTACTTACATTATCTAAAATAATATTTTTTCCTTGCTTTATAACATTTACTATATTGGGACTAAGAAGATTATTTTGACTACATTTATCTAATACGGTATCTATTACATTCGATAACGTTTCAATAATTCCACCCTTTTCAACAGCAGCTTGTACTTGGGATATATTCTCAAATTCTCCTGTCACAATGCCTATTGCACTTTTTCCTAAATCAACAGCATTTTCGATCGTCTTATCTATTCCTTCCTGAAAACCCTCTTGCACCAAAGTGTCTTTTATTTCAATTACCTCATTTTCAATAAAATCTGGTAACAAAAAACGAATTCCCATATCCATTGCCGTATTGATAACCTTTCCTATTCCGCTTTCTAGAAAAGCTTTTTGTTCTTTCTCTATTTCTAAATTAGAATTTTGTTGATTCAATTCTAAATCCATTTTTTACTCTCCTTTTATTTATTATTTTCTATGAGTTTATTAAAAATATCTCCTTCTTCCTCTTTAAAACATCTTATCTTTCTATGAGTAACTTTTCTTATAGTACTTTCTTTTTTCTTTTGCTTTATTCTTCCTAAAATTCTATAATCAGAAAAAATATTTTTTATTAATTGATAATGAATAGAAGTCACTTGGTATTTATTAAAAACAAGAGAAAACTTTTTCATTTCTAATCTCATTTTTTCTCGATAAATTTGTAACAAATCATTTGCTTTTTTTATTCCTAATAAATCCGGTTCTATTACCATAATTAATTCATCACTTTGCAATAATATCTCTTTTCCATATATAGATAAATATTCATTTGAAATATCAATGATAATAAAATCATACTCATTTATTAAATTTAAAAATTTTATTACAAATTCTTTTTGAGCTGGTTCATTAAAAAGTCGAAAAAAACTTTTACTATCAGATAGTAATTCAACATTCTTTTTTATTTTTAAAATAAACTTTCTTTTATCTTCTTTTTCTCGTCTGGAATTTCTTTTTTGATTTAAAAAAATATGAATACAAGGATGTATAAGATCAAAATCAATGATTAAAATTTTTTTATTTGAATTAATTTTTTGAATAAAAAAAATAATAAAACTAGTCTTTCCAACTCCTCCACTTCCTAAAACTGTTATTACTTTACTCTCTTTCTGTTTTTTTATTTCATTGTCCTTTTGCTTTATAAGTTTTTTTGTTTCTTCTTTTTCTTGTATGTATTCCCCTATAGCTTCTTCATTTCTTATTTTAACTTTTTTGCTTATTTCTGGTGATAAATCTTTTAATTGAAATTTCATCATATTTTGTACAAGTAAAACAATTTCTATTTTTGGATTTATTTGTAATATTTTTTCTACTAATTCTTCCCAAGTTATTTCTCCCCAAATTCTTTCTGATATCAAAATCTCATCAACTTCTGAATTAATTTCTAAAAATTCTATAATTCCTTCTCTATATTGAATATCTTTTGATACTATCTGTATTTGATCTTTTTCTTTTAATTTTTTATTTAACTTCTCACTTCCAATTGCAGTTATAATTTTCTTCATTAAAAACTCCTTCCAAAATAATTCTTTTTTCTATTTCCGAAGAATCAATTTTAGTTAAAATATGATTTTCTCCTACAAACATCAAACATTCTCCTTTCTTTAAAGATTTTATTTCTATTTTTTCCTTTTCTGATAAATTAGTATATTTCTCTAAAATTTTTATGTTTTCTTCTTCTAAATTAAAAAAAGATTTTATACTAGAATTATTCAAAATACTTTTTCCATAAATTCCATTTTCTAAACTAAACAAATCAGAAATATCTTGTGTAATCGCAATTCCGCTTCCTCCATATTTTCTAATCGTTTTAAATATTTTATAAATAAATGAAGCTACTTCTTTGTTAGAAGTTACCCCTATTAATCTCCAAATTTCATCTAAATAAATTGCTTTTCTTTCTTCGCGATTTAGTTTAATTTTATCCCAAAATAATTCTGTAAAAATATACATTCCATATTTTAAATATTCTTCTTCTAATTCATAAACATCTGCAACAATTAATTCATTTTCTAATTCTATATTTGTATAATGATTAAAAAATTTTAATGATCCTTTTATAAATGGTATCAATTTGATTTCAAAAGATTTCATATTTGAATCTTCTGATAATACATTATACAAATCTTCTAAAATTGGCATATCTTTTGAACTTTTAAATTTGTTTTTTATATCATGATTTTGATATAGCGAATGATCATCAAAATTAATTCCTTTTCTTTGATAAGTCTCTATTATCTTTTCTTCTAATAGAGCTTTTTCTTCTTCATTCATTTCTCCAAAAATTAAATTAAAAAATCCAAGTAATTTTCCTAATTTTGTTGCTAAATATCCTTGTTCTCCTTCCTCAATACTTTCTTTTCTAATATCCATAACATTAACATAAGTTTCAGAAGAAGCACCTAACTTTAATAAAGTTCCACCCAAGATATCACATAATTTTATATATTCTCGTTCTGGATCTATAATATATTGAGAAATTCCTAAAATTCGATATCGTAATATTAATAATTTAGTATAAAACGATTTTCCTGCTCCACTTGTTCCGAAAATACACATATTTGCATTTTTATATTTTTCAGTATCATATCTGTCAATAAAAACCATTGAATTATTATAAATATTTGTTCCTATATAAATTCCTTCTTCGTCGAAAATAGATGATGAAATAAATGGATAGGTAGAAACTAAACTACCTGTTAAAATATTTCTTTTCGCTATCGGTTTTAAATCTGGATGATTGCAAAAAACAGGAATACAACTTAAAAAACCTTGTTCCTGTCTAAAATCAGCTCTTCTTGTTTGAATTCCTTTACTCTGAATTAGGCCTTCTATCTTATTTAATAAATATTCTAATTCCTTTTTTTGCTCAGAGAAAACATTAATATATACATATAAAAAATATAATTCTTCATTATTTACTTGCATTTCTCTTCTTATATATTTTGCATCTTGATAGGTAAAAGCTGCAATATCAAAATCCTGTCTATTATCATTGAACTCCTTTAAATCTGCACTTACATTTCCTATATGATAAGTTAAATCTTTTATTACCTTATAAGTATCTTGTTTTTCGTAAAACATCGATATATTCATGTTAATATTACTATCTATTAAGTTCTTTAATATGATTTCTTTTTGTTCACGATAATAATTTGTTAAAACAATGGTTGAAAAAAACATATGATCCATTTCTATATACCTTGGATTTGTATTGTTTATATAGGATGGGGATAAGTAATCTTTTTGTGTAAAAGTTCCTCCGATAAAATGAATTTTCCACATTTTCTGCACAAAAATTCTTTTTCCTATTTGAAATTTTTGAATTTTTCTTGTTTAACATATTTTCTCCCAATTTGAAATTTTATTTTTGATTTAAATATATTCTTGAATTTAAAAAAGAAAATAAAATTCTTTGAACATCTGATTTTGAACATTCCAATACTTTATTTCCACATCTTGCTAAATTCTCTTTTACTTTTAAAAATTTTTCATTTAATTCATCTCTTGCTAGACGATAATTATTAGCATCTTGCATAGAAACAATTTCATTTTCTATTATAATATAATAATTTTTAGAAGACGACTTGTTTTCTTGGTTTTTGCTATTAATATATTCTATGTAAGCATTCGAAATAGCTTTTAGCATTGATGGTTCTTCTTCTTTTCTATTTTTTTCTTTTATTTTGGAAATAATATTAGAAAGATCTTCTTTATTACTTTGAATTAAAATTTGAAGATTAAAATTACAAGTTTTTAAAAAAATTTTATAAGAATTTAAAATTCCCTCTTTTTCAAGGTCCGTTTTTAGATTAAAATTAATTGGCTTTACTTCTATTATCTTTATATATTTTTTACTATTTATCTTTACTATTCCTTGTTCAAAAAATTCTTCAAATGGCAGCCAATTCTGTGTTGATTTTTTATCTTTCTCCATTTTTCACCCCATTTCATTTTTTTCTATCATACTCTCGAAAGCCTTAATTGTCAACATTTTTCGTACGTCTTTTTTCGACAATATTTTTATTTTTTATCTAACTTCTATATAACAATTTTCTTTTTTTATTTATTTCACTTATCTATTTAAAAAATTATAATTTTTTGAATAATATTTTTATGTTTGAACATAATATGAGTATAAGGTTAATATTAGTTGATCGAAGAGTAATTTATGGTTTTATTTTTAGCTATACTTTATTCGAGCAAAAGTATTGGATGGCTTTTCTAAAAGGTTGTTCTGTGCTGGCGACGTGATTATATTATTTGTATGTAAGCTATATGTTTTTTTCTTTTATTCATTATATATGGTTAAATTATAGGTAATATAGTCTAGATAAGATTATATTTATATCTAAATTTAGTGGTTATTATTAGTCCTTTATGGATGAATATAGTTACTTTTGGTGTATTTATAGTCGAGTGAAGGATTTCTTAGTATGGTATAGAGCTTATTTATATAGCAATATATATTAGGTTCAACTATTATGCTAATTAGTTTTATCAAGATTAATATTAGCTTTATTGATAATAGCTAGACAATCTTTTTTGTCTAGCTATTAATATTTATATATAATTTACATATTATAGAATATCATTAATATTTTGGAAAGTATATAATTTTATATTCAATTACATTTTCTTAAATATCCAAATTCTTAACATATTTTGCGTTCTGCTCAATAAATTCTCTTCTTGGTCCAACATCATCTCCCATCAATATTGTAAAAATTTCATCTGCTTTAATTGCATCTTCCATTGTTACTTTTATTAAAATTCTTGTTTCTGGGTTCATTGTTGTATCCCATAGCTGTTCTGGGTTCATTTCTCCTAAACCTTTATATCTTTGAATTCCAACTGCATCTCTTGCAATTCCTTTTTCTTCTAACTCTTTTAATTCTCTATTTAAATCTTCATCTGTATAGCAATAGATATCTTTCATTCCTTTTTTTGATAATTTATACAATGGTGGTTGAGCTAAATATACATTTCCATTTTCAATTAACGGTCTCATATAACGGAAGAAAAATGTTAATAAAAGGGTTCTTATATGAGCACCATCAACATCTGCATCCGCCATAATAATTACTTTGCCATAACGAATCTTTGTAATATCAAAGTCTGCTCCAATTCCGGCTCCTACTGCTAAAATTACTGGTTGTAATTTATCATTATTGTAAATTTTATCTGCTCTTGATTTTTCTACATTAAGCATTTTACCCCATAAAGGTAAAATTGCTTGGAATTTACGATCTCTTCCTTGTTTTGCACTTCCTCCTGCTGAATCTCCCTCTACGATATATACTTCACATAATTCTGCATTTTTTTCACTACAATCTGCTAATTTTCCTGGTAATGTAGAAGTTTCTAATGCATTTTTTCTTCTAACTAATTCTCTTGCTTTTCTTGCTGCTTCTCTTGCTCTCGAAGCACTAATACATTTTTCTAAAATTGCTTTTGCAACGGATGGATTTTCTTCTAAGAAGTTTGATAGTGCTTCATTTACCATAGATTGTACGATTCCTGTTACATTGCTATTTCCTAATTTTGTTTTTGTTTGTCCTTCAAATTGAGGTTCTTTTACTTTTACAGAAACAACTGCTGTAATTCCCTCTCTTATATCTTCCCCTTGTAAATTTGCATCTTTTTCCTTCAAAATATTATGACTTCTCGCATAATCATTAAACACCTTTGTAATCGCTCTTTTAAATCCTTCTAAATGTGTTCCTCCTTCTACCGTATGGATATTATTTACAAAAGTATATATATTTTCTGAATAAGCAGAAGTATATTGTATTGCAATTTCTACTGGGACATCTGAAACTGTTTTTTCAATATATATTGGAGTTGGATGTAATTTTTCTTTATTTTTATTTAAATATTCAACAAAAGAAATTAATCCTCCTTCAAAACAAAACTCTGCCTTTTTAATTGGCTCCTCTCTTAAATCTTCAAATGTTATTCTCAATCCTTTTGTTAAAAAAGCTATTTCACGTAAACGATTTTCTAAAACACTATAGTCATACTCTAATGTTTCGAAAATAGTATCATCTGCTAAAAATCTTACTTTTGTTCCTGTTTTGTCAGAATCTCCAATTCTAGTAAGCTTTTGTACAGTTTTCCCTCTTTCAAATTTCATTTGGAAAATTCCGCCATCCCTTTGGATTGTAACTTCAACCCATTCAGATAATGCATTTACAACAGATGCTCCAACTCCATGAAGTCCTCCAGATACTTTATATCCACTATCTCCTCCAAATTTTCCACCAGCATGTAAAACAGTATATACTGTTTCTGCTGTTGATATTTTTGTTTTAGGATGTATTTCAACAGGAATTCCTCTTCCGTCATCTTCTACCGATACTATATTTCCTGGTTCTATTTTTATATTAATATTTTTACAATAACCAGCTAGAGCCTCATCAACACAGTTATCTGCAATTTCATATACTAAATGGTGAAGTCCTCTCGCAGAAACACTACCTATATACATTCCTGGTCTTTTTCTTACCGCTTCCAGTCCTTCCAATACTTGTATTTGTTCTGCTCCATATTTATGCTTATACTGTTCCATTTTTTAACCTCCTAAAGTTTTCTATTTTATTTCTTTATTCATTTGTGCTCTTTTGGCAATTGTAATTGAAGATATATTCGTTTCATATCCTACAATTTTATTATTTTCTTTTGTAATAATAAATGATTTTGGATCAATGTCTTTTTCTCCTTTTAAATTATGCCTTTCCTTTAATTCTTTCATTAATTTTTTATATTCTTTTGTATCCTTCATTGATTCGATATTACAAATCATAATAAGATCATTCTCATTTACAATATAATTATCTCCTATATGTAAGAACATATAAAAACACTCCATCTTTATTTTATTATCTTTCCTTCTTTGACATTATATATGTTAAAATTAAAATTTTCAAGTATTATTTTATGAGTTCCTGTAATTAAAACTTGTGCATCCGTAATATTTTCTAATAATTTTTTTCTTCTTTTTTCGTCTAGTTCAGACATAAAATCATCTAATAATAAAATTGGATATTCTCCAATTTCGTCGTAAATTGTATATAACTCAGATAATTTTAATGATAAAAGTGCTGTTCTAAATTGTCCCTGAGATCCATATAGATCTAATTCTTTCTCATTAATCTTTATCGAAAAATCATCTCTATGAATTCCTTTGGTAGTATATCCTCTATTAATATCTTGTTTTCTCGTTTTTTCTAATACTTCTTTAAATTGTTTTTGATCTTCAAAATCAGATTGATAAAATATTTGTATTTTCTCTTTTCCATCTGTTATTTTGTTGTGAATTTCTACAATTTTTTTCATGATTTTTTCAATGAATTCACTACGGTAAAAAAATACTTCTTTTGCATATTCTGCTAGCTTTTCATCCCAAATTTCTAACAATTCTTCTGGTTTATTTTCCATTTTTATCTGTCTTAAATAATTATTTCTTTGTTCTAAGGTTTTTGCATATAAATTAAAAAAGTGTACATAATTTGGTCTTAATTGACTGATCATCATATTCAAGAACCTTCTTCTCTTCCCCGGACCATCTTTTAATATTTCAATATCGTCAGGAGAAAATAAAACAATATGGATATTTCCCAATAATTCACTTAAACGATTTATTTTTATTCCATTTAGTAAAATTTGCTTTGAGTCGCTTATTTGATATTCAATTTTGTATTCTCTATTATTCTTTTTATATTCAATTTCTACTTTGGCATTTTTTTCCCCAATACGAATTAATTCTTTTTCTTTTTTAGCACGAAAAGATTTCCCCATTGCACACAAAAAAATAGACTCCAATATATTAGTCTTTCCTTGTGCATTATCTCCATAAAATAAATTAATTCCATCTTTTATTTCAATTTCTTGTTTTTCATAATTTCTAAAATTTTGTAAATTAATTTTTGTTATATACATTCTATTTCTCCACCATGTTTTCCACTTTTCCCTAAGAACCTGTGGAAAAAAATAAACCTTATGAAATATTATACACATAAATATTTCATAAGGCAACCATTTCAAATTTTCTTTTTTATTAAAATTATTCCTATCATCTTTTAATATATCAATTTCTTACTATTCTTTTAAGCGAATTGGTAAAATCATATATGTATAGTCTCCTTCATCTACTGGTCTTATTACACAAGGAGAAATATTCGAACCAAAATCTACATAAATTTCTTCATCATCAATTACTTTTAAACTATCCAAAAAATACTTTGGATTAAAACCAGCTTCTACATTTTTACCTTCTGTTGAAACATAAATTTCTTCTTTTGCATCTCCTGTTTGGTTTGTACAAGAGATTGTAATTTTTCCAATATCTACAACTACTTTTACTGGATATTTCTTTTCTTTTTCTGTAGATGAAGAAGAAATTAAACTAATTCTTTCAAAACAATTTTGTAAATTCATTTTATTTACTTTTATTCTTGTATCCCAATTCTTTGGTATTACATTAGAATAGTTTAAGAATTCTCCATCTAACACACGAGTTACAATTTTACAATTATCCATTTCAAATAATGCTTGATTTTTAGAAACACCTATTTTAATTGGATCAAATGAATCTAATATAATTTTGTTTACTTCATTTAATGTTTTTCCAGGAATAACTGCACTAAAATCATTTGCTTCTATATTAAGAAAACTACTTCTCCATGCTAATCGAAAACCATCTACTGCAACAACATTTAATTTGTTATTTACAACTTCAAATAAACAACCTGTAAAAATTGGTCTATTTTCCTCTGTACTTACTGCAAAAATAGTTCTTCTTATCATATTTTTTAACACATTCTGTTCTATTTGAATTGAATTTTCAATATTGATTTTTGGAAGTTCTGGAAATTCATCTGGATTCATTGTAGCTAATTTATATAATGAACCTTCACATTCAATTACTAGTAAATTATTATTATCTAAAGAAATATCAATTTCAGTATCTGGTAACTTTCTAATAATTTCACTAAACATAATAGCATTTACAACAGTGGATCCTTGTTCTTTTACATCACATTCCATAACATATTCGATACCTATTTCAAGATCATAAGTTGTTAATTTTATTTCATTATCATTTGTTTGTATAAGAATTCCTTCTAGTATAGGCATTGTTGTTTTAGAAGCAACAGCTTTTACTACGGAATTAATAGCTTTAAGGATTGTATCCTTATAACAAACTATCTTCATTTTGCTCTCTCCTTTTTATATATTTAATAATTATAGAAGTAATAGTATTAGGTATTGTTAATTGTGGGGAAAATTTATGAAAGTGCTTATATCCGTATCAAAAATGGTGTTAATATTTTCGTGGAAAAGGAATAAATTTGTCCACATAGAAAAATATTATTTGTGGAATATTCATTTATTAACAGATTATATACACCTTATTAACAACAGGGTGTGAATATCTAATACATTGCTTCCGTAAGTATATTTTGAATTTATTTTTGCAAACTTTAGTTTTTACGAACCAAAGTTTTAAAAATAAGTTCAAAATATCTTTAAATGACTATTTTTTTTCTGTTAATATTTTTTTCACACTTTCCACAATTAATTTTGTATTTGAATTTTCTCTTCTTTCTTTTTCGATTTTATTATACCCATGCATAACTGTAGTGTGATCTCTTTTTCCAAATTCATCTCCTATTTTAGGAAAAGACATTCCTGCTACTTCTCTACATAAATACATAGCAATCTGTCTAGGATATGCAATATCATTGGAACGTTTTGAACTTTTTAAATCTTTCTTATTAATATTAAAATATTTAGCAACAACATCTTGTATATAATCTGCTGAAATTACTTTTTCTTTCTGAGTAGAGATATCATTAATTGCTCTTTCTGCCATTTCTATTGTAATTGGACCATTTGCTAAAGTAGAAAAAGCTACTATTTTATTAAATACTCCTTCTAACTCTCTTATATTAGAAGAAACACGTGTTGCAATATTCGATAGTATTTCATCATCTACAATAATATTATCTGTTTGAGCTTTTTTTCTTAAAATTGCTAAACGAGTTTCATAATCAGGATTTGAAATGTCTGCAATTAATCCCCATTCGAATCTAGATTTTAATCTATCTTCCAATAGTTGTATATCTTTTGGAGGACGATCACTTGAGATAATAATTTGCTTTCCACTTTCGTGTAAACTATTAAAAGTATGGAAAAATTCTTCCTGAATTCTCTCTTTTCCAGCAATAAATTGAATATCGTCGATTAATAAAACATCAATATTACGATAACGATTGCGAAATTGTTCATTTTTATTATCTCTAATTGCGTTAATTAGCTGATTTGTAAATTTTTCAGAAGTTACATATAAAATATTTGCATTTTTATTATTTTTTAAAATTTCATTTCCGATTGCATGCATTAAGTGTGTTTTTCCTAAACCTACTCCACCATATAAAAATAATGGGTTATAGGATGTTGCTGGAGCTTCTGCTACTGCTAATGATGCTGCATGAGCAAAGCGATTATTATTTCCAACAACAAAAGTATCGAATGTATATTTAGGATTTAAAAACGAATTTGAATAACCATTTGTATTATCGTTAAAAGAATTTTCATTTTTATTCTCTTCTATTTGAGAATTATTTGAATTAGAAGATATTGAATCGTTTTTGCAAACAATAACAATTTTACAATCTTTATTTGTTATAAATTTAAATGTATTTAATACTAAATCATAATATCTTGTTTCAACAGCATCTTTTTGAAAGGTAGATGTCGCAACTAAAACAATTTTATCGTTTGTAAAATCTTCGATCTCTAAATTTTTGATCCAGGTTTCATAAGAAATATTTGTCATTTCATTCTTTAGAAGATCTTTTGCTTTTGTAAGAAGTTCGTTTAGTTCACTTTGCATATCTTATTCAATCCTTCCTAAATATATGGGAATAAAGGAATTTCTACGTTTTACACAAAAGTTATCCACATGTTTATACACAAATGTTGATAACTTTTTTACATTTGTAAAAATACTGTAATCTTATGCTGAACATCTTTTTGTGATATTTATAAAAAACCCATATTCCCTATTATTTGTATATAATAACAAAAAAATTACAAATTCGTCAATAATATTGTGGAAAAAAGTAGATAAAATTGTGTATAATGTGGATAATTTTGTGGATAAAGTCTTAAATAGACAAAAAAAGAATAAATATTACAAAATATTACAAAACTCGTAAAGTGCATAAATACGTAGATAGATAAAATAAACGGATGTTTTTTTTGAAAGAAAATTTATCCAAAATTGAAGTGTGTATAACTATAAAAAAAATATGTGGATGGTGTGTATAAAAAATGAAAAAATATTCTGTAATAAGAAAATAATTTGATTTTTGGAAACGAAAAGCGTTAGGATGATTTAAATCTTAAAAAATTAATAGATTGTGGAAAGAAATAAAATTTTAAAGAGATAATAGAAACTTCTATAAAAACCTTGACATGCGTAGCGTATTAGTATATAATTATTCTGCTTTAATTTGATAATAAATCTTTAAATAGATTTTACATAAAAAATAGGAGGTGCAAAATGAAAAGAACATATCAACCAAAAAAGAGACAAGAGAAGAAAGAACATGGTTTTATGAAAAGAATGAAAACAAGAGCTGGAAGAGCAGTTTTAAAAGCTAGACGTGCAAAGGGAAGAAAAAAATTAACAGCTTAGATCTATTATAATTGGCCGCAGATAAGAGTGGCCTTTTTTGCAATTATAATAGTAGAAGAGTGAGATGAATGATTGATACTGATACACTAAAAAAAAATTATGAATTTAAAAATGTTTTATCAAAAGGAAAATTTTTTTCTGGAGATTATATCAATATATATATTAGACAAAATCATAGGAGAAAAAATTACATAGGCATTGCAGTTGGAGTAAAAATAGCAAAAGCAACTAAAAGAAATCGATTAAAGAGACTAATAAGAGAAAATTATAGACTATTAGAATCTAATATAAAAAAAGGAAATGATATCGTCTTTTTGTGGAAAAAAAGTAAAAAAGTAGAGGATGCTAATTTTAATTATATAAAAATGGATATGATTAAAATTTTTACGAAAGCAAATCTACTAAAAGAAGATGATATAGAAAGATGAAAAAATTTTTAATTGCTATGATTAATCTATATAAAAAATTTATTTCACCGATATTAGAATCTTTTCATATTCACTGCAAATATTATCCAACTTGTTCAGAATATGCAAAACAAGCAATTGAAAAATATGGGGTCATAAAAGGAATTTTTTTATCAATAAAAAGAATTTTAAAATGTAATCCTTTTTCAAAAGGAGGATATGATCCACTAAAATAAAGAGGAGAAAAGAATATGGCATTTCTTGCAAATATATTTGGCTATTTATTACATGCAATTTATAATATTATTCAAAATTATGGGATTGCAATTATTCTGTTTTCTATTGTATTAAAATTATTATTATTGCCATTATCAATAAAGCAACAGAAAACAATGAAAAAATCAACCAAGATACAGGGAAAATTAAAAGAGATACAGTTTAAATATAAAAATGATCCAGAAAAATTAAACCAAGAAACAATTAGATTATATAAAGAAGAAAACATGAGCCCTTTTAGTGGGTGTTTAAGTTCAATTTTACAAATTGTAATTCTTTTTGCAGTATTTTATTTAGTTAGTAGACCGTTAACATATATGCAAAAAGTAGATCCAGCGTTAATTGAACAATATACAAACGAAATCAAACAAGAACAACAAAATAATAATGCTTATACAGAAATTGCGATTATTCAACATAAAGGTCCAAATGACGAGAGAGTTAATTTAAATATGAACTTTTTAGGAATTGATTTAAGCAAAGTTCCTACACAAAGTCTAAATGATCCTAGAGTATATATTATACCAGTACTATATGTAATTACATCTTTTGTTTCAATTAGAATGACAACGAATATGCAAAAAAAGAAGAAAGAGAAAGAAGTTGTTCAAGAAACGGATTCTAATAAATTAGTAAAAGTAGAAGATGAAGTTGATCCTATGGAACAAGCGAATAAAAGTATGGGATTATTAATGCCAATTATGTCTATATCAATTGCGATTATTGCTCCATTAGGTTTAGCCTTATATTGGTTAGTTAGTAATGTATTAATGATTATTGAAAGAATTGTTTTAAATAAGTGGATGGAATCTAAGGAGGAGAAAGAAAATGTCTAATCATGTTATTGCAGAAGGAAGAACCACAAATGAAGCGATTGAAAATGGTTTAAAACAATTAAATACAACAAGAAATAATGTTGAGATTAAAGTATTAGAAAATGAAGAGAAGAGGAGCTTTTTTAGTATATTAGCGCCAAGAGTAATAAAAGTAGAATTAACATTAAAGGAAAATAGAGAAAAAATAGAGAGAAAAGAAAAAAACATTGTTATTAGTAAAGAGGAATTAGAAGAAATTTCTAAAAGGATTGAAGTATTTTTAAAGGACTTTTTAAAATCAATACAAGCTGAAAAATCTTCATATCAAATTATAAAAGAAGAAGGATTTATTCGTGTTTTACTAGAAGGAGACGATGTACATTATTTAATAGGATATCGTGGAGAAGTATTAAATTCATTACAAGTTATTTTAAACAATATAGCAAGCAAAAAAATAGGAAAGAAATGTAGAATAATTCTTGATATAGAAGGATATAGAGGAAGAAGAGAAAAGACTTTGGAAGAACTTGCTGATAAAGTATCAAGAACTGTTATAAAAAATAGAAAATCAATTACTTTAGAGCCAATGACAGCATATGAAAGAAAAATTATACATAGTAGATTGCAAGCAAGTACAAAGGTAACAACCCATAGTATAGGGGAAGAGCCAAATAGAAGAATTGTAATTGAAATAAAATAAAAAATCAGAAGTCAAAGTTCTGAGATAGCATTTAAGAGTTTATCTTAAAATATCTTTAACTTTGACTTTTTTTAAATGGAGGAGAATATGAGTACAATTGTTGCTATTTCAACAGCACCTGGAATTGGTGGAATTGGTATTATCCGTATGAGTGGGGAAAATAGTTTTTCTATCTTAGAGAAAATTTTCAGACAAAAAAAACCACAAAAAATAGAAGATATTAAAGGATATACAATAAAATATGGTAAAATTATAGATCCCAAAAATAAGCAAATTATTGATGAAGTTTTGGTCTCTTATTTTAAAAAACCAAATAGTTATACAACGGAAGATATGTGTGAAATTAATTCCCACGGTGGAGTTATTGTAATGCAAAAAATTTTAGAAATTTGCTTAGAAAACGGAGCACAAATGGCAGAAGCTGGAGAATTTACTAAAAGAGCTTTTTTAAATGGAAGAATTGACTTATCTCAAGCAGAATCTATTATAGATATTATAAATAGTAAAACAGAAAAAGAAGCAAAAGCTTCCATACATCAATTAAATGGATTCTTATCTAATAAAATAAATGACATCAAAAAAGATATTTTAGATGTTATGGTAGATATTGAAGCTTCAATTGATTATCCTGAATATGATATTGAAGAAGTTAGCTATCAAAAAATAGAAGATACACTGTATAAAGTAAAGGGAAAATTAGAAGAATTAGAAAGAACTTTTTATAACGGTAAAATTATTAAAGAAGGAATTAAAGTTGCAATTATAGGAAAACCAAATGCCGGTAAGTCTTCTTTATTAAATGCAATTTTAAGAGAAGAAAGAGCGATCGTTACCGAATATGAAGGAACAACAAGGGATACTATTGAAGAATTTATGAATATTGATGGAATTCCATTAAAACTAATTGATACAGCAGGAATCCGAAATGCAAAAGATGAAGTAGAAAAGATCGGAATTGAAAAAGCGAAGGAGATTGCAAAAGAGGCTGATTTAATTATTGCTATTTTTGATGCAACAAAGGAATTAGATAATGAAGATAAAAAAATTATTGAAGAATTTGAGAAGAAAAAAGCGATCATTGTTTTAAATAAAATAGATTTAATATCTCAAGCAGATAAAATTGAAAAAGAACTAGAATATCTAAATAAACCAATTGTAAAAATTTCTGCTTTGAAAAGAGAAGGAATAGAAAAACTAAATCAAACTATTTCGGAATTGTTTAAAATTAATGATATTCAGGTAGATAATGAAACAATCGTAACAAATACAAGACATAAAGAAATGATTCGAAAAGCAAAAGAATATAATAATGAGGCACTTCAAACATTAAAAGCAAAAATGCCTTTAGACGTAATTACGGTTTATATAAAAGAAATATTAGAAGCTTTAGGAAATATAACCGGAGAAAATGTATCTGAAAATATTATTAATGAAATATTTGCCAAATTTTGTTTAGGTAAATAAAGAGATGAGAATAGGTTTTAAAAGAAAAAGTGTAAAGAAACAACAACTTATATTAGCAGACGTTAAAAAAACGAAATAAAGGCATTCTGACAGTAGGCCAATATAATTTATAGGTTAATATATACAAAACAATACCGTAACTTTTACAAAAAGACAAACTAATTATAAATAAGTATTAACAAGAAAAAGTAAAAAGCGAACAGTGATTTTTGTTCCATAAAAAACGAAAAAAGAAGGAGTAAATTATGAAATATGATGCAGGAAATTATGATATAGCAGTAATAGGAGCAGGACATGCTGGGTGTGAAGCAGCTTTAGCTGCAGCAAGGTTAGGTATGAAAACATTAATTTTTTCTATTAGCTTAGAAGCAGTAGCTAATATGCCATGTAACCCTCACATTGGAGGAAGCTCAAAAGGACATTTGGTAAGGGAAATTGATAGTCTTGGCGGAGAAATGGGAAAAAATATTGATAAAACTTTTATTCAAATTAAGATGCTTAATACGTCAAAAGGACCAGCAGTACATTCATTAAGAGCACAAGCAGATAGAAAGAAATATCAAATGGAAATGAAACATACCTTAGAAAGACAGGAAAATTTATTTCTAAAACAGGCAGAGATTGTAGATATAAAAGTAGAAGATGGAAAAGTGACTGCAATTGAAACAAATGTAGGAGCAATATACCACGTAAAGGCTGTGATTTTAGCAACTGGAACATATTTGAAAGGGAAGATTTTTATTGGTGAATTTTCTACTGAAAGTGGACCTGATGGAGTTTTTCCATCGAATCATTTATCAGAAAGTTTAAAAAATTTAGGAATTGATTTGATAAGATTTAAGACAGGTACTCCAGCAAGAATTAATAAAAATACAATTGATTTTTCTAAGATGGAGGTCCAAAAAGGAGATGAGAATATTGTTCCTTTTTCCTTTGAGGATAAAATAGAAAAAAGAGATCAGGTAGACTGCTATTTAACTTATACGAATGAAAGGACACATCAAATTATAAGAGAAAATTTGCATCGCTCTCCTTTATATGGAGGAGAAATCTCTGGAACTGGACCTAGATATTGTCCTTCTATCGAAGATAAAGTAGTAAGGTTCCATGATAAACCAAGACATCAAATATTTGTAGAGCCAGTAGGATTAGATACAGACGAAATGTATATTCAAGGAATGAGTTCTTCTTTGCCAGAAGATGTTCAAATAGCAATGTATCGAACCGTTCCTGGTTTAGAAAAGGCTGAATTTACAAGACCGGCCTATGCAATTGAATATGATTGTATTGATCCATCTGAACTACAATTGTCTTTAGAGCATAAAAAAATTGAAGGAATGTTTTTTGCAGGACAAATTAATGGAACTTCTGGGTATGAAGAAGCTGCTGCACAAGGAATTGTTGCTGGAATTAACGCTTCAAGAAAAATCCAAGGAAAAGAACCAATGATATTACATCGATATGATAGTTATATTGGGGTATTAATTGATGATATTGTAACAAAAGGAACAAATGAACCATACAGAATGATGACATCGAGAGCAGAATATCGATTATTATTAAGACAAGATAATGCAGATCTAAGATTAACTCAGATTGGATACGAAGTAGGATTAATTAGTGAAGAGAGATATAGAAAATTCCGCATAAAAAGAGAAAATATAGAAAAAGAAATACAAAGAATAAAGAAAGTTACAATAAAGCCAACAGAAAAAGTAAATCAGTTCTTAGAAGAACATAATTCTTCTAAGATTGATCATGGAGTAAAATTAGAGGAATTATTAAGAAGAACAGAATTAAATTATGAACAATTAGGAGAAATTGATACAGAAAGACCAGAATTATCGAAAGAAGAAAAAGAGCAAGTAGAAATTCAAATAAAGTATGAGGGATATATAAAATTGCAAAATCAGCAAGTAGAAAAAGCAAAAAAGCTAGAGAACAAGCTACTTCCAACGGAAATAAATTATCAAAGTATTGCTGGAATTTCACTAGAAGGAAGACAAAAATTAGAAAAATTTAAACCAAGATCAGTAGGTCAAGCATCTAGAATATCCGGAGTTTCACCAGCAGATATTTCTGTATTATTAATTTATTTAGAAGGGCAAAGAAGGAAAAAAGAAGAGAGGAAATCATAATGGATAAAAACGAATTTATACGAAAAATGCAAGAAAAGTTAAATAAAATTAATTTAAATATTTCAGAAAGACAGATGGATGAATTTTATTTATATATGAAATTACTAATAGAATGGAATGAAAAGATTAATTTAACAGCTATAATAGAGCCAAATGAAATTATTTTAAAACATTTTGTTGATTGTGCAACAATTTTACCTTTAGTAGGAGAGAATAGAAAAGTTTTAGATATGGGAACAGGTGCTGGATTTCCTGGAATCCCTCTTAAGATTTTGAAAAAAGAGATAGATATGACTTTAGTAGATTCTTTAAATAAAAGAATACAATATTTAGATGAAGTAATAAATGAATTGAAATTAGAAGATATTCATACAATTCATTCAAGGGCTGAAGATTTAGCAAAAAATAAAATATATAGAGAAAAATTTGATATTGTTGTATCTAGAGCAGTTGCAAATTTGAGTACACTTTTAGAATATACTTTACCGTTTGTAAGGGTTGGGGGACAATGTATTTGTATGAAAGGCCCTAATGTAGAAGAAGAAATAACAAATGCAGAAAAAGCTTTAAATATACTAGGAGGAACAATAAAAAATACAATTTCTTTAACATTACCAGATAGTGATAATCAAAGAACAATTATTGTAATAGAAAAGAACAAGTCTACACCAAATCAATATCCAAGAAAAGCGGGAAAGCCAAGTAAAGAGCCAATTTCATAAGAAAATATGAAGAAAAAAATAATAAAAAAAACGAAGAAATTTTTAAAGATTTTAAGTAAATTCATTGACATATTAATTATATTTTTATATTATTAATATGTCAAGTTTTTTATCTAAATAATTAAAAATTTCTTCGTTTTTTAGATAAATGTTTTAGTATCGATTCCACATAAATTTTAACAAAACTCACATAGTTAACTTATTAACTAAAAACAAAAATGGAAGAAAATGTAAAATATAAAGAGATATTGACTAGATAAGGAGGAATTATTTTGGGAAAAATAATAGCAATCGCAAATCAAAAAGGTGGAGTTGGAAAAACGACAACAACAGTAAATTTAGGTGCTGCACTAGCCAAAAAAGGAAAGAAGACTTTATTAATTGATGCTGATCCACAAGGAAATGCTACTAGTGCTGTTGGAGTGGATAAAGAATGTGAATATTCGGTATATGATTTATTAGTAAATGAAGAAGTTGACATAAAACAAGTGGTACAGGATACACAAATAAAATATTTGCAAGTATGTCCATCTAACATTAATTTAGCTGGTGCGGAAGTAGAGCTTGTATCGATGATGTCAAGAGAACAAAGATTAAAGGATCAATTAGATAAAATAATAGAGGATTTTGATTATATTTTAATTGATTGTCCTCCTTCATTAGGGTTAATTACGCTAAATGCATTTACAGCCGCAAACAGTGTATTAATTCCTGTACAATGCGAATATTTTGCACTAGAAGGTTTAGGTCAATTAATGAATACGATTAATCTAGTTAGAAAGCATTTAAATAAGACATTATATATTGAAGGTGCAGTTTTAACAATGTATGATATTAGAACTAATTTGGCAAATCAAGTAGTAAAAGAAGTTAAAAAGTATTTTGATAATAAAGTATATAAAAATGTAATACCAAGAAATGTAAAATTAAGTGAAGCACCAAGTTATGGAATGCCAATTATTACATACGATCCAAAATCAAAAGGAGCAAAAGCATACGATAAATTTACGAAAGAGTTCTTGAAGAAAAATGAAGAAGAACAAAAAGCAAAACATATGAAATAAAAAGGAAGGATGAAGAAAATGGCGAAAAAAACAGGATTAGGAAAAGGATTAGATGCTTTATTTTCAAATAATTTTGTAGAAGAAGAAGTGGAAAAGATAGAAAATAACGTAGATAAAGTTGAAAATGTACAGAAACTAAAAATAATAGATATTGAGCCAAATCGTAATCAACCAAGAAGAACCTTTGAAGAAGAAGCATTAGAAGAATTAGCTCAATCAATTAAAGAATATGGACTATTACAACCAATTATTGTATCTAAAAAAGATAATTATTACGAGATTATTGCTGGAGAAAGAAGATGGAGGGCTTGTAAGAAGGCGGGATTAACAGAAATACCAGCAATCATAAGAGAATATGATGAAAAAAGAAATAAAGAAATAGCTTTAATTGAAAACATACAAAGAGAAGATTTAAATCCTATTGAAAAAGCAATGGGAATAAAAAGCTTAATGGAAGACTATGGATTAACACAGCAGGAAGTAGCAAATATCTTAGGAAAAGCAAGAAGTAGTATTGCAAATTCTGTAAGAATTTTAAATTTAGATGAAAGAGTTATCCAATTAGCTTTAGAGGGAAAATTAACAGAAGGACATTGTAAATCGTTAATGTCTATTATAGATAAAGATAAACAGTATGCTGCAGCGTTATATATTATCGATTCGGGAGATAGTGTAAGAGAAGCTGAAAAGAAAATGTCTAGAAATAAGACAAAAAGTAATAAAGATCGAAAATATGAACCAATATATCGAGACATTGAAAATAGCTTTCAAAGTTTTTTTGGAACAAAAGTTAGATTGGATGCAGGAAAAAGAAAAGGAAAGATTGTAATAGAATATGCAAATAATGAGGATTTAGAAAGGATATTAGAATTAATAAAACAATAAAAGAAAGGGCAAAACATGGAGAATATTTTGAATTTTATAAGAACAGATACTTTTTTGATTATAATAAGTATAGTAAGCGTATTATTATTATTATTATTATTATTATTATTAACAGTTATTAATAATATGAAGATAAGAAAATTAAATAAAAGATATAAAGAATTTATGTTAAAATTGGGAAAAGGAAACAATTTAGAAGAAATGCTAAGATCTTATATTGAAAGAGTAGAGATAGTATCTACAAAAAATGAAGAAATGCTAAAATATTGTAAAAGATTAGATCAGGACTTAGCAACAACAATAAGGAAAGTAGGAATTTATAGATATAATGCATTTAAAGATACAGGAAGTGATTTAAGTTTTACTCTTGCATTATTAAATGATTATAATGATGGTGTAGTGTTAAATGGAATTTATTCTAGAGAGATGTCAAATATATATGCAAAACCAATAAAGAATGGAACTTCAACATATACAATTTCGCCGGAAGAAAAAGAAGCAATAAATAGAGCAATTCAATCCGATATTATTGAGATCAGAGAATAGTATTTCTCTGATTTTTATTATTACATAGAAAAAATCGTGAGATTTTTCTGAAGAAATAAGGTTAAGTTCCTTAGCCTGTGGGATTGAGAAGGTATTTTTCTTATATAAAGAAAATGAAAATTTATTGAATGAAAAATAAAAAAGGAAGAATAATAAGAGAGGAAGAAAAAAGGCAATAAAAAGCTTTAAAATTCTATTGACAAAGGCCTATAAAATATGCTAATATATATACGTTACATATAGAATGATGTAATATGGAGAGGTGGTCGAGTTGGTTTATGGCACCAGTCTTGAAAATTGGCGTAGGTTTGTAGCCTACCGTGGGTTCGAATCCCACCCTCTCCGCCATTTTTTTATAAAAAAGATATGGAGAAATACCCAAGTGGTTGAAGGGGCTAGTTTGCTAAACTGGTAGGGTTCGCAAGGGCCGCGAGGGTTCGAAACCCTCTTTCTCCGCCAAAGAATATAGCTTTGCTATATTCTTTTTTTGTTAGAAATCTTTACAAAACCTTCTGATTTCAGGTATAATAATAAGTGATTTACATAATTTGAATAATCAAAAAGGAGGATTATTTATGATAACAAGCAAAAAAGGTCCTGTTCGGGTGGAGTCAAAATTAGAAAAGGATAGAAGTGTAATTACGATTATTATAAAGGAAGGAGCGATTATAAGAGGAGATACTTTTCACGTAAAAAATCAAGACTTTGATCTTACTTTAAGAGGAAGAAGGAATGTTTATCAAAAAGAAATTAAGATTGAGCTTGTTGTGCAATATAAGAAAAAGTGGAAAGGACACAAAAAACTATCACCAATAAAAAGAAAAATTCCAAAAAATCATTATGAATTAAAAGGTGATATTATTCTGAAACAGCGGATGTATTGTTCTAATGGTTGGATAAATAATGCCAAAGAGAAACCAATTAGAATGGATAAAACATTAGGTCTTTCAAAAAGTCAATACACTAACTATAAGATTACAAATGTGAAGAAACCTTATCAGGCGGGATCAGTCACACCCAAATAATAACTTTTTGATGAAAGAATAGAGTGCAGGCAAACAAAGCTATATTGTGAGCCTGCATTTCTATTTTATAGAACAACCCAAAATTAATAATAATTTTGGGTTGAAAAAATAAATAAATAATTAAAATAAATAAATAATTAAAAT
>ERZ826242.1300-NODE-1300-length-28111-cov-4.893534_pt1 | contig 28111 bp, 27 predicted proteins | sample MGYA00519871_ERZ826242 | MGnify/ENA primary metagenome ERZ826242 (study PRJEB31778, sample SAMEA3449226) | human gut metagenome | biome: human gut; feature: human-associated habitat; material: faeces | place: United Kingdom | collected 2010/2012 ...
CTTCTGCACCGGCAGCTAAGAACGTAATCTTCCTGTCCGCAGATGCTTTCGGCGTACTTCCTCCGGTATCTGCTCTGACACCTGATCAGACACAGTACTATTTCCTGTCAGGATTCACAGCTAAGCTGGCTGGTACAGAGCGTGGAATCACAGAGCCTACTCCTACCTTCTCTGCTTGCTTTGGACAGGCATTCCTTGAGCTGCATCCTACAAAGTATGCAGAAGAGCTCGTTAAGAAGATGGAGAAGAGCGGCGCTAAGGCTTATCTTGTAAACACAGGATGGAACGGAACTGGCAAGCGTATCTCCATTAAGGATACCCGTGGAATCATTGATGCAATCCTTAACGGTGACATCGTAAACGCTCCTACCAAGAAGATCCCTTACTTCAACTTCGAAGTACCTACAGCTCTTCCTGGAGTAGATCCTGCTATCCTTGATCCTCGTGATACTTATGCAGATGCTTCCGAATGGGAAACAAAGGCTAAGGATCTTGCACAGAGATTCATCAAGAACTTCGCTAAATACGAAGGAAACGATGCTGGTAAGGCACTTGTTGCTGCAGGTCCTCAGTTATAATTGATCCGCTGATAAAGCGTATTCTAATGAAAAGAACCGGATGTGGTTTTCCACATCCGGTTTTCTTTTTTATTCTTTCGGAATACAGATCTCTTCTATCATCCTGACCCATTCTTCCTTATGACAGGCCAGAAGCTCTTCATGCTTCATATTAAATTCGTGCAGCACCGGCTTCGCAAAATGCTGATAGTAACGTTTTCTGTACTTTTCTCCCATCTGCAGGGCATATATGATATGGATCTCTCCATGCTTTGGTGAAATATGGTCTGACAGGGGTGTTATCATATCCGATGCAAACTGCCTCTCCACACTTTCTCTGCTGATAAAGGAAAGACACTTTCCCTCCGGTGTCTTCATCATATTCACGAAGGTTTTCTCATACCCACTTCCATTTTCCATGATTTTCTTCATTTTCTTCTGTATGAATTTCTGCTTGAACTGCCCATCATGGATAAAGGGATAAAGAAGCGGCATGGCAATCTTACAAAGCAGTTTTGTTTTGAAGGCACCTGCCTGATCCAGATCTGAGCCGCCAAGAATGCCATAATCCATCTGGATATTTTCTCTGGCAGCCAACAGCCCTACGAAAGAACCACCAAGAGAGCAGCCATAAACAGCCCTTATATGACCACCATGCTTTTCCTTAATATAGTTTTCAATCTTCGTCGTTTCCTCCAGCATGGAAGGAAATTCAGTGTCCTCGGTGTCATCAAAGCCATCATAGGATACACAACATACATAAAAGCTCTTCTGCAATGGCTCAATCACATGCCCGAAATTGGATCTCCAATAACAGCACGTACCCGGCAGCAACAGGATCGCAGGCTTCTGCTTATCTCCAAACTCGTATACTTTCATCTCACACTGTCCTTCTTTCGTTCTGAAATTACTCTGTATCCTTATTGTAGCATTTCTGCGCAGGAACGAAATGAGAGATTTTCTCAGTATGATTTCCTATGGCACGCAAAAAGGCGTCTGCCATAAGCAGACGCCTCATGTTATCTTTCGTAGTCGTTATCTTTTCAGATTCCGATTCTTTAGGCCTTTCCGTCAGATCCAAGAACGTGAAGAATCTTGTGAGCAACCATGTCCTTAACAGCCTGTCTAGCGGGTTTTAAGTACTGACGAGGATCGAAGTGATCAGGATGCTCTGCAAAATACTTACGGATGTTACCTGTCATAGCAAGACGGATATCGGAGTCGATATTGATCTTACATACAGCAAGCTGAGCTGCCTTACGAAGCTGCTCTTCCGGAATACCTACTGCATCAGGCATATTTCCACCGTACTGGTTAACCATCTTAACGAATTCCTGAGGAACGGAAGATGAACCATGAAGAACGATCGGGAATCCAGGAAGTCTCTTAATGCACTCCTCAAGAACGTCGAAACGAAGCGGAGGGGGAACAAGGATACCATCAGCATTTCTTGTACACTGAGCAGCTGTAAACTTGTATGCACCATGAGAAGTACCAATTGCGATTGCAAGAGAATCACAGCCTGTTCTATCAACGAACTCTTCTACTTCTTCAGGACGTGTATAAGCTTCATTACCAGCCTCTACACAAACTTCATCTTCGATACCAGCCAGAGTACCAAGCTCTGCCTCTACTACAACGCCGTGAGCATGTGCATACTCAACAACCTGCTTGGTCAGTGCAATGTTCTCCTCAAAAGACTTGGAAGAAGCATCGATCATAACGGATGTGAATCCACCATCGATACAGGATTTACATAATTCAAAGGAATCACCATGATCCAGGTGAAGTGCGATCGGGATCTGAGGGTTCTCGATAACTGCTGCCTCAACTAACTTAACCAGATAAGTGTGGTTAGCATAAGCACGAGCTCCCTTGGATACCTGAAGGATAACAGGGCTGTTCAGTTCGCCTGCTGCTTCAGTAATACCCTGAACGATTTCCATGTTGTTTACGTTGAAAGCACCGATTGCGTATCCGCCGTCATATGCCTTCTTGAACATTTCTGTTGTTGTTACTAATGACATAACTTTACATCCTTTCTATTGAATTTTTTATAGCTTTTTATCTTGCTAAAATCCAACTCCTATTTTAACAGCCAACCCTCCGAAAAACAACATTTTTATTATAAATTTTCATTTTCTTCGGGATTTTATTCCTTTCTTCCCTGTTTTCTACACCTGAAGGCTGAATTTCCCGTTTTCTGCTCCTTCTTTCTGCAGGAAAAGCCGGATATTTTGATAAAGTTTCTCAAAATCAGCATCCATTTCCACAGGTTCTGTACCAGTATCTGTCTCTTCCTTTCCAGCTGTCGTCTCTTCTGTCCTGTCTGTCTGATCTGCGCTGCCTGCGGCTTCCTGCACCTGATCTGTTTCTCCGTCCTGCCTGTCCGCTACTTCCTGTGCCCGCTTCTCCTGCTCTTCCCCCTCTGTAGGGAGATCATGATATTCTTCCGATTTCGTAAACCTGGCATGCGCATCTGCAATCAGACATACCTCATTATTTAACTGGTTCATCAGCTCAACTTTTTTATGCTTCGGAATATAGGGATTGTTTGCAATCTCCTTGGCCCTGGCTGCGAAATTCCCCATCCGGTTCATTTTCAGCTTTTCCACATCTTCCTTTGACCTGCAGTTTTTCAGTTGCTTCTCATACTGCTTCTTTTCTGCCTGTGCACGCTCATATTCTGCCAGGGCTTCCGGATCCTTTTCCTTCAGCCTCTGGATCTCTTCTTCCGTCAGCGTACCTCCGCTTTTCAGCTTGGTATAGATCTGGCTGTAGCTGTCAGACTCCCGGATCTTGTCCATCTGATCCTGATAATTCTGCCATTCACGCTCTTCTGCGGTCAGCTCCTTATCTTCTTTCTTTCCGGCTGCCATATCCGTCTTTTTCTTCTGCCATTTCTGATCCAGCATCTGTAACTGCACTTGGCTGCGTATGGTTCCTGTGATCATGTTTCTTCCTCCCGGTCTTTCTGCACCGCTTATCTGACTTTCGGCTGTCTGCCTTCTCTGCCTGTATAGTCGTCGTTAATCAGAACGGCCTCTTCCAATCCAAAATCGCCAAAAATTCTCAAATAAATATCGACATTTCCATCCTTGTCCACCACGATTTTCTGGATAATCTTCTTTAACTGTGTATTCGTCATCTGATGCACATCAGTAATATCCTCTATCTCTTTAAAAGTGTTATTTAATACCGCTTCCAGTTGATCACCCTTTGTCACGTGATAAGAAATCAATTTCAATTCATTTTCCAGACGCTCGATCTCTTTTCGCATTCCGCCAATTTTATCGTTCAGCTCTTCTCGGCTAATCAGGTCATCCGTGTACATATCCATATATTTTTCACGGGTTTTCTGCAGTCTGGAAAGCTCGCTGTTCAATTCCTTTTCATACTCCAGATTTTCATCCTTTGCCTTGTAAATGCGCTGAAACTCATTTACCACATACTGGATAACCTTCTTTTTCTGCTTCAAAACCTCTGCAAAGTATTCCTGTAAAACCTCAATCAGTTCTTCTTCATCCACCGTAACCGCATTGGGACAGCTTTCCGCTCCCCGTCCGTTGTGACCGGAACACACCCAGCGAATATAGGTATTTTTATATTTGCGGACAGTTCTGCGGAATGACCATCCACACTCTTTACACTTAATCAAAGTAGAAAACAGGTGTCGATTGCTCTGACGTTCATGGGAAATATTAAAAGCGTCATGTCTGGAATGAAGAATTTCCTGCACCCGTTCAAAGGTCTCGTCCTCAATAATACGCAACTCCGGGCGTTCTACTACCATCCACTCTGTTTCATCCTTTTCTCTTCGCTGGCCGGTCATGAAATCCGCCACTTCCTGCTTCCCATTGATAATTTTCCCGGTATACAGCTCATTGGTCAGAATTCTTGTGGTAGCGTTCTGGCTCCACTTACAATTCCGCTTTGTTTTCAGCCCTTTTTCATTGAGCATGTTGGCGATTTTGGCTGTTCCATAGCCTTCTTCCGTATACCAGCGATAAATCTGACGAACAACTTCCGCCTCTTTCTCATTGATAGTTAAATTAAAGTAGTCTCCGATGGTCTTATCGTATCCATAGACAATGTTTGGCACACGTCCTTTTTCTGCATTCATTTTCTTGCCGAATTTTACACGCTTGGAGGTATTTGCGCTCTCTTCCTGGGCCAGTGCGCCGAATAGTGTCAGTACAAATTCACTGTTACCCATACTGGTCATATTTGCTGTAAGAAACTGTGTTTCAATACCCAGTGCTTTCAGTTTGCGGACACTTTGCAATAAATCCACAGTATTTCTTGCAAAACGGGAAATATCTTTTACGACTACCATATCAAACAGTCCATGCTCGGCATCCGCCATCATACGCAGGAATTCTTTCCGGTTTTTAATCTTTGTACCGGCGATTCCCTCGTCTGCATAGAGCCGCACCAGCGTATCTCCTGTACGCTTTGTGTATTCGTAAAAGAAATCTTTCTGTGCTTCCAGACTGTTGAGCTGGTCGGCTTTATCTGTGGAGACACGGCAGTAAGCTGCTATATTCATATAGTCTCCTCTCTGTTAAATTCTGTATCGTTCTGCTACATCTTTTATTATACCGTAAATTTAAAAATAGTAAATAATAAAATCGAGAACTCCGTATCTTTCTTTACCTTTGATACAAGTTCTCGATCTTTTTTATACCACTTCTATTTTTTTATTTAAACTAATCAGTTCGGCTATTTCATCTAATTCAATAAAGGTTACTTTTTTCCCAGATAGTTTTGCCAAATGTCTTAAAGTTCCCTTTAATGAAGCATCAATATATTGTGGCACAACTATAGCTATTATTTGACAGCGCATATCCACCATACCTTGCTCTACAAACTGACGAATTATTTCTTCCCCTTCATTTGATGCTGATAATAAGGGTTTTCTTATCTTTTCTTCATCTGCAATTGCTTTTTTAGGTTTATTTTCGCTGTTCTTTTTTATAATCCCCTTCAGCTCATATGCCCTGTGCCCTACTTTGACTTCACCTGCTACATCTCCATACTCCATTCCTTTATGTGGTTGTGGACGATACCCCGGCAAAATTGTATAAAAGATCTTTGGCAAACATACCATTTCATTATTTTCCACACATTTTTCAATCTTTTCATATGAACATGTTCCTGATTCACATTTTTCATTCAAATTTACCGCATAAGCTTTCAGCCGCTGGGTAAGTGATATTGGATTATGTTGGAAACATTCAATATTTTCAAATGGAATTTCAACCTTTTCTTGCATATTATCTGTATTATTAACCACGTATCCTCTATCTTCTATAATACAAATATTATAATCCAAGGTATCATCTTTATAAACTTTTCGAATGTTTTTATCAATCATTCTAATCAATACGTTTTTCGGAATATACCAATTCACAATTTCACAAGTATCATGACCTTCGACACATTTAATTTTCAATGGTGCTCCACATTTACATTCTTTTATACTCCCCTTACTTATCCTCAATTTACTTCCGCACTCCCAACAGCAAGGAATTTCATAAGAATCACAAGTATTGCAATATATTCTCGGGAATTTACTAAACCATTTATCATTATCTAACACCGGCATTTTATCTCCAGGTATTTGAAAATCATATTCTTCCTTATCCAATGCAGTTATCACTTGCGTCAAATACCAATTTAACTGTGCTTTTTCAATCTCGCTTGCACCAGTCCACTTGATTTCTTGACCCACTTCTTTAAATATTTCTTCTGCTGGTTGTCCCTTTAGATTTTCAATTTCTTCTAAAATGATTTTAATAGCATTTTCAGACCAGTTAAATAAAACTGTCGCTGGTAAATGCTTATAAATTCCGATGCTCCCATTTCTAACATTATACTTAATTGTAGCATCTATATCATCTGTAATTGCTGAAATAAAACTTCCAGACATATCTATTCTCTCTGATCGAATTCTATTAATTTCATCCTCCTGCTCATCAGTAATTCCTCCTGCTCTTGATATAACCGTCTTTTCTCCCTCTTTACCTTGCAATACAATTCTACTTATCGCTTTAAAATTTGTGCACTTATCTATTGCAGACTTAGGCGGCTTTACTTGAACCACAAAATTATTTAGTATTTTAGAAATATATTTTGTAATAAAAACAGTCATTTTTTCATGTTTACTAATACATGCAAGATACGTTGATGTTTTTCCAACCCACAAACATCCTCTATGCTGCTCCCAAACATTTGCATTTTGACCCTTTTCATCAATATATGTATATTCTTTGCTGTAAACGTATAAAATTTCTATACGATCATTATATTCTTCAACAGATAGTATTTTCAGTTTTCTATATCCAGAAATATCCAAATACTCTTCTTTTATGTTTTCCAAATCCTTTAATGCTGTGTAATCCGAAGAATTTAATGAGCTCTGAAAGTTCCATAATGTAAATGTAACACGATCACCATAAATATAGTCATTCACATAACCTTCGATTTCCTCATCAGAAAGATTCCCCTCCGATAATATTTTATCTATTACTGCGCCTTTTTCCTTTCCATTTATTTCCTTTTCTCCGATTTTTTTCTGCAATGCAATACCATGCAAAGCATACCAAGGCAATGTCTGTAATTTTTGCTTTCTTTCTACAACATTCAAATGTATACCTCCCAATTCAATTTTCAGATTCCGTTCTTCTATAAATACTTCATTAATTTCTTCCAAACTCATATCGTTCCCAAAGATATCTTCATGAATATTTTTTCTCCTTTTTACCCTTACTCATTTTTCATATTTTTAATTTTTAATACAATATATCGTTATTTTTATAAATTTCATTTTATATTATATAACATTTTACATTTTTTACAAATATCATATTGTAAATTCTCGCATTTTATCTGTTTTACAACAAAACTATAGCTTTTTAATTGTTTTGCCTCCCACTTAAAAAGCACTCCACATATTTCTATGTGGAATGCCCTTCTTTCTCCCATACTCTTTCCGCCTCCTGAATTGCTTGTTCTACCTTTACTGTATTCGCCTCGAACAACACCTTCAATAAATAAGTAGCGGTCGCCTCTGTTGTATTGATATTATGAAATCTATAATTCAGCTTTCGCTTTTTCATTCCGGGCTCCCACCCCCTCATTTCCAGTTCTTTATCCATTCGTATGACAAGCTTTCTCAAAATAGTCCTATAAAATATTTGCTTTCTAAGACATATTCTAATACGGACATTATATTCTATTAGATTGAGAAATCTTATACCGTAGAACGAATAAAACAACGTGGCATTCACATATTCTCATAAGGAACTAGTCTCCTATACATTTTCATTTCATCAGTCTCTTGCCAGATACGCATTTGTGACGTCACCGTCCAAATACTCTCTGGTTAGGGGAAAATCCCCTAAAACCCCTACAATAACAAAATGGTGTCGTTTTTCGACACCATTTCTTTGCTCAGACACCATTTTCTGGTGTCACTTTTTCGTTTTGGCATTACTTTTTGACGCCATTTTTCGCTCCGCTTTTTCTGTTGGCACCACTTTTTGACACTGCTTTTCCAAAATGGCGCCGTTTTCGGTTCCGAATCAATTTTTTCTTCTATCCCAATGACTGCCTGACGCATACTGGCCCAGAAGTCTCACAACCTCTGTGCGCGTCTCATCCAGCAGCTCCTCTCGCAGCTCTTCTTTCAATTCTTTTTTCACCCTCTCCTGTTCCTCCACTGTCACATACCTGTTTTCTTCTGAAGCTTTCTGTTCCATTAGCACATCCGCCCCGCTATCATTGATATAATGCTTCAAAGCTTCCACGATAAATTGATTCTGCGACTTATAGATATGCCTGTCCAGATTTTTCAATACCTGATAAATATCTGCCTGTTCTGGATCTGCCAGATTCAGTCGAAGCGGTGTTCTCACTATAAAGTTCATATTTTCTCCTTCATTTATGCACTACCCTAATTGATATATATATTGCCATATTTATCATAACTGTTCTCATGTGATTTGTCCTCAGCCTGAGAGGGTGAATTTAATCTATTCCCATACATTTAACCTTCCACGTAATTTTTTCTCTTGTAGCTCTTGTCAAATTTCATTTAAACGAATACAATATAAGTCAGCTAAATTTTTGTTCTCTATTATCTCAATATCGAAGATATTGAGATATGGCAATTCAAGAAACCATCCCAAAGTGAATTTTAGCTCCACGACAGATACAAATTTTGTGTAAAGAAAAGCGTATAATCGTTGCAACACGCATAATCTGTATCTAACTCATTCCCAAAGCTACTAAAAACCCGATAAGAATAGCATTACATAAACGAGGATGAAAAATGACAAATAATACTTTAACAATGATTGATTTGTTCGCTGGTGCAGGCGGATTATCTGAGGGATTATCTGAAGCTGGATTTCATAGTCTATTTGCCTCTGAAATTATGCCCGCTTATGCAACAACATATAAAAAGAATCATCCTAGCGCTAAAGTTTTAACTGCGGATATCCGCACTCTTGATGCAAATCAAATCCGAAATGAATTGAACATTGAACGTGGCGAATTGGATTTACTTGCAGGTGGCCCTCCCTGCCAAGGTTTTTCTATTAACGCTCCTGTCCGTAGCATACTAGATCAACGCAATCATCTGTTCAAAGAATATTTACGTTTTGTTGATGCCTTTGCTCCAAGAGCTATCCTAATTGAGAATGTTCCCGGTCTTGTTTCTTTTGAACACGGCGCAACACTTCATGCAATTCTAAATGCTTTAGCTGAATTAGGATATGGCGCAGATGTACGTATTTTAGGGGCTGCATATTATGGTGTTCCACAAATGCGATGGAGAACCATTATTCTCGGATTACGTGGAAGGAATCTTCCGAATTTTGCTTTCCCTGAGCCTATTTATCACGCACCTATTAAACCCAATTTTGCGACTACATTTGATGGACAGCTTTTAGTAAAATTACCTTCCTCTGAAGTTTCTACTAAATTTACAACAGTCCAAGAGGCAATTGGCGATTTACCACCTTTGAAAGGCGGTGAACGTGGAACACCAGTAAAAGCATATACCTGCGAGCCAATGTGTGACTATCAACGGCGACTAAGAATTGGAAGCAGCGGAGTTTATAATCATGAAGCACCTCGTCTTTCAAAAGAAAACCAAGAAAGGCTTAAATATATCAAACCTGGAGGAAATTGGACTGATATTCCAGATGCACTTTTACCAAATGGAATGAAAAAAGCCAAGAAATCTGATCACACAAAAAGATATGGGCGAGTTATGCCTGATGGGTTAGCTTCTACAATTTTAACTAAATGCGATCCTCACTGGGGAGCTTATTTCCATTACAACCAAGATAGATCGTTTACTGTCAGAGAAGCTGCTCGTATACAATCTTTTCCTGATCATTTTATATTTACCGGAACACAAAGCCAACAATTTGCGCAAGTCGGAAATGCAGTCCCTCCTTTATTAGCAGAGGCTGTTGGACTAGCACTAAAATCAATCTTAGAGGAGGGGGAATAAATGGCTGGTTATATCTCTGAATTCTTCGGCTATCGTGCAGAAGATAAAACTGAACAAGCTACTACAGCAGCACTTCGTCAAATATGTCCTTTTCTTGGTACACAATGTACCAAGATTTTATCCCGTGATAGACTTGTTTCTGGTGTATGCGCAGTTCGACAAAAAACTCCAGGTTCTCCAAATGTAATTTGCTGTCCTAATCGAATCTATGCCGAAAATTATAAAATGTTACACCTTATTGCAAAACAAGCATTTAACTGTAAACTAGAATTGTACTCTGGCCGTGCCGCCGTAGAAAAGGCAAAAGTCGAAAATGGTGCCGTTGCTGTTTTTGGCCATGGTTGGGGTGGTGAATTACGTTTACCTCAACGTGCAGGCACTGGTTCATATTTTGTAGACTGGGTTCTAGCTCGGTTGGATGGAAACGGTGAACTTGTGGAATTTACTGCTATTGAGGTTCAAACAATAGATACAACAGGGAATTACCGTGATGCACGTACAGCACTTTTAAAGGAACGCAAAGTTGCTGCTGACACTGTCGGATTAAACTGGGAAAATGTCTCAAAACGAATTATTCCCCAATTAATTTACAAGGGACAGGTTTTACAACGTGAAGATTTATGTAAAACAGGATTATTCTTTGTATGTCCTAAAGCAGTTTATGATCGCATTTTAAACCGATTAGGTGGTAAAGAACGTATTCCCCGCTTTCCTACTCAACCTGCATCTATTCACTTTCTTGCATATGATTATGAGGGACCATGTATTGATGGCACAATAACACCACTCAATATATTAGAAGAACATTGTACAACTGTCTATAAAGTTCAAGAGGCCTTTTCCTCTATGAATCTGCCAGAAGGTAATGTTTATCGAGATGCAATTCGTAAATCACTATATGGGACCGAACAATAAACAAGAATATCAACTTGCATTACACCATAAGCGAGGGGCTGCTATGAATACAGCCCCTTTCCTTTTACATCGCTATTCCAGCCAATACACCACTCTGGTGTGTCGTTCTATTTCATCACTACTATATGAACAGCTCATTTGCTGCCGGCTGTCTGCACTCTTTGTCTGCATCTTCTGCCTGTACTTTCCGGCACCTGAAAATGCCTGGTGTCATGCCGTTGTCCTTCGGTTCAGGCTTCTGCACTGAATGTCGGCATGGCATCCAGTACCTCCTGCAATGGACTCCAGCCTGTCAGATCAAAATCGTCCTCTGTATCCATATCCTTTTCATCTGATTCCTTAAAAGGGTTTTTCGTCTGCTTCTTCTTTGCTTTCTCCGCTTCGTCTATGGTATTTGGCAGTCTGCTGTAGGCACCTGATCTGCGGAATTCTGTGGAAACATTGCTGACAGCGGCTGTCAGGTATTCCTTTGCCGGATCTTTATCAGAAATACTGCTGTAAGCAGTTGATACGATCGCATCTGCCTCTTCTTTACTTTTCGCTCTCTTAAGCTGTTCCTTCAGCCCCTCTGCCATCTGCTGTACCCTGACTGCTGTCAGATACAGCTCTGTATTGTACCGCCTAAGGAAATCCATTTCCTCTCCGGTCAGCTTCTTACCTGCTTTCAGCTTTGCTATGATCCTGGCCTCCATGCGTCTCTTTTCATCCTCTGACATTTCCGTCTTGGCTTCTGTTTCTGTCAGCATCTGGAACACATAGCCAGCCAGCTCCCTTTTGGAAGAAATTACTGCTTTTTCCTGTTTATTCTGCATCAGCACTTCCATCTGCCATCTCTCCTTCTCCTGACGGAATCTCCATCACAATCTCATACCGCTCCGGTCCTGCTGCCTGTCCACCGTTTTCTGACATGGATCTCCCTTCTGTTTTTTTCTCATTCTCAGTCAGCGCCTTTTTGTATTTCTTATGCTTCTTCGCAAGCATCCCTGCCTGCTTTGCCATCTGATACAGGTCACTGGAATAATCAAGCAGCGTCTGTTCATCCTTTGGTGGTACATGTCCGCCCTTTGCAATCCTTCTGGCTATTTCCATCGCTTTGGTCTGATCATTTGTTCTATCCTGCATGGTCTTTGATGATCTCTCCGCTGCCTGTTGATCCTTCTTCATAATCCACTCTGCATTCATCTCATCCTGCAGTTCCTGCCACTGATCCCGGAGCTTTTCCAGCGCCTCTCTGGCTTCATCTGAAATGGAAATCCTGACCCCGTCTTCCTCAATATACCCATCCCGGACTGCATGTACATATTTCGTATAATCTGCCGTCAGGGAAACCTTTTTTGTCTGCTGCCCCTGCTGGTTCTGCTCCTTATCTGTCACCTTCTGCAGATAAACAGAAGACGCCCCCACAACCTGCATATCACTCTCTCCCCATATTTAGATATGTTTTCTGTCTGTCATTCCTGCTGCCTGTTATGTCGGCAGTTTTCTTTTCCTGATTCCTGTCTTTGCCTGTTATGTCGGCAGTTTACACATTCTGATAACCACCGCAATAAGGACATCTGCTGGAATATCCTGTTGCAGCCTGATAACTTGCACCGCAGTTTTTGCAGGTCACTGCCACCATTTTCAGCTTTTCAGGCTCAAGGGGCTTATCATCCATCAGCTCTGCTTCACCTGGAATCACCTCATCTCTTACAGATGCCGGATCAAAGTTGAATTTTCCCTGATATTCATAAATGGTAATGGTCATACCAATGGGATATTCTCCACTTCCTCTTGCAAATCCTGTAGGGATCACTGCCTCCCGTTCCACCTGATCTGTATCAAAATAACGTACCTTCGTGTTCACCGGATATCTGCCATTTACCGTATAAGAGGTATTCTCCACATAACCGTAGATCTTAGCCTCGTATCTGATTCCATGGGTTCTGATCTTCCGCTTACGTGAATAACTGATCAGAACAGCAATGATGAATCCGGCTCCAAGTGCCACAAATAATAGCGGTATCGCCACGAATGCCATAAATGGCATCCCTGTAAGCCTGGCCATGCTTCCCATAATAAGAGCAATCGTTCCTCCTATCGCCGCAAAAAATGCTCCTATAATAATCAGAATTTTCTGTGCTGCATTCATAGCTTCCCCTCTTCTTTCCTATTGTCCTGTCCTGATTTTATGTACCATCCCCATAAAATCCTTCTCTTTGAGAATGGCGATTCCCTGTGCTTCATCTCCGAGAACAATCAGATTATCTCCCGGTTCTATCCGGAAAATTTTTCTGGCCTTTGCAGGAATCACGATCTGTCCCTTGTCTCCTACCTTTACCATGCCAAAGATATGCTTTCCCTTTGGCGGCACACCAACTCCAAACTCATTTTCATCCTTTTCATAGTTCACAAGATCATCCAGCGATACCTGAAAAATATCAGCCAGCTTCTTGCATTTCTGAATATCCGGAACAGCTTCTCCCGTCTCATATTTGGACAGGGTCTGTCTGCTGATGCCTACCTTCTCTGCCAGTTCTTCCTGAGACAGTCCGTTCAGCTTCCGGAGAGAAATCAGATTCTCCTGAAACATCCTTTATACTCCCTGATCTACTGCAGCACCCTTCACATCATCTTCCACCAGGTTCATCTTATTCATCAGAGCCTTAATAGCCTGCTGTGCATCGGATACTGTATTTCCTGCATTTTCCATTTCCTTAGCAGCCTCCAGAATATCCTCTGTGAGCTTCTCCTGCTCCTTCCTGTCCTCTTTTCTGGCTTCGATCTGCTCTTCCAGCTCTTCCTTCTTCTCTTTTGCCTCTTCGGCCTTCTTCTTTTCCTCTTCCAGCTTTTCGTCGATATGCTGCTTACCCTCAGCGATCAGATCTCCAAGGATTTCATCACTGGCCGCTTCCAGCACGGAATCTGCCTGCTCTCTGGCCTTTACCATGGGATCGGATTTCAGCCGCTCAATCTTTGACTGTCTGACCACTGCATTCTCCATCTGGATCTCGTCTTCTGCATCAGAAATCAGCTCTGCATAGGACTTTACCTGCTCATCCAGATTTTTCACCTCGTCACTGTCTGCTGCATAGCCCTGTTCTAACAGCTTTTCTCTCTGATCCTGCAGATCCTTCATAGCCGCCCTATTTTCGCCGCTCTCCTTCTGCAGAGTACGAACCTTTTCCCTGCGCTCGTTCAGATCGTCATCTATCTTCTTATCACCAGAAAAAGCATCCCCAATGATCTTCATGGCTTTCTTCTGCGCCTGTGCCTTTTTGGCTGCAATGGAATCTGAGGCCATGGCTGTGCCACGTCCGTCAATGATTTTATTTTCTTCGCTATGTTTTCTTTGAACCGCGTTATTTCCCATATAAAAGGAAATGTTCTTTACTCTCATGTCCGATTTCTCCTTCAACCTACGTTCTGCAGCTTCAACCTTTTCATAAAAAAAGGAAATGTTCCTGTTAAAGATATCGGATCATTTCCTGTTTCTGTTAATGCCAGTTTTCATCTTTGCAGTCCAAGGAGACACCAGCGCACACCCGGAATCCTTTTGACGATCTCATACAAAAGCAGGCCACCAAAGAAAGCTGCCAGCCCTGTCAGAACATACAGCAGGATACCCGGAAGATTCGTATAGGTATACAGTGCATATGCGCAGGCAGATAACGGCAGATAATGGAACACATAGAGTCCAAAGCTTCTCTGCTTCAGGAGCTGCCACCCACTGCTTTCTCTGTCAGCAAAGCGTTTCATACCTCCTATCACTGCAAGGCACATCAGCCATCCATAAAGTACGGCCAGAGGACTGTTTACGCAAGGCTCCACCGCATAATTTTTCCCATAATATACACAGGTGTAGAGGATCCCTGCCACAAATGCTGCAAGGAGCAGGGGCAGCCAGTATTTCTCCAGTTCCTTTATCACCTTTTCCTGAGTAAACACATAATACCCGGTCAGAAATGCCATTCCGTAAATACCAAAACGGTATACACAGATCACCGGCATATTCAGGATCTGTGCACTTCCATAGATAAGGATGCCAAGAAGCAGTGCTGTCAGAATCCCTGCTTTTTCTGCCAGGACAGACAGTCGTCCCTTTTCCAGCTTTCTGATCAGCAAAAGGATCATGGACAGGATCCACATGACCTGGATCGTCCAGAGTACCCCGGTTCCTGATACGCAGAGGATCAGATATAAAACAGGCTCTGGAATGGTTTCTGGTATATTGTCAAATGCGTGACTGATTGCCATATTAAAATACCCCTGTGCCCATCCAAATACCAGAATGCCTATAGTAGAAGGCACTAACAGCTTCCTGGTTCTTGCCCGGATATATTCCTTCTCTGTATGCTTTTCCAGATAAAACCGGGAACACATGCCACTCAGGATAAAAAGGATGACCATAAACCAGGGATACAGCAGATATTGCAGAGCGTCCTGTCCGTGAAATGCCGTCACTGGCCCGATCACACCATCTGTTGCCACATGGTTAAACATATAGATCACATGATACAGCACCACCAGAAGAATCGTCAGTGACCTTGTATTATCTATGTATGGTTTTATCATGTTTTTCCTACCTTTGCTACTTATTTTAACTTATTATAGCAAAAGCAGATCTCACTATCTACCAACCTTTTCTGACATAAATCAGCTTTTTTTGTTAAAAACAGTGGCACTTTTCCGGTTCAGATAAATATAAAAACCAACATTCAGAACAATCCCCACTGCTGTGGAAATGGGTGCGGCAAGTCCGATTGCTGTCAGGCTGGCATCCGGCTGGATACTCATGATATAAGCCAGCGGCAGCCGCACAAGAAGTGTCTGGATCAGTCCCTGGATCATAACCCACAGGGTCTTGTCATTTCCATTAAAGTAGCCTACCATGCTGAACAGAATCGCTGTCACGATCGTTTCCGGTGCAAAGCCTTTCAGATACTCATATCCCTTCTGAATAACAGCGGCATCCGCAGAAAAACAGGCTGTCAGTAGATCTCCCTTTGCCAGAATCAGGGCAAAAACAACAACGCCTATACTCACACCAATCCCAATACCGGTAGCCATGGTCTTTTTCGCCCGTTTCTGATTTCCTGCCCCTACATTCTGGGAAACAAAGGATGCCAGAGACTGCATCAGGGCACTTGGAATCAGCATAGCAAAGTTTACGATCTTGCAGGCAACACCATATCCGGAAGAAGCTGTCAGTCCCAGTCTATTGATAAAAGCACACAGTGCCAGGAAGGAAAGCTGTGTCAGACACTCCTGCAGAGCCAGCGGCAGTCCGATGCCAAGGAACTTGCGGCACTGTGCATTCAGTCTGAAATTCTGTTTACTTAAAGAAAAAGGAAGTCCCTTTTTCTTTAAACGAAGAAGTGCAAACACCACGCTTACTGCCTGTGCAAATACCGTTGCAAGGGCAGCCCCTGCGGCATCCAGATGAAGCCCCACTACCAGCACAAGATCTCCGATGATATTGACAACGCAGGCTACCAGCACAAACAGAAGCGGTGACTTGCTGTCGCCAAGCCCACGGAATATAGCAGAAAGCAGATTATAGGCTACAATAAACAGGATTCCTGCGCCACAGATCCTCACATAGGAAACAGTCAGTGTAAGAGCCTCCTTTGGTGCCTGCATCAGTATGGAAATGGGTCTTGCCAGACAGACCATCAGAACAAGCAGCACTATGGATATAATCGTAAAAACTACTGCTGCACCGCCAATTACACCACCGATCTGCTCTGTCTTCTTTTCTCCCATATATCTGGCGATCAGCACCGTAATACCCATGGCAAGCTGCGTCACTACAAAGGTGACCAGGTTCAGCACCTGGCTGCCTGTGGAAACTCCGGAAAGTCCCTGTGTGGAGCCAAATCTGCCGACCACCAGCAGATCCACAGCACCATATGCCGCCTGCAGCACCAGTGCACCTAATATGGGGATCATAAAAAAGGTCAGTTTTTTCAAAATACTGCCCTGTGTAAAATCAGATCTATCATTTGTCATCCTGTTTTCTCCTCTCGTACATCACCTGATATAAGGTTTTGATCGTCCGGATCGTACCCTCCGCATCCTCATCGGAAATCCCGGTAAGAAAAGGTATCAGTTCTGCAAAATACTGTTCATCATATTTTTCAGAAAGCTGCTTTCCCTTTTCCGTAGCAGAAATATATGTGATCCTTCCATCCTCCCGGGAAGCCAGCTTTCTGACGTAACCCTTCGCTTCCATCTCCTTCACCGTTCTTGTTACACCCGGTCTTGGGATATGCAGTACATCACTGATATCCGATATCTTCACCTGTTCACCCTGTGCTTCCAGCGTGCCAATAATGTCCAGATACTGGATATAGGAAGGCATCACCCCTGCAGGAAGGGGTGGCAGAAGCTCCCGGATGCGCTTCGCCTCATAGCAGGCATCTAATAATTCCTTTATCTTTCTTATTGTCATAGATTTTTCCTTTCCCTTTTCAATTAATTATCAAAGGTAATTGCTATTGGTAATTATATTTTTCTTAACCGGAGATGTCAAGGATTCTGTCTTTATTGAATTCAGCATTGAAATCTGTGGTATTCAATGCTTTGCTCTGCATGGAGTCACATTTGAAAACTGACACTTCATCTTTATTCAATCTTAATACACCACAAGTGTCCTTTATTGACTCTTAAAGCCTCCTGCTATATGATAATAACATCAAAATCGATAAGGAGCTGCCTTTATGCCAAAGGAAATCATTCATCGAAGACGCCGCCTTTCGTCTTTTCAAATTATCATATTAGGTTTTGCCTTGGTCATCCTAATGGGATCACTGCTGTTAATGCTGCCGATTGCCACAATAACCGGGTGCGTAACTCCACTTAACGAAGCCTTATTTACTGCAACCTCTGCAGTCTGCGTGACAGGACTTATCATACAGGATACAGGAAGCTATTGGTCAGGCTTCGGACAGGCGGTCATTCTGACGCTGATCCAAATCGGAGGACTTGGCGTCATAACCGTGGCTGCCTCATTTGCACTGTTGTCTGGACGAAAAATCTCGCTTATGCAGCGCAGCACCATGCAGGATGCAATCTCAGCACCAAAGGTCGGTGGAATCGTCCGACTGACTCGCTTCATCCTGTGGGGAACATTTTTGATTGAACTGCTAGGCGCACTTGCTATGCTGCCAGTGTTCTGCTGCGACTATGGATGGCGTGGCATCTGGATGGCAGTGTTCCATTCCATATCCGCCTTTTGTAATGCCGGATTTGACATTCTTGGAACAAAAAGCAACCTCTATCCATCCCTCACCAGCTATGTGAGCAGTCCCTCAATCAATTTTACAATAATGCTGCTGATTGTGACTGGTGGCATTGGCTTTCTGACATGGGATGATATTTGGGAAAACAAGTGGCATTTTCGTCACTACCGAATGCAGAGCAAGGTGATCCTTGTTACTACAAGCCTTCTCATTGCTCTGCCTGCCGCGTTTTTCTTCTTCACAGATTTTTCCGCACTTCCCACAGAAAGACGCCTGCTAACATCCCTTTTCCAGTCTGTCACACCGAGGACGGCGGGCTTTAACACGGTATCTCTGCCTGCCATGTCCAGTGCATCACAGGGTTTGATGGTTCTTCTGATGCTTATTGGTGGCTCTCCTGGTTCTACGGCGGGCGGCATAAAAACCACAACTCTGGCAGTCCTGCTTGCCAATGCCGCCGCTACCTTCCGACAATGTGAAAACGCACAATTATTTGGACGTAGAATTGATTGCAGCACCATTAAGACTGCCACAACCATTCTTACAATGTATCTTACCCTATTCTTTGGCGGAGCAGTCTTTATCAGTACATATGAGAATCTGCCGTTAGTCTCATGCCTTTTCGAAACGGCATCGGCGGTCGGAACAGTGGGACTAACGCTTGGTATTACACCACAGTTACATATCCCCTCGCAAATTGTGCTGATTACACTCATGTATCTTGGCAGGGTTGGTGGTCTTACGTTGATTTATGCGGCTCTTTCCGGGGAAAAAACAATCAATGCAAGGTTACCGCTCGAAAAGATCACTACCGGATAAGTAAAGGAGGATTTTCTTATGAAAAACATTTTATTAGTTGGAGCAGGCCGATTTGGACGGCATATCGCGATGCAGCTATCTCAGCTGGAGCATCAGATTATGACTGTCGATGCAAATGAAGAACGAATCAATGATGTACTGCCATTTACCACCAACGCACTGATCGGTGACAGCACAAATGCAGAATTTCTTCGTTCGCTTGGTATCGGAAATTTTGATGTCTGCATCGTTACGATCAGCAGTAATTTCCAAAATTCACTGGAAACAACCTCACTGCTGAAGGAGCTAGGTGCAAAGTGTGTGGTGTCACGCGCTGAACGGGATGTGCAGGCAAAATTCCTGCTTCGTAACGGTGCAGACCATGTAATCTATCCAGAAAAACAGATGGCAAAATGGGCAGCGATCCGATATACTTCCAATCATATTTTTGACTACATAGAGATTGACCAGAAACACGCTATTTTTGAAGTAGAAGTGCCGGAAGGCTGGATTGGAAAAAGCGTTGGTGAACTAGATATCCGCAGAAAATTTGGGATCAATATTCTCGGCATCAAGCACGCAGGAAAAACAGATGTTTCTATCATGCCTGATACGATATTATCCAGCGATGTATCAATTCTGGTCTTAGGCGAGTATAAGATGCTGCAAAAGTGCTTCCGGATATAAATACATTGGAACCCGATGTGCAGGATATCATTTTGACCGTTGGTAGAAACCACATATTGGTGCTATAATATTAAAAAGGCGGTGAGAATGTGCAGAACACAATAAACAGGACGGCAAAGGATCATATTTTAGTATGCCTGTCCTCTTCTCCATCTAACGAACGCATTGTGCGCATAGCAGGCAGGATGGCACAGGCATTTTGTGGGAGCTTTACTGCACTTTATGTGCAGACACCAGGAGATGCTGCCATGAATACGGAAGATACATCACGTTTACAGGCTAATATGCATCTTGCGAAGCAGCTTGGTGCGGAGATCGTCACAACTCATGGAGAAGATGTGCCCACGCAGATTGCAGAATATGCACGTCTCTCCGGTGTAACCAAAATCGTAATTGGGCAAAGTGGCATACAGTGCCGCCATTTCTTTAGCAAACCAATACTGACAGAACGGCTCATTGCGCTGATCACGGCCGCTGATATTCATATCATTCCGGATGCGGAGGACTACAGGAATTCCCGCAGGAAACCATCTATCCCTATTTACCCGGCATTCCCGGCTACCCGTGATCTGCTTCTGACCGCCGGGATTTTGACGGCTGCAACGATCGTCGGATGGTTTTTTTTGCAGCTTGGCTTCGCAAATGCCAACATTATCATGGTCTACCTGTTGGGGGTGCTTCTGACTTCTGCTTTTACAAGCGGATATACCTGTGGCGTGCTATCCGCTTTTTTGAGTGTCATCCTGTTCAATTATTTTCTAACGGAACCCCGTCTGTCTTTAGCAGCCTATGGCAGTAAATACCCAATAACCTTTGTCGTCATGTTCACAGCAGCACTTTTGACCAGTACGCTTGCTGCAAAGCTAAAAGCTCATGCGCAGCTATCTGCGCGGGATGCCTACCGGGCGAAGCTCCTTTTTGATATGAACAGGCAGCTTCAAAAAGCTGAAACGCCAGAGGAAGTCTATCAAATGACTGCAACTCAGATACAAAAGCTGATGCAGCGGGACGTTCTGATCTGCCCAGCACAAGGTGATACGCTGCTTGATGGAATCGTTTACCCTGTAGATGGAAGCAGTCCGCACAGCATTTCAGAGGATGAACAGGAGCTGGATGTGATCCACTGGGTATGGCAAAACCGAAGACGAGCGGGAGCAACGACCGAAACATTTCCAAAGGCAAAACGACTGTATTTTGCTATTTGTACCTGGCAGCAGGTTTACGGAGTTATTGGGATCCTAATGGAAAAACAGACACAACCGGATGCATTTACATCCAGCATTCTTTTTTCTATTCTTGGTGAGTGCGCTCTGACTCTGGAAAGCCTGCGAAATGCTGATGAAAAAGAAAAAGCTGCGGTTCTTGCAAAGAACGAACAGCTTCGTGCCAACCTCCTTCGTTCCATTTCCCACGATCTGCGAACGCCTTTGACCTCGATTTCCGGAAATGCCGACACACTGTTGCACTGCTATGATGTACTGGATGATCAAACACGGAAACAGATTTTTTCGGACATTTACGACGATGCCCAATGGCTGATCGGGCTTGTTGAAAATTTGCTTTCTATCACGAAAATTGCGAATGGAAATGTTAAGCTGCATCTTTCTGATCAGGTTGTTGATGACATCATATCAGAAGCACTCCGGCATATCGACCGAAGATCGGCAGAACATCATATTACGATGAATTGCGGAGAAATACCCTTGTTGGTGCGTGTAGATGCAGGACTCATCATGCAGGTACTTATCAATCTGGTGAACAACGCGATCAAATATACTCCGGCAGGATCAACTATCCAAATCACAGCAATCCAGCGCGGAAATGTAGCTGAAATCTGTGTCAGTGATAACGGCACTGGTATACCAAATGAATTAAAAGAACGTGTTTTTGAAATGTTCTTTACTGGAAGTAATCCTACCAGTGACAGCCGACGCAGTCTTGGGCTTGGACTGTCCCTCTGTCAAGTCATCGTTCATGCGCATCATGGAAAAATGACGTTAAAAGACAATTTGCCGCATGGATGCATCTTTTCTTTTACAGTAGCACTTAGTGAGGTGAATCTGAATGAATAAACCGCTTGTCCTTGTTGTAGAAGATGATACGCCAGTGCGCAATCTGATCACAACAACACTAAAAACTCACGAATATCGGTATCTTTCATCGCAAAACGGTGCCAGCGCTGTGATGGAAGCATTGTCACATAATCCAGACATTGTACTGCTCGATCTTGGACTGCCAGATATAGATGGTGTGGAGATTATCCGAAAAATCCGGTCGTGGTCGAATATGCCAATCATCGTCATCAGTGCGCGAGCGGAAGATTCTGATAAAATTGAAGCATTGGATGCCGGAGCTGATGACTATCTCACCAAACCCTTCTCTGTAGATGAGCTGTTGGCACGGCTGCGGGTGACCCAGCGGAGACTTGCACTGATGAAAACAGACATTACACAGGAATCTCCAATTTTTACGAACGGTGCACTGAAAATTGACTACATGGCAGGCTGTGCATATCTTGATGGCACAGAACTGCACCTGACACCCATCGAATATAAGCTGCTGTGCCTGCTCTCCAAAAATATGGGCAAAGTTCTGACTCATACCTATATCACACAACAGATCTGGGGTAGCAGTTGGGATAATGACGTTGCTTCTCTGCGTGTATTTATGGCCACTCTTCGCAAAAAATTGGAACGTGGAAAAGACTCGCCTCAATACATACAAACGCACATCGGCATCGGATACCGAATGCTGCGGGTCGAATAAACAATTCCTAAACCCAAAAATCAGACTTCACGGGAATAGATTTTGATATCTTCAACTATTAATAATCTCAAAATTTTACACCTGCTTCTTAACACTAATTTTACAACAGGTATTGTATAATACCAATGTCGGCTGGTCAATAAATACGATAACAGAAGGGGGCAATAATAGCTTGAAGTGCAGAAAAATATCTCAAATCGCTTTACTCATCACAGGTATAGCCATGGTCAGCTACGGTGCGATCAGGGGAGAGGCAGCCATCGTGCTGGGAAAAGCAATAAAATTATGTCTGGAGTGTGTCGGAATTGGATAAGAAAAAGGAATTACTGTCAAAACAGACAGCCAGAATACGCGGATGGATACAGGCAGCTGCCACGCTGCTTACCAATATCCACCTCCCTAATTTGTTTATGGGAAAAATATACCAAGGCAAGGCAAAAACAATATGCGTACCGGGATTAAACTGTTATTCCTGCCCTGCTGCGGCAGGTGCATGTCCAATCGGTGCCTTCCAGGCAGTTGTCGGATCCTCCAGCTTTAAATTTTCGTACTACATAACCGGATTTTTTATTTTGCTCGGTGTGACACTTGGAAGATTTATATGTGGTTTTTTGTGCCCGTTTGGATGGTTCCAGGATTTGCTGCACAAAATCCCCGGCAGGAAATTCTCCACCGCCAGACTGAAGCCGTTAAGATACCTGAAATATATCATCCTTATTGTTTTCGTTATACTTCTGCCAATGCTCATAACGAACTCCGTAGGAATGAGCGATCCGTTCTTCTGTAAGTACATTTGTCCACAGGGTGTTCTGGAGGGGGCTATCCCGCTTTCCCTTGGAAATGCTGCCATACGGTCTGCACTGGGAAAACTTTTTTCTTTTAAATGCCTTATTCTGATCACAGTGGTTGTACTGAGTATTTTGTTTTACCGGCCCTTCTGTAAATGGCTTTGTCCTCTTGGCGCAATCTACTCATTGTTTAATAAGATCAGCTTTCTACGTATTAAGGTTGATAGCAGCAGATGTGTCGGATGTAACCAGTGTTCAAAGGCATGTAAAATGGATGTGGAGGTATGTAAAACTCCAGATCATCCGGAATGTATACGGTGCGGGGCATGTATAAAGGCTTGTCCAAAGGCTGCAATCTATTACAATTTAAAGGAGTAATTATTCATGAAAACAAAAAAGACATTTATTTCTATTTTTACACTCTGCATAGCATTATCTCTTATGGCATGTAATGAAAAAACCGCTGCAGATACAGAAAAACCGCAGGATACCCAGACCGAATCCGGCACAGGAGCTGCTGATGCTTCAAGCTCTCTGCTGAATGATCTGTATCAGCAGGAAAACCAGCTCTTTGCAGATCATGAGGATGTCTGGAACAGGGTCTTTGGCATGATGAGTAAGGGCACTGCTGATCCAGATGAAAATTATGCTGCTTTTCTTTCTGACACCATTGAAGCAAACAAGGCTTCCTTCACAGATGACGAGCTGAAAATACTTACTGATGATATTGAAACGATACGGAAAATTGAGGAACAGATAGCAGAAATTGAAAAAGAAAATACCTCCTCCGGTGGCACTGACCAGAATAACAATTCTGAAGCAGCATCTCCCTTCAAAAATTTCTCCGGTCAGGATTTTGATGGTAATTCTGTTGATGAAAGCCTGTTTTCCGGGAATTCAGTAACTGTTATCAATTTCTGGTTTTCCGGCTGCAAGCCCTGTGTTGCCGAGTTATCTACGCTTGATGAATTGAACAATGCGATCAGCCCAATGGGAGGTGAGGTAGTAGGCATCAACACAGACACCTTCGATGGAAACGAAGCGGCTATGAAAGAAGCGGCAGCGATTCTCGAAAGCCAGGGTGCCACGTACCGCAATCTTTCCATTGACTCTGCTTCAGATGCAGGTAAATATGCCTCCGGTATTATGGCATTTCCCACAACAATATTAGTTGACAGAAACGGTAATATCGTGGGTGAGCCATTGCTCGGGGGGATTGATAATCCAGACAGCTATGATGCTCTCATGAAGCAGATCCAATCCGTGATTGATGCTGACAATGGAGAGAAACAGGACTAAGCTCTGCGCTTCCGCCGCACCCTGTTGATATGCCGTTCATAATCTCCGCTTTTCAAAAGCTCTGCCAGTACATACTGTTCAAACAGCGGTACCGGACAGGAATAAAACCCAAGCTTTTCCTCAAAAGCATCCACAAGCTTTTCCGGAAGCACCATATATCCGATACGTACCGAAGGGGCAATGGTCTTTGAGAAGGTATTCATATAGATCACGTTCACACCCTTTGCCAGCGAAAAAAGAGAATCCTCCGGCTTGCTGGACACCGTCAGCTCCGAATCATAATTATCCTCCACGATCACTGCATCCCTCTGCGCCGCCCAGTACAGATATTCCCGTTTCTGGGAGATCCCGATGGTGATACCGCTGGGATAGCTGTGAAAGGGAGTCACATGAAGCACCCTCGCCTCTGTTCTGGCAAGTTCTGCAGACGGGATTCCGTCTGCAGAAAGAGTCAGTGGATCGCAGACAATCCCCATGGATTCGTAGACTCTCCTTATCTTTTCATAGGAAGGGTCTTCAATACCGAAAATACATCCCGCACCAAAAAACTGAGCCACCATCCCATAGAGATATTCCGCACCGGATCCGATAATGATCTGCCTTGGCTGCACCTGGATCCCGCGGCTCCTGCCAAGGTAGGAACAGATTGCTGTCCTGAGCTCCTGACACCCTCTGTTTGGTGATTTTACCAAAATCTCTTCACCATAATCCAGCAGCACCCTGCGCATGGTCCTGGCCAGCACACTGAATGGAAACTCTCCCACATGATGCATACTTAAGTGTGCCTTTGGCAGCTCCTTCTGCCGGATTTCCGGGTTCACCTGGAAATCCGCTTCCCGGTAGATCACATAATAGCCGCTCCGCTGTCTTGCTTCTATATATCCTTCATCATTTAACAGGTTCATGGTATGCTCTACGGTCACAAGACTTATCCCCGTTTCCGCCGCAATGATCCTTTTGGAAGGAAGTCTGCTGCCATAAGGGTATACTCCCGCCACGATGTCCTGCACAAAGTGATTATATAACTGGATATATGCCTGCACCCCACTGTCTTTTGTAATTGAATAATTCATCTGGTCTTATTAGAAACTCCTTATTTGGTTATTTCGATATTACCAAAGTAATTGTATCCTTGATTCAACACTTTGTAAAGGAGTTCTCAAATGAAAAAATCAAACGCAAAAATCACAACTTTAAGACTTACTACCGCAGCTGTATTTATGGCAATGACCATTGCCTTAAGCTCCTTTGGTATTCCGGTTCCCGGCGGCCACCTGTACCTGTGCGACGTTGCCATCTGTCTCGGTGCCATTCTGTTAAACCCGTTAGAGGCCTTTATTGTAGGCGGTGTGGGATCCTTCCTTGGCGATATGCTTTTCTATCCCGCTCCCATGTTTGTTTCCCTTGCTACCCATGGGCTGCAGGCAGTTGTTATTTCCCTGATCTCCCATAAGACATTAAAGAATCGTCCCCAGCTTGCTTCCGGTATCGGCGTTACCGTAGGTGCAGTCATCATGGTGATCGGTTATACCCTTGGCAAGACCTTCGTATACAGTACCTTTGAGTACGCTATGATCAAGCTTCCCTATGAAATCGCACAGGGTGCGATCGGTGCCATCCTTGGTATGGTTCTTTGTTGGAAGTGCGGTATCCACAAGCTGTTCAACAATATGATCACAAGCAGAGAAAATTAGTCCTGTCCTATTATTCTCTGCCTTTCTGCAAACCGGTGCTCTGTCTTTTTCATGTGGACCAGATGCCTTACACATTATCCTCTATTTGATTCGCTTTGTTCTATTAGCCATTTTCTTCTTTTTTTCATTTTTGGCTAATAGCATTATTTATCTAACAACCAATCCGCAATATCAATAACCTTGATTCCCTCATACTGGTATTCATCATGCCTGGTTCTGGCTATCACATACTTAGGGTATGCATCTTTAATCTGCAAAAGTGGAGCTACCTCTCTTTCAAAGGTCTTCTCTTCACTGATATTATCAGATACCTGAATATAGATTTTCTCACTCCGCTTCACTGCGACAAAATCTATTTCCTTCTTATATAATATGCCTACATAAACCTCATATCCTCTACGCAAAAGCTCAACCGCCACGATATTTTCCAATATCCGCCCGTAATCCATATTCTTTGTTCCAAGCTTCGCATAACGGAAAGTATGGTCGCTCAAATAGTATTTGTCGTTGCTCGATAAATACTTCTTCCCCTTAATATCATATCTCCTAACCTTATAGAATGCGAATGCATTGCACAGATATTGCATATAATTACCAACTGTCGTATGGTGTATCTTCTCATGCATGCTTCCAAGAGTATTCGTAATGTTACGCGCTGAAGAAAGATTCGACACATTATCCATAAGGAAATCCACAATTCTGTCCATCAGCTGCGTATTTCTTATCTTGTATTTTTTGCGAATATCACGCACTATCAGTGTATCAAACACATCAGCTATATAATCATACTTTGCTTCCTGATCTTTATAAAGATAGGAACCAGACATTCCACCCTCTAACACATACTTATCCAAAGCGTCGTAGCGGTCTTTCAAGCCAAAGTACTCCATATACTCACGAAAGGAAAACGGATATACTTTGATTTCAAACGTACGCCCTGTAAATAACGTAGCCAAATCCGAACTTAGTAAAAAAGCATTTGAACCGGTAATATATATATCATACTTCTCGCTGGCATGAAGTCCATTGACTGCTTTCTCAAAATCTTCGCACATTTGCACTTCGTCAATAAAGACAAAATTCTCTTTACCTGCAACATAATGTGCGTTTACATAATCGTATAATGCGCGATAAGTCAGTAAATCGTCATAATCAGGCAGGTTAAAATTTATCTGTATAATGTTGCAATCCGCATTCTCCGATTCAATATATGCTCTAAATGCTTCTAACAGCTTTGACTTTCCGCTTCGTCTTACACCGGTAATAACCTTGATATCCGGAGTCCCAAGTACATTGATTAACTTATCCAAATACTGTCTACGCTCTATCAGCTTCATCTGCATCATCCTTTCACTAACAGTATGTACTTATTATACTGTTTCTATTAGCCAAAATCAACATTTTTTCATTTTTGGCTAACAGAATGAGGGATGTAGTTTGAATCATCTCTAACAATCAAATGATTCCCCATTCCCAAATTCTCATAATTCCATCCTTTAGGCACTGAACTATCCAATCCAAATCGACCTGGTTGTCAACGTAATACTCTTCGTCCTGAAATGGGTGTTCATGGTTGTTTCGCATCCAGATGTAAGCGATGCCCTGAAGGAATCGTTTGCATGTCTATCTGTGACAACTATGATTCTTTCCAATGTGATTTAATTGTATTACATCCAAAATCTTTAAGTGATTCAGCAAATTAATAGTTTAGACAATCATCGAAATTTCTTTTAACGAATCAATACTCGGATACCCTCTGCCCGATTCCCACTTCGATATTGCTGTCCTTGAAACAAGCAGAGCTTGGCTGATTGGAAGGTAACATATACTACGAAAAATAGTAAGAATCGTGCTGTCA
>ERZ826242.1306-NODE-1306-length-28036-cov-5.578607_pt1 | contig 28036 bp, 20 predicted proteins | sample MGYA00519871_ERZ826242 | MGnify/ENA primary metagenome ERZ826242 (study PRJEB31778, sample SAMEA3449226) | human gut metagenome | biome: human gut; feature: human-associated habitat; material: faeces | place: United Kingdom | collected 2010/2012 ...
TCATGAAAAAGGGAAATGCAACATTTGGTTTGTGCAATTTTTATTTTTCAAACACGCTCTAGAGCGTGTCCGAAAAGCTGTCAGTGGTTTTTCCAGACGCATGACGGTCCAGAAACATGTTAATCATCAGAATTCCTATCATCTGAAATCCATTCTGCAATCCCAAGAATGCCGGATTAAATGCCGGTCTGACAACAAACCACAAAAGCGCAATCAGAGTGAATATCTTTACAATTCCATCATTCTTTATCGCATATTCTCCGATCCTTCTAATATAAAGTCCTATAATTCCAAGAATAAAAATCAAAAATCCAAGAATTCCCATCTGATATACAAAAGACAAATATTCTATTTCATATGAAAATGGAAGCGAAGAGCTTCTTATAAAATTTTCAATATAGCTTCCAAATCCATGTCCTATCACCGGACTCTCTTTTATTCCTTTCATCAGTTCCCGCATTTGCATCTGTCTGACATCATCCGATTCTGCCGCAAACGAAGAAAAGAACCGGAACTCTATCATCTTTATTACCGGTTTTAGCCATAAAACTGATGACACCACCAGACATATGATTCCCGCAATCCTGATTTTTCCGGGAATTTTCTTCCAGTAATATATAACTGTGATCACGGCAAAACAGCCGAACTCCACAAGAAAAATTCTTGAAAATACAATAAATGTATAGATTCCAGTCAGTACAAAGAGTATTCCTCGTGTTGTCTTTTTATATTTTTGTAAAATCCAGTAGAATGGCATTAATGTTATAACAATAACATCCGAAGAACTTTGTACCCGGATCAGAAGTATTTTTCCCAGATGCATTGTCATTGTAGACACTTCTGTTCCAAATACATGAAGATAAAATTGTATTACTGCTTCATATTCTATCAGTTTACAGACAAACACTATCTCTATTAATATCTTCCCTGCAATCTTAAGAAGCATCATATAAAGTACCGCTTCTACAATTTTTTCCACTTTTATGATTTCATATTTTGCCAGGAAATATAACTCAGCAAATAATATGACCGAAATATAAAGCAGTCCTGCAAATTTGATACTTAATACATTTCCCCTCATCAGGCTATAGATACATGCTATAGCCCCCAGAACACATAAAATAATTTCAAACTTTGCTTCTTTTATGAGCTCTATAAGCTTTTTTTGTCCGAGCAGATTAAAACTTCCTAAAATAATCAGTAGGCATACCAATATTTTTTGAATTGGTATGCCTAGTATTACTCCTGTTGGAAGTGCATAGCTTATAATGCATAAATAGATCACAACATTCAGTAATTTAAATTTTTTATCCATAGTTCACCTTAGAAGTGGAATGTATCTTTTAATCCTACCCACAGCTGGTCTTTATCACTTAAGTTCAGTGAGGTTCCATCTTCCAGTGCGTAACCTTCACCTGAAGCTGTACCTTTGTACTCTCCTGTCAGTGTCGGCCATTCTATACCGATTTCAGGATCATTCCATGCCAGTCCACCTTCATCTCCCGGATGATAGAAGTCTGTACATTTGTAGCAGAACTCAGCAAGATCACTTAATACCAGGAATCCGTGTGCGAATCCTTCCGGAATATAGAACTGTTTTTTATTTTCTTCTGTCAGTTCTACACCGAACCATTTACCATATGTCTCGCTGTCACTTCTTAAGTCAACCGCAACATCGAATACAGATCCTTTTACGACACGGACCAGTTTTCCCTGTGGAAACTCTTTCTGGAAATGAAGTCCTCTTAATACACCTTTCGTTGAGCTTGACTGGTTATCCTGTACAAACTGCATGGTAAGACCTGCTTCTTCCATATCTTTCTGGTTGTATGTTTCCATAAAGTATCCTCTTGCATCTCCATGAACAGTTGGTTCAATTACGCAGAGTCCCTGGATTCCGCCTGCATTTTTTTCTACTTTAATCTGTCCCATTTTATCTGTCTCCTTATTTAAATGTGATTTAATCCCAGCCACAAACAGTGGCTGAGATTAGTTTTAAGATATATATAATTAAAATTCAATTTCTTTCAGATATCTTCCAAGTGCATCCTGCCATGTCGGAAGTGGAGTAAATCCATTTTCTACAAGTTTGCTCTTATCCAGGCGGCTATTGAAAGGTCTTGCCGCTTTGGATACACCATACTCTTCTGTAGTTACAGGAAGAACTGTTACTTTATCTTCGCTGTATTCTTCATGGCCAAGCTCCGTTGCCTGACGAAAGATTTCTTTTGTGAAGTCATACCAGCTGATATATCCGCCTTCGTTTGTTGCATGATAATAACCATATTTTTCTGTTTCAATCATGTCTACAAGAAGTCTTGCAAGGTCAAATGTATAAGTTGGTGTTCCAATCTGGTCGTTTACAACTTTCAATGTATCGTGTGTCTTTGCAACATTTAACATTGTCTTGATGAAGTTCTTACCATTTTTACCAAATACCCACGCAATACGTACGATAAAGTATTTCTCCAGTGTCTCTGAAACTGCCAGTTCTCCGGCAAGTTTTGTTTCACCGTATACATTCAGAGGCTTGTAATCTTTGCAGTCTGGCTCCCAGGCTTTCTCGCCCTGTCCGTCGAATACATAATCTGTGCTGATATATACCATCTTGCAATCCAGTTTTTTACATACATCTGCAATGTTCTTTGTTCCTGTTGCATTAACAGCTTTTACGATTTCTTTCTTGTCATCGTCTTCTGCAAGATCTACGGCTGTCCATGCTGCACAGTGTACAACAACATCCGGTTTTGCTTCTGTCAGGACCTTTTCTACAGATCCTGCATCTGTAATATCCATTGGCACATATGGCATAGTTGTTACCGCTGTTCCGTCCTGGATCCCACTGTATGTTTCTTTAATGTCAGAACCAATTCCCTCGTATCCACGAGCTGCAAGTTCGTTCATTACATCATGACCAAGCTGTCCGCCAACACCTGTCACTAATACTTTCATTATTTGATCTCCTCTCGATGAGCATACATTTTTTCATAGTAGTTCTGGTATTCTCCGGAAATGATTGTCTCCCACCATTCTTTATTATCCAGATACCATTTGATTGTCTTTTTGATACCATCTTCGAATTTTGTCTCTGGAAGCCATCCAAGTTCGTTGTGGATCTTAGTTGGGTCGATTGCGTAACGCATATCGTGTCCTTTACGGTCTTCTACATGTGTGATCAGACTTTCTGGTTTTCCAAGTTCTTTACAGATAATCTTAACGATCTCGATGTTTGTCTTTTCGTTGTGTCCACCTACGTTATATACTTCTCCGACTCTTCCGTTATGAATGATCAGATCGATTGCTTTGCAGTGATCTTCTACGTATAACCAGTCACGTACATTTAAACCTTCTCCGTATACCGGAAGCGGTTTGTCATTTAATGCATTTGCGATCATAAGCGGGATCAGCTTCTCTGGGAAGTGATATGGTCCGTAGTTGTTAGAGCATCTACTGATTGTTACAGGCAGTCCGTATGTTCTGTGATAAGCAAGAACTAACAGGTCTGCTGCAGCTTTTGATGAGCTGTATGGGCTGCTTGTATGAATTGGTGTCTCCTCTGTGAAGAACAGGTCTGGTCTGTCAAGTGGCAGATCTCCGTATACTTCATCTGTAGATACCTGGTGGTAACGTTTGATACCATATTTTCTACATGCATCCATAAGTACTGCTGTACCTTTGATATTTGTATCCAGGAATACTTCCGGGTTCTCGATAGAACGGTCTACGTGGCTTTCTGCTGCGAAGTTTACAACCATGTCTGGTTTTTCTTCTTCAAATAATTTGTAAACTGCTTCACGGTCTGTGATGCTTTCTTTTACAAAACGGAAATTCGGGTTGTCCATAACTGGTTCCAGTGTAGATAAGTTTCCTGCATATGTCAGGCAGTCCAGACAAACGATACGATAATTTGGGTATTTATTTAACATATGAAATACAAAGTTACTTCCAATAAATCCGGCTCCTCCGGTTACGATAATTGTCATTTTCTTATTTCCTCTTTTCTTTTTATTGTATACAGGATTCTTTCTATAAGAATCCTGTCCGCTATCTTAAATTCTCGATTTCAGCTGAAATTCTAATACAGATTTTCTCTGTATTTTCCATCCAGGACGTCTTTTAAGTACTGTCCGTACTGGTTTTTCTTCAGTACTTCATATACTTCCATGATCTCATCCTTGCTGATCCATCCATTCAGGTATGCAATCTCTTCCAGACATGCGATCTTACGATGCTGATGTGTCTCAACTGTCTTAACAAAGTTTGTTGCATCAACAAGGCTTTCATGTGTACCTGTATCAAGCCATGTGAATCCCTGACCGAGAAGTTCTACATTCAGGTTGCCTTTTTCAAGATATACGCGGTTAAGATCTGTGATCTCCAGCTCTCCACGTGCACTTGGTTTTAATTCTTTGGCATATTTTACAACGTTGTTGTCGTAGAAATAAAGTCCTGTTACACAATAATTACTCTTTGGCTGCGCCGGTTTTTCTTCGATGGAAATAGCTTTTCCGTCATGATCGAATTCTACGATACCAAAACGCTCCGGATCATCTACGTAGTATCCGAATACTGTAGCACCTTTTCCTGATTCTGCATTTTCAACAGCTGCTTTCAGACGTTTATTCAGTCCGTGTCCTGCAAAGATATTGTCTCCAAGAACCATGGCTACTGTATCATCTCCGATAAATTCTTCACCGATGATGAAAGCCTGCGCAAGTCCGTCCGGACTTGGCTGTACTGCATAAGACAGATTTACACCAAACTGATGTCCATCTCCGAGCAGTTCTTTAAATCTTGGTGTATCCTGTGGTGTTGAGATGATCAGGATATCACGGATTCCGGCGTTCATAAGTACTGACATCGGATAATAGATCATTGGCTTGTCATAGATTGGCAGTAACTGTTTTGAAGTTACCATTGTTAATGGGTACAGACGTGTGCCTGAACCACCTGCTAAAATAATTCCTTTCATTTCAGGAACCTCCTCTTATAATAAATAGGTTTTCAAGTTCTTCTTCAGTTATTCAAGTCTTTTCTTCTAGTCTTTTTTTACTTTACTTGCATTATAAAAGGTGACCTTAGGTCACCTTCAAGTATTTTTTTCAAAAATTGTAACTTTTTTGTAATATTTAAGAACTTCCTAAGATTTTAGGTAGAAAAACAATACAGCCAGCAGAGAACTCTGCCGGCTGCATTTATCTTTTTATTTTTTTACAAATGGTTTATCTGTCTTTCCAGGAGCTGCATCTCCTTTATTTACAATCACAATGCGGATTGCTTCCAGACGTTTGCATAATCCTTCTGTTCCGGCTGCTTCTCCATTTTTAGCCCAGTCAAGCCAGCCATAATCTTGTGCATGCACCTGATAATATATATCATACTGATCTGCATCTTTTCCTGAAAGTTCAATCTTGATTGCTTCCAGACGTTTGGACTGTCCCGTGGTTCCCGCAAGCTGCCCGTTTTTCTTTTCTTTCTGCCAGCCAATATCCTGTACATGTGCACTGTAATTTACATTCACATTTGTAAGCGATGGTAAGCGGATACTGATTCCTTCCATTCGTTTTGCTTTTCCTACGCTTCCTGCAATGTCTCCGTCATATACCCAGCCGCTATTGCCAATATCCTGTACATGTGTCTGGTATTTTACCATTCTCTGTTCCATCGGCTTATCTGTACTTCCCGGCGCTTTGTCTCCTTTTTTAACCAACCTGATCTCTATTGCTTCCAGACGGTATCCATAGCCGGCTGTTCCGGCTGCTTCTCCATTCTTTGCCCAGTCAAGCCAGCCAAATTCCTGCGCATGTGCCCGGTAATAAATATCATATTTTTCTGCAATATCACCAGATAGCTTTAACTGCACTGCCTCCATCCGGAGTCCTTCTCCCGTAGTTCCAGAAAGCTCACCGTCTTTTACCCAGTCAAGCCAGCCTTTGTTTTCTACATGTGTACGATATTCCACAGAGCCATCGATACTGCTGTCTTCCAGCGTTACCTTCAATGCTTCCATTCTCTTCTTTTCGCCGGTTGTTCCGGATGTCTCACCATCTTTCACCTCGTCAAGCCATCCATAATCCTCCACATGTGTCTGATATGCAACAGATGCCGGACTTACTGTAATACCTGAAACCTCATCTGTATATCTTTGTCTGTTCGCAGTTCCGACAGCACGAAGTGTATTTTCATTTTCCACATCTAATGTCACATCATCCCATACGAATACACCCGACTGCTGCTTTTCTCCATATCCTACCGACTTATTATTTACATAAAGTTCTACACGTTCACAGTTGGAATATACTTTTATCTGTTCTTTTTTCTTATTTCTCTCGGTATAGCGTCTGCTTGTCAGATATACAAATTTATCATCCTGATTCCAGTTCGCTTTGTAGAAATAGAATGCATCTTTCTTTGTCTGATGATCATAGCATACCAGACCTTTTGTGTTTGTCCTTGGAATTCCACCCTCATTTCGATAACATGAAAAATCAAACATATTCCACACAAAACTTACTGGTATATCTCCTCTGTCCTGGATCAGCTTATAATATGTTTCCAGAATATAACTCTGATATTCTTCATAATGTACGTTGCCTGATTCATCTGATTCTTTCCACGAAAAATCCTTATCTATGATTGTATGCTGATTAATATTAGCACCTGCACCATACTCTGTGATCATCAGTGAATCTGTCTGATAAATATCCTTATAATTATCAATCTTTTTATTCACGGTATCTGTAATTGTATTTCTTCCATTTTCATCACCACTAGATACATTTGACTTAAATCCAACATACAAATTTACCCCTGAATAGTCAATTCTCCCACCTCGTGACCATTTCTCCGCTGTTTGGTTTGCTTCCGTTCTATCTATCTCAGCCTGTACTATATATCGTGAACTGTCTTCGCTCTGTGCCAGTTCAGCAAGCGCACTGTTAAATGCTACCAGCGTATCTTCATCTACTTTAAAATCATCACCAAATTTTGCAAAACTGTCAGACTGAAATACCTCATTCTGAATTCCCCACATCATGATAGATGGGTGATTATATCCCTGGTGAATCATCTCTTTTAACTGTTCTCTTATAGACTCCTGATAAGACTCTGCGTTTGATAAAAGCAGGTAGTATGGAATCTCTGCGTATACAATGATTCCTCTTTCATCAGCCTGATCATAAATATACTGGTCGTGCGGATAATGGGCTGTACGAATTGCATTCACTCCCATCTCCTGCATCAGATCCATATCCTGTTTCTTCAGTTCATCCGGTACTGCATTGCCATATCCTTCTCTGTCCTGATGAAGACCCACTCCATGAATCTCGTATTCGTTACCATTCAGATAGAATTTTCCGCCTTTAATCTCATAAGTTCTGACGCCAAATTTCTTCGAAACAGTATCCAGAAGATTTTCTCCAGATTCATCATACACTTCTACTTTCATTGTATAAAGATATGGATCTTTTGTTCCATTCCATAAATGTACGGATGAAATGCGGTAATCCGTCTCAAAGCTTTCCGCTGCAGCACCTGCATCGACACTCACCGTTCTTTCATCTGCACTTACCTGATTACCATCTGCATCCTGAATCTCTGTAACCAGCTTCAGATTCTTCGCTTCTTCCGCTTTGTTGGAAAGTTCTGTTCTTAATTTTACAGATGCTGCTCTTCCCTGCACACTGTAATCGACATAAATTCCATCGTTACCATAATCTTCCGTTGCAATATACTGGTCATCCGTGGAAATCAGTTCCACATCACGGTATATTCCGCCCCACTGCGTGTAATCCACATTGATCGGAATGGATACCGTGTCCATATTGGTTACATTCGCAGTAATTGTAATCTGATCTTTTTCTTTTACATAATCCGAAATATCAAATACAAATGCTGAATAACCTCCGATATGAGTTCCGACTTTTTCTCCATCAATCAACACTTCTGTATTTCGCGCTGATCCATAGAATTTCAGAAACATATTTTTATTCTTTATTTCTGATATATCAATTGTCTTTGTATATGTGACTGTTTTCTGATTGAACTGAGGAATGTAAGATTTGGATGGATGTACATATTCCCAGCAATGCGGAAGATCAACTGCGCCAGATGCACTTCCTTCCGGAAGGCCCCATCCGTCCGTTGTCGTATCATTCGTTGTAAATTCCCATCCTTTGTTAATATTGATCACCTGACGTGCCTTTACGGACATTTCTTCTCCCGGTTGTTCCTGATCTCCCGGATCAATTGGAAGTTCATTATCTTCTTCCACCGCCACGTTATCACTTTCATTCTGATCTTCTACAACCGTCTGATCTTCTACCTCATTTTCTTCTTCGTTCTTTTCCTGTTCTTGTATCGTCTCATCTTCCAGTTCTTTAACCGTTTGTTCCTCTACAGTCGTCTGCTGTTCATTTGCAGCCTGAGAATTTACGAACGGAAGTCCTGAAAAGAACATAGTTCCCACAAGCAGGACCGCTATCTTCTTTTTCATCTCTTTTCCTTTTTAGAATGGCTCTTTTCTGCCATTCTTCCCTCCTCTCCTTTTTTTGTAACTTTTTACAACACTCCTTTTGTCTATTCTTTTATAATCATAACATATCAACCAATTTTTTTCCTTATTTTTGAAAAAAAGTTGCATCTTTTGAATATTTTGCAACAAAAACACCTGCATCTTTTGTAATACAGAATCCGCCTTTTGTTTTCTTCCGCACATAGGACTGGAACTCTTTATAATGATCCAATATATACTGCCCCTGATTGCCATGACAAGACAGAATATATGAAATCAATGGTTCTGGCTCTGGTACGACAAGTGAATCTTCATATTGTCTCCACTCAATTTCCGCAAAATCATTCTTCAGTATCTCTTCTCCATTTTCTTTTCCAAAACGCTCATACAGGTTTTCCGCTGCAAGTACAATTCGGTCATCAAATTTTTGCACAAGTTCACCCACTTCCCGCATATGATCATTTCCATATGTGCTGCAGACAAATCTGCCCTCTGTCTTTAATACACGCTTTACCTCTTTGCAGACCTTCGGAATATCATCGCAATAGAACAACACATGATTTGCAATCACCAGATCGAATGTCTTTGCATCATATGGTATTCTTGCTGCGTCAAAAACCCGGAATCTGAATCTATCGTCACTTCCTCCAATGGTTCGTCTTGCATCTCTTAACATTCCGTCCGATACATCCGATACTACAATTTCTATCTCTTTTGGAATCTTTTCCCGGTCCACATTCCACAACGTGCCATCGCCACATCCCAGTTCCAGGATCCGCATTCCCTGTTTCAGTTCCAACTGTTCGAATATCCATGGAAACCATCCTTGTTCATTCTGCGAATATAAACTGTGCAGATTAATCCTTGCGGAAATATTTGACGCATCCTGATACTGATTCTTCATACTCTTTTCCATACCGGTCAGATGAATCAGATTCAGCATCTGGCTCCAGTCTATAGAGTGTTCTTTTTTGATCAGATCGGACGTATCCTGTATCGCCTGCTCTACCAGCTGCATCTGTTCAATACGGTCACGTACCAGTTTTAACTGTATATTCAGGGAATTGAGCATAAAATGATAGTCCGCATCATCAATTGTCATATCACGGATATCATCCAGAGAAAAGCCAAGATATTTTAGAAGAAGTATCTGCTGTAATCTTGCAAAATCTTCATCTGTATAAAATCTCGCTCCCGCTTCTGTAACGTAAGATGGTTTTAATATATTCTGTTTGTCATAATAACGGATCGTCCGCAAGGTCACATGGGCCATGCGGGCAAATTCGCCTGATGAATAGTAGCCTGGTTTTTTCAATTTTCTTTCCTTCTTTTTTAATTTTATCAGCTTCGCCTTCATATGTTGATATTATAAAACAAACCCCGGCTCTCCTCAATGAAAAGCCGGGGTTTCGTACTTTATTTGAATAACTTATAAAGGAACTTAATAAAGCCTACAATATATAATATAAATAACACTAATACGCAAAATGTCTCTATATCGAATCTGTTGGTTACTGTTTTCGCAATTAAAGTTCCGTCTGTATTTTTGCCATTAATGCTAAGGGCGGTATCTTTTTCCTGCTTTGGTTCATATGAAAAACCTACTCCCAGGGTGTTTTCCACGTCCCCATCTGGATTTTCTACAACTACGGTATATTCTTTTCCCTTACATCCGGTAAGTGTATCAAAAGAAAATACATTAAATTTACTGTTCTTAATATCTTTCAGCTTCCGCTGTGAATGTGCTGCTTCTTCTCCTGTTTCGTCATCGATCAGCGTTACCTTTACCGTTGAATCTGCAGGTGCTCCCTGAATCGAACACTTGATAGATATTCCGTCCAGCGTTTCTTCTTCTGACACAAAGTTTTGTTCAATCTTTCCTGACAGAACTCCGGTTCCCATATATTTGCTGGTATCTACTTTGTCGTCATACAGCATATGTGTTTTGGCTATATGAGAATATCCATAACAGAACAAAAGGACTATGATAACACCTACTGTCCATTTTACTACTTTTTTCATTCTTGATCTCCTTTATGAATTCCTGTATTCTTCACAGATTGGTTTTGCATCTCCAAAACGTTTTCTCACTCCATGATCCAACCATACAACTTTATTACAAATGGATTCTACCTGTTCAATACTATGTGATACGAATAAAATAGTCGTTCCTCTCTCCATCATGCTCCGGATTCTGGCTTCACATTTCTGCTGGAACCGGAAATCTCCTACTGACAGAACTTCATCTACGATCAGAATATCCGGTGTACCGATCGTTGCAATTGCAAACGCCAGTCGTGACACCATCCCGGAAGAGAAGTTCTTCACCGGAACATCCATAAAATTCTGCAGCTCTGCAAATTCTACAATTTCATCATAATATCCACGCATTACATCTCTCGAATGTCCTAACAATGCACCATTCAGGAAAATATTCTCTCCTGCAGTCAGATCAAAATCGAATCCTGCTCCCAATTCGATCAACGGTGCTACTGTTCCGTATACACTCACCGATCCTTTGGTTGGCTTTAATACTCCGGCGATCGTTTTCAACATGGTACTTTTTCCACTACCATTCAGACCGATCAGCCCCAGTGATTCTCCCCTTCTTACTTCGAAGGATACATCTTTCAATGCCCAAAACTCATTATACGATACCTGCTTTTTCAAGTTCTTAATAATATATTCTTTTAAGCTGTCAAACTTTTCTGATGCCATATTAAACTTCATAGATACATGATCTACTTTTATAATTAGGTCTTTTTCCATATCTTCCATCTTTTTTGATCTCCTAAATATTTAAAATAAACTGATCCTGATTCTTATAAAATACATAAAATCCAAGTACTATAACAATCGCTGTCTCAACAACCCCCACAAACAACTGACTGATGCTGAATATTCTGTTATTCAACATTACATCTCGGAACATCATCAGAATATTCGTCAGAGGATTTAACATTACGATTTTATATAACCATCCCGGTAAGATTGACATTGGATAAATAACCGGTGTTAAATATGTTAACGCTGTCAAAAATACAGAATATAAATGCATAATATCTCTGAATTTTACAGTAATTGCTGATAAGATCATTCCTACTCCAAGAGAGAACATAACCAATAACAATAATGGAACAATTGATAATATTACTGTCCAGTGTAACTCAGAGCGTGTCGCAATCATTACAAGAATCAGTGCTGTATAGGATGCCATCAGGTTAATAAAACTTGAAAAGATTCTAGAAAAAACAAACAGGTACTTTGGTACATATACCTTTTTGATCAGTGCAGCATTTCCTGTAATTGAAGACATCGCACTTGACGTAGATTCACTGTAAAAGTTAAATACAATCTGTCCACTCAGTAAGTAAAGCGGAAAGTTTTCAACATCGAATTTGAACAAGTTTGAAAATACTACTGATAATACGATCATCATCAATAATGGATTCAACAGTGTCCACAGTACTCCAAGAACAGATCTCCTATATTTAATTTTGATATCACGGGAAACCAACTCATTTAAAAGTGGTCTAAATTTCAAAAAGTTTTGTATATATACTGACATATTTTCCTCCATTACATTCTACTTTTTACCAATATCCGATATATTCTATCATATCTTTTTACATTTCTCAACCCAATCGAAGATAAGCGCTTAATTTTCTGCTCTGGTTTAGGACCATGTTCAAAAACTAAGCGCTCGTGTTTTTCATTACATTACTATTTTTTTCTTATTCTTTTTCCAGCCTTCCGTAATGGTTTTGTGATCTTCCAGCTCGTAGAATTTTCATATTCTGAAACAAGCATCTGCAAATTTATGATTTTCTTTTTCATCCGTTCATTGATTTCTTCTATATTCTTCTTTTCCGTTTCGATTTTTTCACTTTTTTCCTTCCAAAGCCGGATTTCTTTCTGCAGGACTTCATCATTATAAAGATGTTGTCCCGTTAAATCATATAACTTCTTTGCATTCAGTCCATATTTTTCTTCTAACACAGCCGCTGTTTTAGAATTTTGAAATAAACCTATCAGATATTCCACACCAACATTAGATGTCATATCATTTTGTCCCCATGGCCTGCATAACAGAAACGCCTTTTCACATTCCAGTTCTTCTTTTGATTCAGCATCACTGTTTCTAAAGTATTTTCCAAATGTTCTTTTAAATAATTCATCAGACATATCATCAAAAAAATGTTTCCTGATATCTATATATTCATTATATGATCTGGTTGCATTTATTTCTGATGTATTACTGTTATTTGTTTCATTTTCATATCTTCTGATTCCGACCAGCTTTTCAGCTATCACGGCCATTGGATATTTTTTTGCTATCCTGATCCAGTAATCAAAATCATGCAGCTGTCTATATGCTACGTTAAACTGTCCCGTTTCAAGCATAAGTTTTGTCTTCATAAGCACCGACGTCATCGGCAGGCAATTGCCCAGGAAGAAAAATGTCTCCAGCCATTCCTCCTGCTTTTCATAGGTTACTGCATATAATCTTTCCAGATCTGAGTCAATAATCTGATCTCTTTCATCAATAATCGATGCATGGGTAAAACAGATTTCATGTTCCGGATATTCTTTCAGATATTTCAGTTGAATCTCCAGCTTATTCTCCTTCCACAGATCATCGCTGTCAATTCTCGCAAAATATTCCCCACGGACTTTCTGCATCCCAATATTCGTGACCGCACATATCTGTCTGTTTACATTTTCTTCGTATAATTCAATCCTTGAATCTTTTATACGTTTTACAATTCCAACCGAATCATCTGTCGATCCATCATCAACAATGATCAATTGTACTTTCGGATATGTCTGATTCAACACACTCTTAACTGCTTTTTCTATTGTATCCGCATGATTATAATTAACCATTAATACGCTTACAAGATCTTTTTCCATACCATTCTCTTTCTCTTAATAACAATTCATGGTTACTGTTCACACATCGTGCAAACAGTAACCTCTCAACCATTTACTTTTCATATTATCATGACAATTTTCTTATCCTAATGTAAATGGTGCTTTATCTATTGGGAAGTTTGGATTATAGAATGGATCTCCCTTTTCTAAAATTTCCGGCCATTTTTTCTGGAATTTTGCGACTTCACCTTCAAAACGTTTTAATTTTTCCGGAGTATCTTCATATCCTCTGGACTTAGATTCGTAATGATACCACTCAGAGAATGCATTAAATACAACCCATTTACCTGTTTCTCTTACTTTCAGGCAATAATCTACATCATTACATGCAACAACAAACTGCTCGTCAAATCCACCAACCTGCTCGAATATTTCCTTTTTCGTGATCATGCAGGCAGCTGTAACAGCACTGTAGTTACAGTTAATCTGCGCTCTGACCATATATCCGTAGTCATCTCTTCTGATTCCCATATTGACATGTCCTGCATATCCGCCAAATCCAACAACAACACCTGCGTGCTGTACTGTATCATCAGAATATAATAATTTAGCACCTACGACACCAACATCTTCTCTCATGCAGCATCCCAGTAACTCATTGATTGCTGTTGGAGTGATCATTTCTGTATCATTATTTAAGAACAGTAAGTACTCTCCCTTTGCAAAGCCTACGCCATAATTATTAATTGCGGAATAGTTAAATCCTTCTGCCCATTTCACAACTTTTACATTCTCGTACTCTTTTTCAAGCTTGTCATAATACACAAATGTCTTGTCTTCTGTACTATTATTTTCCACAATTATGAATTCAATATTCTTATACTCGCTCTTTTTCAATATTGATTTTACGCATTTATCCAGATCTTCAATGTGATCCTTATTCGGGATGATAATAGATACTAATGGATTACCCGGAGTCTCATAGATCACATGATACATTCCCCAAAGTCCCGTATGCTCAACCTTTGCTTTCACACCAATACGTTTAAAGTGATCTTCAATTGCTCTTTTTCCTGCATCATAAGCGTACATTTTACTAGCCGGATCACCTGCAACGGAATTCATATGTATTCTCCAGTGATACAGGATCATTGGAATATGCTTGATACTTTCTGCATTTTCGATGCATCTGAACATTAAGTCATAATCCTGTGAACCGTCATATTCTGGTCTGAATCCACCTATTCCGTTAATAATATCCGTTTTGACCACAAAGAAATGTGTGATGTAATTATGTGAGCAGAATAAATCCATGCTGAAATCCGGTTTGAAGTTTGGATCGTTATGCTCTTTACCATCTCCGGTAATCTTGTCTTCATCCGTATATAAAATATCATACTGCTTTTCCTGCAAGGCTTTTACTACTTCGTATAATGCATTTGGTGCAAGTATATCATCGTGATCAAACAGACCTACGTATTCACCTGTAGCTAATTCCAAAGCAGCATTGGTATTTCCGGAAATTCCTTCATTCTTTTCCAGTAATGTATATTTGATTCTTGCATCCTGCTTTGCATATTTTTCCAGTTCTGCTTCTACCGCTACGTCGCCTTCACTTCCGTCAGCGATGCATAACTCCCAGTTGCTGTATGTCTGATCGATAACGGAATCTATCATTTCCCTCAGGAAATTGATTGGTGTTTTATAAGTCGGAACGATAATACTGATTTTCGGTGCGAACTCAAATTCGACTTTTTTCTGCTTTTCAAGCTCTTCCGATGTTGGTTTGTTGATTTCAAACCATTCGCTGTATGGCATTGCGGAAGCATTTACACGGCTGACAATGTATTCTTTTAAGCCTTTTACGCCATGCTCTTTAATATGTTTGATTCCTTTTTGTATGTTCTTTTTATTGATGCATTTTACAAACTGTTTTGCAAAACCTCTGCGGGCTTCTACCTTGTTGTTTCTCCTGATAACATCCGGCTTCAATTCTATTCTTTTTCTCTTCTTTTTATCCTGGATAGACAGATAATATACTTTTGTCTCTTCATATGGGAATTCTATCGTAAATCCACATTTTGCATCTTTTTCTTCAACCAGTTCAAGATCAACAAGATCTTTTCTGTCTCCTCTTGCTAATTTCACATCTTCGATAGATTCTTGATTCTCGTCTAGAATATCAATCTTGATATCATCTAATCCCCATTCAGAAATGGCCCATCCGCCGATCAGGATCTTTTGATCTGTTATTCTGACATAATCTAGATTGTAAGTAATGGTACTTTCTGTCTTTATCTTATCTATTTCTTTTTCATCAAGTGTATATATTTTATTGAATTCACCTTCACTCTTTGCAAACAATTCAACTTTTTCTAATTTTTCATTTTCTTTTGGCCAGCAGGATTTGATATTGAATCCACATTTGAGCGAAACATGATACTTTTTGGAGAATTTTCTTTCCACATCCGGACGTTTAATGTACTTTACTTCACTCTCTACTAATTCCCCATTTAATTTCACAAAATAGCTTACATCCTTGCCATTAATATCAAAACACCATCCGGTCATACGGATATAATTTCCTTGTGGTTCTATTTTGCAGACCTTAGTGTCAATATGATACTTATACTTCATTTTATTATCTTCTCCTTAAACACGTATTTTCAAAAAAAGAATATGCTACAGCATCCATTGTAGCATATTCTTTTCTTCTTCACAATCTTCTATTATTTCTATCAAATACAGAACGCACTCCACACACCATATGTAGTAACTCCTGTAATCAGCCAGCATAATGCCAGTATAATACGGTTATAATTTTTTTCTGAAATATTTAATGTCACAACCCGGCTGCTGCAAATCAAATACAGAAGCCATAATAAAGGTCTGTAATAGCGTCCCTGAACGCCCTCTATTACACTTGTTCCTGTCTTATTAAATGCGATATACAGGGCGGTCCAGATAAATGCCACCGAGGCGCCTAACAAAATCAGGATTCCTACCCTATGATTCCATTTTATTTTTTTCACTCTTTCATCCGCATAATCTGTAAGAATCAGGATTACCACCATAATCGGAATCAAATACTGGAATCCACCTGGCTGTATGTGTCCCATAAGTCTGTAAGAATTTGTCGCAAACGAAAACTCTGCAAAGCATGCAAGAATATTCTTCATCAGTATGCCTGCATATGCAATAGGATGACCTAAAACCAGGCTCATCTGAACTCCTGAATCGACACCTGCACCACCTCTTGCGTCTTCCATAACATTTGGATTTAACATCTGTGGTATTACAAAACTTGACATTAATACCAGGAAGGTTATGATTGTAATAATTTTCAGTATATTTCTTTTCGTTTTGCTCTTATATTTTTCAGATGGTATAAACATTCCCAGCAATGCAACCGGTGCATATACTGCTTTTGGCAGACATCCGATTATCATAAAAATATTTGCCAGAATAATATTTTTTCCACTGACATATCCTTCTTCTTTTAACCATTCTTTCATAAGAATCGCAATAGCAAGCATGATAAAAGAATATACAATCGTATCATATGTATATGTTACCGCTAAAAACATGGATGTTGGCATAAGTGATATAAATGTCAGTATTCTCTTTCCAACCGGAATGATCTTTATCGCCCAATACATAACAAATATATATACTAATAATTCTGCCAACCGTCCTGCCAGAAACATCATATCAAATGACATTCCAAGATTTCTTGCTACTTTTATTGCAAACGCCTGCGGTACAAGACCTACTGTATATACACCGCACAATTGCCCTTTTTCATAGACTGCATGGTCTCCATTTTTATAATACTGATCAATGGTTTTATTCCAGTCTTTTTTTTCTTCATATGATTGCGGCTGGTAATCCGGGAAATTACACAATGTATCCGCTCTAAATTGTCCATCTATTTCTGTTGACACATATTCGCCACCAGGATATATCGACATCTGATAAGCCCGTTTGAAATGTGTTTCTTCATCCCATCCAACTTTATTAGCCGGAATAGCAACTACAAAGATCAGTCCCAGTGCTGTTGCAATGACTACAAAGCCATATTCTATATTTTTAGATATTTTCTTTCTATTGATTATGAATATACCGAATGCAAAAATGATAATAGCACTTCCAAAGATCCGGTATTCATTGACTGTTACCCTGTTATCTATTTGAAGTTTCTTTATTAAAATGCCACTGCCACCCGGCTCACTTTTCATTGAAAGTTCAATCCACTTGACTTTTTTATTGATATTTACAACTGATTTTCTTAATAAAATAGGATTTTTATCTACGATAACAGCCGTTTCTTCTGTTCCCATAGAGTTTGTAAAACCAATTGTAATTGTGGCATCTACCAAATCTGTGGTGTCATAGCTGTATACAAATTTCTTTACATATTCATTACCAACATTGTATCTTAGCTTTCCTTTTCCATCTTTAAGCTCAAAGCCTTTTGACTTTTTTTTGAATTTTTTTGCTTCAATATCCTTTTTATCAATCTGTATGATACCATGTTGTTTTGCAAAAAACGCTGATATATTCGCACAGACTTCAATACTCAGACTTCCTAATATTGCAACTAGCAATACTATAACTATACTTCTTATTTTCCTGCTCTTTTTCATTCATTTACTCCAAAATCAATTATCGCCGCATAGCGGTTCTATAATTAAAGCAAGGTGAAAAGCTTACCTTTTCACCTGCTTCAATCTTTTATATTGTAATTTTTTTAATGGTAAACAACAACTGTTGATCCCGATGGAATCGTGTCATAAATCCATTTTGCATTCTGGATTTCCAGACGGACGCAGCCATGCGATAATGCCATTCCAACTCTTCCATCCATTAAGGTACCATCTTTATGATACAACACGGAATGGAACAGGTAATTTCCATAAAACTGAGTCCACCAATAACATCTTGCAGATCCCGAATCAAAATAATAACCTCTGTTCTGTACTTTGAATGTTCCCTCTACGGTTGGCGTAGATGCTGCTCCATCACCACAAGACCATTCTCTGATCTGTTTCCAGTTGCCTCTATATCCCTGGAAGATGTATACCTTATGTCTGCTTCTGTTAACCAGGAGAAGATATGGTGTTGAGCTTGAATACAGATTCGCTCTTAGTTCCATCTCTGTAAATTTCTTTTCCCGGTAATGATCTGCGGTGCTTCCTGGTGCTGCTTTTCCTTTTGGTACTACTACGATTTGTATTGCTTCCATTCCATAAGAAAAGCCTGTACTTCCAGCAATTTCACCGTTCTTTGCCCAACCAAGCCAGCCTATGTTTGCTACATGAGTCCTATAATAGATATCGCTGTATTTTGCCTTTTCCCCAGTTAAACGGATCTGTATTGCTTCCATTTTTTTATTCTGACCTGTTGTTCCGGCAATTTCTCCATCTCTTACCCAATTCTGCCAGCCTATGTCACTAACATGCGCACGGTATTCTATACTGCCTTCATAATCCCATCCCGGATCATTAGTTGTCTGCATCATAACCGCTTCTATACTTTTACCCTGGCCTGTTGTTCCGGCAATATATCCATCAAGCCCTGAATTCTGCCAGCCTATGTCACTAACATGCGCTGCATACAATATTGGTGGAATTAATTCTTCTGAAAGATAGCATCTTTCTCCTGTAGCTGGTTTATCTGCACTGTCTTTTGCGACAACTTTAATCTGAAAAGCTTCCACAGGAAGTGAGTAACCTACAGAACCTGCCGTTTGACCATTTTGGGTCCACTCAAGCCATCCGAAATTAGAAATATGTGCTCTATAGTATACGTCATACTTTTCTGCAACTTCTCCTGTAAGCTTTATTCTCATTGCTTCTACAGCATTATTCGTTCCCGTTGTTCCAGCAAGCGCTCCGTCTTGCACCCAATCCTGCCAGCCAACATTTGCAACATGGGCTGCATAAACAATTGATCCGTTCTCTCCCAAATCATCTGAAAGTTGAATTCTAAATGCCTCTAGCTGCTTACTCTTTCCTGTTGTTCCAGCCTCTGCTCCATCTATGACTTTTTTCTGCCAGCCATTCCCATGTACATATGCCTGATAGATTACATCTCCCATATTATTTTCTGTCAGAGATGCTTTCTCATTTTGTTCCGGTTTTTCCTGACTGTCTTTTGCATAAAGCTTGATCTGAATAGCCTTAATTCCGTATCCAAATCCAACACTTCCTGCTAATTCACCATTTTTTGCCCAGCCAAACCAGCCTTTCTTCTCAGAACAAACTCTATAATATACATCATACTTTTCTGCCAGTTCATCGGTCAGTCGGATCTTTAATGCTTCTACCGCTTTGTTTTTTCCGGTCGTTCCTGCCAGTGCTCCATCGGCGACTTCATTCTGCCAGCCAATATCACTTACATGGGCCCGATATACGATAGATCCCGTTAATTTCTGTTCCTCATCCTGCGGAACCTGGATGCGGATTGCTTCCATATGATTCGTTCCCTCATCATTTCCCGCTGTCTCCCCATTGGTTCTGGCATCCATCCATCCAATATTCTGCATATGTACTTCATATGTAGCATCCAGTTCTTTTTCTTCTGCCGGTTCTTCTGCATCTGGATTTTCTGTATTCTGAGATTCATCTGTATCGTCCGGCTTAATTTCATCCTGTGTATCACTTCCGTCTGGATTTTCTACATTTGAATCTTTATCTGTCACATCTGTCTGTTCTGAATCATCCGTCTTCTCTTCCGTATCTGCCGGATTTTCTGTATTCTTATCTGTGACATCTTTTTCTGTCGTGTCTTTATTCTCCGAATTATCAATCTCCGTACTGTCTTCTGACTGATTATCCTCTGTCTGAACTGTTCCAATTGTTCCTTCTGCATAGATGATTGCAGGACTAGTGATTCCAACTGCTGCCGCTATCATGAGTGCAGCCACTTTTCTGACTATCTTCTTCATATTCATTTCCTCACTATTTTACATAAAACGAGTTCTTTGTGTTACCTGAAAATGTATTTCCTTTTTCAACCAACTGAATCTGTATAGCTTCAATTCGTTTTCCATATCCTTCGCTTCCGGCATTTTTTCCGTTTTTCGTCCAGCCAAGCCAGCCGAAATCTGCAGAATGTACACGATAATAAATATCATATTTTTCTGCCATCTCGCCGGTCAGTCTGATGCTGACTGCCTCGATCTGTTTGTTCTTTCCAGTTGTCCCTGCCAGATTACCTTCGGATACATATTTCTGCCAGCCGATATCTGCCACATGCGCACGGTATTCTACACTTCCCGTATATTCTTTATCCTCTATCTCTATACGCATTGCTTCTATCTGCTTCCCTTTTCCGGTTGTCCCTGCTGTCTTCCCATCAGATACATATTTCTGCCAGCCGATATCTGCCACGTGTGCCTGATAAGTAATGCTATTCTTCTTTTCTTTAAAAGCAGTTTCGCCATATCCAGCCGGAGTGCTTCCCTTTGCCAGCAGCTGAACTTCATAAGCTTCTATCTGCTTTCCATATCCTATGCTTCCGGCATTCTCTCCGTCCTTCGCCCAGCCAAGCCAGCCAATATCTGCGGAATGTACACGGTAGTAAACATCATATTTTTCTGCCATCTCGCCGGTCAGCTTAACGCCAATGCTTTCTATCTGCTGGTCACTTCCGGTTATTCCAGTACTTGTGCCTTCTTCTACATAGTCCTTCCAGCCCTTACCAGATACATACACATGATAATCTATATTTCCTGATACATCCTGGTTCTGTAATTCCATTTTTATGGCTTCTACCGCTTTATTCTTTCCAACCGTTCCTGCCGTTGCTCCATTTTCCACTTCGCTTTGCCAGCCGCTGTTTTGAACTTTTGCCTGATATCCCACTCCAAATGGTTTGATCTTGCTTGCATTCGTTCCTGTCTCCGGAATATACTCCGAATCTTTTTCTAAAATTCTTATCTGTATACCTTCAATCTTTTTTCCATAACCGATTGTTCCGGCTTCACTTCCATCTTTTGTCCAGTCTAACCAGCCGTAATCACTGACATGCACCCGGTAGTAAATATCATAATTGTCCTTTTCGCTTCCAGCAAGTTCCATCTTTACCGCTTCCAGTGAACGGTTATTTCCTGTACTTCCACTGATTTCTCCATCTGTAACGTAATTCTGCCATCCGGTTTTTGGGGTGTAACTGTTATATCTCACCTGTACATTTTCAATTTGTGATGAAACTTTTATAGCTTCAATCCCTCTATTCTTTCCAACTGTTCCTGCCGTACTTCCTCCGGCTACACTTCCCTGCCAGCCGATATCCGATACATGCGCCTCATAACTCAGTGCATTTTTCACCTCATCCGGCATCACCTCTATGGGATCTCCATGATTTGATGGAGATCCCATCAGATAATTCATATCTACATTACCAGAGATTCCTGACACTGCTCCGTCTTCAGAATACTGCCACAAAGCAAAGTCTCCGTTATAATTACACTTTGATGCCGACCATGAAGCAATCCAGCGATACCAGTTTCCAAAACATGTATCTGTCAGTTTTGAATTCCACCAGCTTAATGATGCGTATACACCAACCGGATATCCTGCATTCTGGATCTTGTTGCAGAATGTTTTTGCAATTGCCGTCAAATCACTGTTTTCTGTAGAAGTATCTTCCATATCAAAATAAACCGGATACGAAAGTTTATGCCCCTGTATCAGACGAAGCACATGATCTGCTTCACTGGACGCCTTTGTCGTATTGGTTGCATAGGAATAAATGTATACACCATACGGAATTCCCAGTCTTTCACACGCCTCTACATTGCGAAGCCACTTTTTATCATCCTGGCTTGTCTGATCCTGACCATATCCACAACGTAAGATTACAAAATCTATTCCTGCTGCCTTTACTTTATCCCAGTTAATATCTCCATTATGTTCTGACACATCGATTCCTTTCCTGGTGATATTTTCCTGTGTGATCGACGACTGTGTTGCTATACTCCTTTTACTTCTGACACTTCCAAGTACTTCTCCATCCGAATATCTAAAACTGTTCGCATGATCACCTTCTTCTGGATTCTCTTCCTGTGCTGTTTCCTGCTGTGCTGTTTCCTGCTGTTCTGCAGATTCTTCTATCGCCTTCTGAGTATCAGTGCCGGAATTTTCTTCTGTCTCTGGCGAAGCTTCTTCTGCCTGCCCGTCAGCAGCATTTTCCTCTGTCGTGTCTTCTACACTTGTTTCTACTTGTTCTTCTGCAGTGACATTTACGTGATTCAATCCTACACTAGTCGTTACCATTGTTGCGATCAGAAACATTGTCACTAATTTTTTCAACAGTTATCCCCTCCTTTTTCCATTCCTCTTCTCGTTTCATATACAAAGCCATCTCCTGTGTAAGATCATTGATCCTGTTAGACATCCTGGATACAGCGATTGTTAATCCAAATATAATCGCCAGTGAGAAACAAAATCCCAGGAAGAACAACATGTTAGACGGCAATGCTATCCCCATCAATTTTGCCAGATGTGCCATTAACCCCGGGAAAAGATCCAGAAACAGCACAACCACTCCTACACCAAGCCATGTCAGTGCATAGCGAAGCTCCAGTGCCTTCCTTCGTATCATATTCACTATTACACATAAGGCCAGCACAATTACAATTGCTACAATTATCTGAATACGTGAGTTCATCTTTTCCACCTACTTTCTAATACGCTCAATCAGAATTGCCAGTGTTACTTTGATCATATAGTAGATGGATTTCTTAGGCGAAATAGACGATACTCCACCCTCTCTTGCCTTCATTATAACAGGAATCTCTTCTACTTTTTTCTTTTTTCTTAAAATAGCCACAACACTTTCCGGTTCTGGATAATCTTTTGGATAATCATAAGCAAATATCTTCATTACATCACGATTTGCCATACGAAGCCCGGATGTCGGGTCCGTGATTTTCTTTCCGGTCAGAATCTGGATCAGGATCGTAAAATACTTAATTCCGATTCTTCTGGTTCCCGAAGACTGAAATCCTTCTTTATTAATAAATCTTGATCCAATTACCATATCCAGGTTATGTTCTTCCAGATAGTCCGCCATCATTCCCAAAAATTTCGGATCATGCTGACCATCACCGTCTACCTGAACAGCCAGATCATAGCCTTCTTCATAGCCATAACGGTATCCCGTCTGAACCGCCCCGCCAATTCCAAGATTGATTGGAAGATTGATGATATTATAGTGGTTCTTTTCGCATATTTTTCTTGTATTGTCTGTTGAACAGTCATTAATGATAACATAATCAAAGTCCGGCGCTTCTTTTTCAATTGCTGTGACTGTTTTCTCGATATTCTCACTTTCATTATAAGCCGGTATAATAATTAGTTTCTTCATCTTGTCTCCTACTTTGTTTTATTCGAATCCTGACTCTTAGAATAGAATTTTACCATTAATTTTGCAATCCATTTCGGCCAGAATTTGCAGTACATCTCATAGTCTTCCTGACTTCTTGCATTATCACCTATTATAATAGAAGTTTCCGATTCTTCATGAATCCTGTGCCCCATCTGAATCGTTGCATCATAGGCAAATGTTCCTTTTAATTTCGACAGTCTTTCCCATGCTTCCCAGTCTTCATCCGAGCGGAAATGTACTGTAAATACCGGATTCGGAAGATTTCCTGCTGCAAACGTTACAGCCGGACAGCAGATTCCATCTCCCAGTGCAAGACTTCGTCTGCGTACAAAACGGCTGTTCTGAAACGCTTTTATCTTCAAAGGTGATAACAATAATCGTTTCATCTTCAGCAGCCGGTTCTCAACTACTTTTTCACCATTTCTGATTTCGCAATAATCCGAAAAATATATCAATGGTTTTTTCGCCCTTTCCAGAAACGCCACTGCTCTTCTTGCGTAGTCCTTGAAATATACATCATCCTGATGTGCGATCGTTATATAGGGCGTTTTACACTGACTGTAACCAAAGTTCCAGTCCTGTACAATTCCGCCTTCGCCTTCATTAACGATCAATGGTATATTGTGTTTCTCAGCCATTCCGGAAATGAACGCATTTGGCGTAGAGGTTACCATCAGTATATTTGATTTTACCGTCTGCTTTTCCAGAGAAACAATACATTCCTCCAGATAACTGCTTTCTTTATATGCACAGATTACAAATGTGTGTTTATCTCTTATATCTACCATATCTTTTTCTCCTCAAATTTCTTTTTACAGTATAGCATTATTATTCTTTTACCGTCAATTACTGGTTCTTTTTCTCCTTAAAAAACAGATAAAATATCATAACACCTAATACAATACACAAAACAACCGCAGAAACTGTATAGGCCATTCCCGCACCTAACAACTGCATTTTATTTACCAACGGATTGGAGCACAGCATAGCTGTTACACTTGCTATTACAAATCCGATCAATAAATACTTTTGTTTGCGCATTACAGTTAAAATAACCTGTTCCACAACCGCCAATGCAAAGAATCCACCACCGATCAGAAGAATGACCAGCACATTTCTATATTTATTTAATCCAACATTAAATACTACCGATAAGATCGGACATCCCAGTATTCCTCCAGCAACAACAATAACGATTGAAATGCCAATTGTTCCTGCTAAAATAATTCCACATAATTTTAAAAACTTATTATATTCTTTATGAATCCATTTGCTTGAAAGTCTGACTAATAACGGTTGGAGTGCAAATCCCACAAACAAATTTGTCACAAAACACGGCATGAACAAATATGTATAATATGCCTGTTCTTTGTTCGACAGATATAAATCAATCGCATATTTCGGTGCATTTCCCATATATATCAACAGAAACGCACTAATACACAACGGAAAACAATCCTTTAATAAACTGAATATACCATGCCATTCAAATCGTGGTTTTTCCAGATCAAACATATCTTTCGTCGAAAAGACAAGTATAAACAATGTCACACTGGATACAATAATTGCAACACAGCAGCAAATCACCAGATTCTTTGTCAAAAACAGTCCGATGCAAAATGCAATTACATAAGCAATGATCCGTATGCTCATTATTTTCCCGCTTATGTCTAACCGTCCTTTTTTCTGATAATTTCCGCCGAAAATATCATCTACTGCATCTGTCGCTTTTAACACACACAATAAAAATGTAATCAGTGCTTTTTCCAGATAATAGCCTTTATACAGTATGAAAATCATTGTAACGGCAAGCATCAGGATATTGGTAATGATTCTTGAACTTCTATAAACGCCAAATGCATACTTGTTCTTTATGTCTGTAGCCTGATAATTACGCATCCCGTAATTACCAATTGTCAGCATCATCTGTGCTGTTGAGAATCCAAGTGAAAATATTCCCGCATCTGCAACCCCGCATATTCTTGTGACAATAAGCAGCAAAAACATGGATACAACAGAATTCAATCCACTGGACATCATATTCCAAAAAACGCTCTGCTTATCAATATCTTTTTCTTTTATATCCCACATAACATATTCTCCTAATATTTTACATTTTGTAATACCACAAATACTTATAGTATAGACGAAAAAAGCCGCTTCAACAAGCGGCTTTTTATCTTTCATGCTTTTTTTATTTGATTGTTGTACTTTTCTGTGCTATATTGTGCAGTTCTCCCTCTCCATCTACTACATAGGCATGTATATTATATTTTCCTTCTTCGTCATCAAATATATCCATATCTATTGTAGTTTTAAATACACCTTTTTTATATAACGTCAGCGGTATCCACTGAAGATCGCTCTGATCTTCGTTTTTCCAGACCGCTATACTTGCTGTCTGAATTCCTTTTGTTCCGTATGTAATATTTTTTACCCTGACCTCTAATTCTCTTTTCTTTTTATTATATTGTCCAATCTTGATTTCTCCTGACGGAGGTGTTTCAATACTGTCTTCGTATTTCTTTTTGTCAATGCTGGACATTTTGGTTAATAATTTTGATTTTTGCTTTAATTCCCGCGCTTCTTTTCCCATTCCATATTCTTCATTTAAGGTCTTTGTCTTTGAGAACAGATTCGTTCCAAGTCCAAGACGGTCTCCATCAATCTGTGCACCTAAGGCAGCAATTGTGGTTGGGAAATTATCAAACGTTGTATATTCCCGTTCTTTATTTGTTTCTTTCTGAGCTGCCGGATTAATATATGTTGTATATACTTTTCTTACATAACTGCTGTCTACATTTTCACAGAAATCACTGTCCATCGTTGGATGATCTCCAGATATCACAATTGTTGTATCATCTGCAAAATCCTGCTCACTCACCCAGTCTACAAATTCTTTGACCTGTTTACTGGAACATGCCATTACATTAGCGTACTGATTCTTACCAAAGGTATCCGGGCAAATATCACATTCGTATCCATCTTCAAAATGAGTATCTACCGTCAGCATCGTCAGATTGAACGGTGAATCCTGTTCTGACAACTCCAGCAGGCGGTCTTTTGCAAACGAAAATAATTTTTCGTCTTCATATCCCCACCACACTTTATAGTCTTCCGGAATCCATCCATTTTCTATGGCATAATTATAATCCAGAATATCATACTGGCCATGTTCCGTAAAATACAGCCGTCTTCCTCCAAATGTAGCATCCGATCCTAACAGTAAGGTCTGCGAATATCCCTCTTTTTGAAGGATGTCTCCCATTGTAGTAACCCCTGGAAAGAATGAGTTCTGTGTATCCATTCCATTTCCATCGATTGAAATATTAAGCGGAAGTCCCGATGTCTGTCCGAACATCGCCCCCATCGTCCATGTGGTTCCCGGCATAGAATATCCACCATTTAGTTTCTTATCTTTTCCGGAAAAATCCTCATTGTACTGTGCAAGCTTTGTCAGTTCCGGGATTACATTTTTCTTAAATGCACCTCCGTCTTCCTGATCTGCATATGTCATTTCCATCGATTCCAGGAATATATAGATAAGATTTCTTTTCTTCTCCGGAAATGTAATATTAACCGATGACGGATCTACATAATTGTCATCTATAAATGTCGAATATGTATTCTGGCCTTTTAAATAAGCTCCTATATCCAGAATATTCCACGTTATTCCTATCGTAGCTGACGCAATTCCTACTGCTGCCACAGTCAGAAACACGATTATACGCCGGAATACTTTTTCCTTTTTGCGATTCGCCAGTACAAGCATAAGCGCTAATACCAATACTAATATTGTCGGAACCGCACATTGGTTACAATATGCCTTGATCATATCCGTATTGGTTCCTTCTAATGGCGTTGTCAGATGATAGACCAGTTCGTCCATCGTAAGACTTGTCCAGGTCTTAAACATCCATTTCGCACTAAACGCAAGCAAAGTAGCTATTGTAATAAGAAGAATGACAAAAAATGTCCCAACTCCTTTAAAAAATGATACTATTTTGTTCTTTTTCATTTCGTTTCTTCCCATTCTATTGTACAAGATAACCAAATAGCATTATACAATAGTCACTTTTTTGTTTCAACCTGCAATTTTATAATTTCCATTTATTTTATTCTTTTTTTATTTTTCTTATTCAAAATATAGCATTAACGATCCTGTCACCGGCAGCTTCTCTTGTATACTTTGGTAAAATAAAAAAGGGCGTGTGAAAAAACGAAAGTTTTTTCATGCGTCCTTTTGTTTTTGGA
>ERZ826242.1314-NODE-1314-length-27885-cov-26.699102_pt1 | contig 27885 bp, 28 predicted proteins | sample MGYA00519871_ERZ826242 | MGnify/ENA primary metagenome ERZ826242 (study PRJEB31778, sample SAMEA3449226) | human gut metagenome | biome: human gut; feature: human-associated habitat; material: faeces | place: United Kingdom | collected 2010/2012 ...
TTAATAACAAAATATAACAGTTATTAAATCTCTTAAAACAGGTGAAATCTCAATTTACGGTACTACAGGAAAAAGAGTACATTGTGATGAAACGAGTTTTATCCTAAAATCATGAAAGGCAGAAAAAAATGGCAGAAATAAAATCGGCTGCAGTGTTGGGAGCAGGCGCGGTAGGTTCCTATGTCATCTGGGGACTTTCCCAAAAAGAAAATATCAGGCTTGGCGTGATTGCAGACGGAGAACGGGCAGAACGGTTAAAAATAAACGGCTGCAGGATCAATCAGAAGATTTACCGCCCGGAGGTCTGGAACGCACAGGAAGCGCATGGTGTGGACTTTCTGGTCGTTTCTCTGAAATATACGGCGTTTCCCGGTGCGCTGGAGGCAATTCAGGAAGCAGTGGGAAGAGATACCATCGTTATGAGTCTGATGAATGGCGTGGACAGTGAAGAACGGATTGGAGAAAAGATCGGAGCGTCCCATGTGCTCCCGGCGCTGATCAAGGTTGCATCCCGCAGAACGGCGGATGGGTGTCAGTTCGATCCGGAGACGACCATCGGTATTGTGTTCGGCGAGCCGGCGGAACCGTTTGAAAGTGAGCGCGTGCAGGTGGTCAAGGATTTGTTTGCGGATACGGGGATTCATTTTCGGGTAACAGAGCATATTCAGGAGGAAATCTGGAGTAAGTTCCGGTTAAACGTCTGCAACAATCAGCCGCAGGCAATTTTGGGCGCAGGAGTCGGCTGCTATCAGGACAGCATCCATATGCAGGCGATCCGGGATGGACTGCGCGCAGAACTGGAAGCCATTGCAGCTGCAAAATGGAAGCAGCTTTATAACTGCCCGGACAGAGGAAAAGAATGCGAAAAACAGAGGAAATCCATATGAATGATCTGATGAATTTGTTAAAAGAAAGACGAACTTACCGGAGATTTTGCCAAAAGCCCATTTCGGAGGAAATTCTGGCAGAGATCCTGACGGCGGCGCGGTACGCGTCCAGCGCGGCGAATAAACAGCCGTTGAGCTATGTCGTTGTGAAAACGCCCCAAAAGGTGCAGGAGGTTTTTGCAGAGACGAAGTGGGCGGCATATCTTCCGAAGGAACAGGGACAGCCGAAGGCTGGAGAAGAGCCGGTGCTGTTTATCGGCGTGGTGCAGAATTTGAAAATCAACCCGAACTGCGATACGGACGCCGGGCTGGCGATTTCGAATATGACGCTGGCAGCGTGGAATCATGGGGTCGGAAGCTGTATCATAGGCGCGTGCAACCGGCAAAAGCTTTCGGAGCTGTTTGGATTGACGGAGGATCAGAAGCTGCATACGGTGGTGGCATTTGGTTATCCATCCCATATCAGCAGGATTGAGAATGTCGAAAAGGATGGCGATATCCGCTACCATCTGGATGAAGACGGAAATTATGTCGTTCCGAAACGGAACCTTGAAGATGTCGTAACCTGCATTTGAAAGCTTTGAGGACGAAAGATTGAAAAACAATAGAATGCACGCTCTGCGAGCATTCTATTGTCATGAATAAAATTTTCAATCACGAGATTTGTATCTGCGTGCACTTGATACAAACTCGACATGCGTAAAAAGCGTGCGCAGAAATGAGAGGAAAGAATGGTAAAAAACATCGCAATCGTAAGCCTGTCCTCCGGTACGATCGGAGAAGCCTTTGCGGCACATGAAGTGGAAATCGGAATCCGGAGACTAAAGGAATATGGCTTAAACGTCATTATGATGCCGCATGCGCAAAAAGGCATCGAATACGTCAAAAATCATCCAGAAGATCGGGCAAAGGATCTTTTACAGGCATTTTCGGACGATTCCATCGATATGATCCTGTGCGCGATCGGTGGGGACGATACCTATCGGCTGCTGCCGTATCTGTTTGAACACAAAGAATTACAAAAAGCGCTGAACAAAAAAATCTTTCTGGGGTTTTCCGATACGACGATCAACCACCTGATGCTGCATAAACTGGGGCTGAATACGTTTTACGGACAGTCGTTTCTGGCGGATATCTGTGAGATGGATCACGAAATGCTTCCATATACGGCAACCTATTTTGAAGAGCTGATTCAGACCGGGAAAATTGCAAAAATCGAGCCGAGCGACGTCTGGTATGAGGAACGGACGGACTGGTCGCCTGCTGCAGTCGGCACGGCGAGAATCGCGCATCCAAACGAAGGCTTTTTGCTGCTGCAGGGAAGTCCTGTTTTTCAGGGAAAAATTCTCGGCGGCTGTCTGGAAGTGCTGTATGATATTTTCGATAACAGCCGCTACGCAGACTCGGTTTCGATGTGTGAAAAGTATGAGCTGTTTCCGCCAAAGGAGGACTGGGCAGGAAAAATTTTGCTTCTGGAAACCTGCGAAGAGCAGCCAGTGCCGCAGCTGTACCGAAAAATGGTTCAGACGTTGAAAAAGACCGGGATTTTCGAGGTGATTTCCGGAATCATTTGCGGCAAGCCGATGGATGAACTGTATTTTGAAGAATATAAAAAAATACTCGTAGAAGAAGTGGCGGATCCGACGCTTCCCATTGTGGCAAACGTCAATATCGGACATGCGACGCCAAGATGTATCATTCCGTTCGGGGTGGACGCTGTGGTGGATGCGAACCGGCAGCAGATCACTTTTTCCTATGAGGACAAATAAAGGGGAACCATATGGAAAAAAACAAATTACAGATCAGGGTAGCGACTAAGGAAGATGCCGAAGCACTTCTGGCAATTTATGCGCCCTATGTAGAAAAAACAGCAATCACATTCGAATATGAGGTTCCCTCTATAGAAGAATTTCGCTGCAGAATCCAGGAAACGCTGAAAAAATATCCCTATCTGGTCGCGGAAAAAAACGGGAAAATTGTCGGTTATGCTTATGCGGGGGCCTTTCATGCCCGTCCGGCCTATGACTGGGCGGTGGAGACCTCCATCTACGTCTCAGAGCTTCAGAAAGGAGAAGGAATCGGGAAAGCTCTGTATAAAGCGTTGGAAGAACAGCTTTCCCGGCAGCATATCCTGAATTTAAACGCCTGCATCGCCTATCCGGAAACAGAGGACGAGCATCTGAGTAAAGACAGCGTACGTTTCCATACGCACCTTGGCTACCGGATGGTTGGGGAGTTTTACCAGTGCGGGTATAAGTTCGACCGTTGGTATAACATGGTATGGATGGAAAAGCATATCGGGGCGCATCCGTCGAATCCAGCGAAGGTGATCTGGTTTTCCAAACTCTGAGGCGCGTACTTTCCTATTGACAAGGTAGGAATAGTGGGGTACATTTAAAAATGCTGTCAGGAGTTTTCAAGAACGGGAGAAATACATGTTAAATCAGTTTTCAAGAACGGAATTATTGTTGGGGAAAGACGGAATGGAACGTCTGAAAAATGCAAGAGTTGCTGTGTTTGGCATTGGCGGCGTCGGCGGGTATACGGTAGAAGCGCTTGCAAGAAGCGGCGTTGGAACCCTTGACCTGATCGATGACGATAAAGTTTGTCTGACGAATTTGAACAGACAGATCATTGCAACTCGCAAAACCGTCGGAAAATATAAAGTAGACGTGGCAAAAGAGCGGATTTTGGAGATCAATCCGGATGCCGTGGTCCATACCTACAAAATGTTTTACATGCCGGATACGGCGGATCAGTTCGATTTTTCCCAGTATGACTATGTTGTGGACGCAATCGATACCGTGACCGGTAAAATCGAGCTGGTGATGCAGGCACAAAAGAGCAATACGCCGATCATCAGCTGCATGGGAGCGGGCAACAAGATGGATGCGTCCGCGTTTGAGGTGGCGGATATTTATAAGACGTCCGGCTGTCCGCTGGCGCGCGTCATGCGGCGGGAGCTCAAAAAAAGAAGAGTGCGCCATTTAAAGGTTGTATATTCCAAAGAGCCAGCTATGACGCCGGTGGACGAAATGGCGATCAGCTGTAAGACAAACTGCATTTGCCCGCCCGGAACAGCGCGGAAATGTACTCAGAGGAGACAGGTCCCCGGAAGCAATGCGTTCGTGCCTGCGGTTGCTGGGCTGATCGTGGCAGGTGAGATTGTGAGAGATTTAACAGGCGTGCGGGGAGAACAGGCATAATGATCTATCTGGATTATTCGGCAAATACGCCGGTTTCGGAGGATGTGCTCCGGTGTTTTTGTGAGACGGAGCGGGAGTTTTTTGGAAACCCGAATTCCACGCACGATGCCGGAAAAGCCGCCAGGGAGCGGATGGATGAGATTACAGTATCGATCGCCGGGCTGATGGGGGCTGCGCCGGAGGAGATAATATATACTTCCTGTGCAAGCGAATCCAACAATACGGCGTTAAAAGGAATCGCTGCGCTGGCGCGTTCGAGAGGCATGCATATTATTTCCACTGCGCTGGAGCATTCTTCGGTGGGCGGGTGTCTGACTGCGCTGCAGGAGCAGGGATTTGAGGTGGATCTGGTCGACATTGACCGAAACGGAAAAATCGATTTAGAGCATCTGCGGGAGCTTCTGCGCCGGGACACGATTTTAGTATCTGTCTGTCTGGTGGACAGTGAGCTGGGGACAATTCAGCCGGTTTCAGAGATTGCAGAGATATTAAGAGACTTCCCGGGCTGCCGTCTGCATGTGGATGCGACGCAGGCAATGGGGAAAATTCCGGTCTGTCTGGACGGGATCGATACGTTGAGTTTTACACCGCATAAATTTTACGGTTTAAACGGAAGCGGCATTTTATATAAGAAAAAGGACCTGATTTTGGAGCCGCTGATCCACGGCGGGCACAGCACGACGATTTATCGCAGCGGGACGCCTGCCCTCAGCCTTGCGGCGGCAGCTAAATGTGCGCTGTCAGATGCAATCAGCCATCAGAAGGAACGATATGAAACGGTGTCCGGATATAACCGGTTTTTAAGGGAGGAACTGTCCAAAATTCCGGGTGTGTCAATCAACAGCCCGGAGGACGCAGTGCCGCATATTTTGAACGTGAGTGTAAAGGGAATCCGCGGGACACGCATGCAGCAGGCATTGAATGAAAAGGGCATCTGCGTGTCAGTCAAGTCTGCCTGCGCGGTAGAAGGCACGCCGTCAAAGGCGGTTTATGCGGTCTGCAGAGATAGAAATCGGGCGATGAATTCTTTTAGGATCAGCTTAAGCCATCTGACGACGAAAAAAGAGCTGGATACCTTTTTGCAGGTGTTTTTGGAGTGTTGTAAAGAAAGAGAGTAAAACTATGGCAAGAGAACTGGAGCCTTACCAGAATATAGAAAGAAGCATTATTAAAAAATTCCGCAAGGAGATCTGGCGACCCTTTATCGAGGCGGTACAGCGGTATGAGCTGGTAAACGAGGGAGATAAGATCGCCGTCTGTATTTCGGGCGGAAAGGATTCGATGCTGATGGCAAAGCTGATGCAGGAGCTGCAGCGTCACAGCAAGGTGAAATTTGAGCTGGTTTTTCTTGTCATGGACCCTGGCTACAACGAGATCAACCGACAGAAAATAGAGAGCAACGCAGAGCTTTTACATATTCCGATCACGGTTTTTGAGACGGATGTCTTTGCGGTTGCCAATACGAGCGAAAAAAATCCGTGCTATCTATGTGCACGCATGCGCCGGGGCTATTTATACAGCAAGGCACAGGAGCTTGGCTGCAACAAAATTGCCCTGGGACATCATTTCAGTGACGTCATCGAGACGCCCGTGATGTCGATGTTTTACGGCGGACAGCTGCAGGCGATGCTTCCGAAGCTGCACAGCAAAAACTTCGAGGGCATGGAGCTGATCCGTCCGATGTATTGCATTCACGAGGACGCGATTCTGGACTGGAAACGTTACAACAACCTGCAGTTTATCCAGTGTGCGTGCCGGTTTACGGAAAACTGCGCGATCTGCGATAACGGAGGCGGCGGTTCCAAGAGACAGGAGATCAAGACGCTGATTCGAAGATTAAAACGGGATAATCCGAATATCGAAAAAAGCATTTTCAACAGCATCCATAACGTCAATATCGACACGATGCCAGGCTACAAAACAGACGGGGATTATCATACCTTCCTGGAAAAATTTGACGCCTGCATGGACGGAGAGCCCGAGGAGTAAACGGGTCGGGTGGACAACTTCGGGGTGACGGAGCAGCTGCGGCAGAAAAATATCGGGAAAACGGGGTTGTGCTTCTTTCCGGAAAGTGCTATAGTAAACACAGTTTTTAATTCCACGAACCGCGAAAGGAAAAGCAGAGCATGTTGGAAAACGTTTATACAATTGTCATGGCGATGCCGCAGATGATGATGGGACGCGTTAACTGTATCTGATATGCGAGAGAGCGCAGTGCACAGATACAGGGAAGGGTCTTTTGTTTCTGTGTGCATCGGGCGTTTGAAATTCTTTTCGGAGAGAAAGAAGAATCCAAAATACCGGAGCCGGAGGCAAAGAGCCTTCGGCTTTTTTGCTCTGTAGGAAATACTATGTTGCATGAAAGTGCATTTCATCTGCTAATGTGCATGATTTCCCTTTTGCCGGCATGGAACAAATCTGAGAAGAGGATGGGAAAAGAGCATGAAAACACCGATACTGGAAACCAGTCGGCTTTGGCTGAAACCGTTAAAGGAAGAGGATGCGCCGGGCGCATTTTTGTGGACGGGAGATCCGAAGGTCAGCTGGTACATGCGCTACGAAACGCATGGAAGCCTGGAGGATACGAAGCAGTGGCTGCGGGAGGAAGAAAAACAGCTGGAATCCGATTTGCTGTATGATTTTGGATTTCATAAAAAGGACAGCGACGAGCTGATCGGCAGCGGCGGGCTGACGTTTAATCAGCAGCAGGGCATCTGGGAGCTTGGTTGCAACCTGCGTCGGGATTGCTGGAACCAGGGCTATGGAACCGAGGCGGCAGCGGCGATTCTATCATTTGCGGAAAATACGCTGCACATCCACCGCGTAATGGCGCGTCGGGCAAAGGAAAACACTGCATCCGGGCGGGTGCTGGAAAAGAACGGCTTTTCCTTTGTAAGAGAGTGCTGGGATCAGAAATGGAGCGGTTCGCACCGGTTCGAGTGCCGCGAATATATCTGGAAGAGCGAAAAGAAAGAGGAAAAAAACAGCGCTGCCCGCAACGAGGTCGAACGCTTCTATGACGATGAATACGAAGAATGGGATCGCCTGGAATGGCACACGCCGGAGTTCGAGGTGACAAAGCGCTATATGGAGGAATATATTCCAGGCGATACGCCGCAGAAGATTCTGGATATCGGCGGCGGTCCGGGCAGATATTCCATTTTTCTGGCGCAGAAGGGACATGACGTGACGTTATTTGACTTGTCCGGCAAAAATATCCGACAGGCGATCGAAAAGGCGCAGGAAGCGGATGTGCTGTTGGACAGCTGTATCCACGGCGACGCGCTCCGGCTTTCGGAATATCTTTACAAGGCGGAACAGTATGACGTTGTGCTTTTGATGGGACCTCTGTATCATCTGATGCGGGAACAGGATCGGGAAAAAGCCCTGCAGGAGGCGCTGCGGGTGTTAAAGCCGGGTGGGCTTTTGTTTGCATCCTTTATTTCGACGTATGCGCCAATTCAGGATTATGCCAGCGGACTGTACGATTTCGGAGATATGGACAGACTCCTCGCCGGTCTGGAGGACGGAACTGCACAACCTGGTAAAAATTTCACAAACTCCTATTTCTGTGGGGAAAAAGAGGCGGAAGATATGATGGAAAAAGCAGGGCTTTGCCAACTGGCCTTTGCGGGTGTGGAAAATATCCTTTGCGGGAAAGAAGAGCTGCTGCACAAGCTTGCGTCCCAGCAGCAGGAAAAATGGCTGAACCTCGCATGGAGACTGAGCCAGGACAGAAAGCTGCTCGGTATGAGCGAGCACTTCCTCTACATCGGAAGAAAGCAGTGAACGTGGTGCCTTTTTGGAAAAGCGGTTGCATGAAACCGTCTCTTCGGGGTATAATGGCGATATGCGTCGGCGGGCAGCTTTCCCCACTGACGAAAATGAAAATACAAAGGAGTTTTACAGCGTATGAAAAATGACCTGTTTTCTATTGGACCGTTTACCGTACACGGCTATGGACTGATGATTGCGATCGGAGTTTTGTCCGCTTATTATATGGTGGAATACCGTGCGAAAAAGAAACAGATGGACTGGGAAAAAGTGTTCCCACTGACGGTCTGGTCGGTGCTGGGCGGTTTTTTGGGCTCGAAGATTCTGTATCTTCTGACAAGACTGCCGGATATTCTTGCAAACCCGGCGCTTCTTGGCAGCAGCATTAAGGACGGCTTTGTCGTATACGGCGGTATTATCGGGGGTATCCTGACTGCGTGGATTTACTGCAAATGTACGAAATGGAACTTTTGGAAAATTTTTGATATCGCGATGCCTGCGGTTGCGATGGCACAGGGCTTCGGACGGATTGGCTGCCTGCTCGCCGGCTGCTGCTACGGAATAGAGCTGGATCCCGCAAACCCGATAGGGATCGTGTTCCACAATTCCGCCTATGCACCAAATGACGTCGCGCTTTTGCCGACGCAGATTATTTCCAGTGTGCTGGATTTTACAAACTGCTTCGTGCTGCTTGCACTGTCGAAGAAGCTCAAAACAGACGGACAGGTGGCGAGCTGTTATCTGATCTTTTATAGCATCGGCAGATTTGTCCTGGAATACTTCCGGGGCGACCTGATCCGGGGAAACGTCGGGGAGTTTTCCACGTCGCAGTTTATCTCCCTGTTTATCTGTCTGATCGGTCTTGTATTGCTTTTTGGACTTCCAGTTCTTGCAAAAAAGAAAGGAGCTTGCGCACGGTCGGAGGAATAGCGCCGGATTTTGCATAGGCGAAGCCGATTTTGCGGGCGGGAATGGAAACCGGCATTTTCAGCTGGACAAGCCTTCCCTCTGCGAGCTCGTCGCGGACGAAATTTTTGATGACGCAGGCGATTCCTAAGTCGATTTTTGCAAATTCGATCAGAAGATCCATGGAGGTTACGTCGATAATCCGGGAGGCACTTAAGTTTTCCTGGGAAAGATAGCGGTCGATGTACCGGCGGGTAATATTTTCTTTATTCAATAACAGGAGCGTAGACGCTGCAAACGCCGTCCGGGAGGAAAGATGGTCGTTTGGGCGGATGCGCTCTTTTAAATTGTCGAGATAGGTGTGCGTGGTGACAAAAATATCCTGAATGTCGGTGAGGGGTTCAAAAACAAACGCAGACATGTCATCCTCTGCGCCGATCAGCCCGATGTCGAGCGTGCCTTGTTCGAGCGCCTGCATCGTTTCGAGGGAGGACTGGCAGGCGATGGAAAGCTGGATATGCGGGTTTTGACGGATAAAGGGCTGTAGGATCGGGAGCAGGACATATTTGCACAGCGTCGCAGAAACGCCGATGGAAAGATGCCCCATGCCGAGCTTTTGGAAGCGCTGCAGCTGTTCTTCGCCCTGGGTGATCGCCTGAAAAGCGTTTTCTACCTGGACAAACAGGATTTCGCCCGGCTCCGTCAAGGAAACACCGCGGGAAGAGCGGTAAAAAAGCGTCGTGCCAAGACTCTGTTCAAGCTTGGAGATCGCCTTGGAAATGGCGGGCTGGCTGATGTAGAGCTCGCGCGCTGCACCGGAAATGTTGCGGCATTTGGCGACGGTATAAAAAATGTGGTAAAGATTAAAATTCTGTTCCATAAGTTTCCCTTTCCGGCAGACCGGCAGTAATTTTTACCATATGCGGTCTGTTTCTGTCTGTTACTGGTATAACTGAATTTATATATAATACAATCCTACCATAACTGATGATTATAGTAAATATAAGAGAAAGGTATTTTTCTTTCTGAATGTACTATGATACACTTAAATACAGAAAAAAGACGTCCGGGGCGACGGACATCTGCAAATACGGCTGTTTTTCAGCCAAAAAGGAGATCGGATCATATGGGAATGACAATGACACAGAAGATTCTGGCCGCGCATGCCGGACTCGACCATGTGGAAGCAGGACAGCTGATTGAAGCGCAGCTGGATCTGGTTCTGGGCAACGACATTACAAGCCCGGTTGCCATCAAAGAGATGGAAAAAATGAAGGTGGACGGTGTGTTCGATAAGGACAAGATCGCGCTGGTACCGGATCATTTTGTACCGAACAAGGATATCAAATCGGCAGAACACTGCAAATGCGTTCGCGAATTCGCACGCCGCAATGAGATCACGAACTATTTCGAGGTCGGCGAGATGGGAATTGAGCATGCCCTGTTGCCGGAAAAAGGACTTACCGTAGCTGGTGATGTCGTAATCGGCGCAGACTCCCATACCTGTACCTACGGTGCGCTTGGCGCATTTTCCACCGGCGTCGGCAGCACAGATATGGCGGCTGGAATGGCGACCGGCAAGGCGTGGTTTAAAGTTCCGTCTGCAATCCGGTTTAACCTGATCGGCAAACCGGGCAAGTGGGTCAGCGGCAAGGATGTGATTTTACATATCATCGGCAAGATCGGCGTAGACGGCGCACTGTATAAATCCATGGAATTTACCGGTGAGGGTGTTGCCAATTTAAGCATGGACGACCGGTTTACAATTGCCAACATGGCGATTGAGGCAGGCGGCAAGAACGGCATTTTCCCGGTAGACGACAAGGCGATCGCATACATGAAGGAGCATTCCACAAAGCCATACCACATTTACGAAGCGGATGCGGATGCTGTTTATGATGAGGAATACACGATTGACCTTTCTGCACTGCGTCCGACGATCGCATTCCCGCATCTTCCGGAAAACACAAAGACCATCGATGAAATCCAGGAATCTGTTGCCATCGACCAGGTTGTGATCGGTTCCTGTACAAACGGCAGACTGGATGACCTTCGGATCGCTGCAGAGGTGCTGGAGGGCAGACATGTGGCAAAGGGGATCCGTTGTATCGTAATCCCTGCGACTCAGAAGATTTACATGGAAGCGATGGAAGAAGGGCTGTTAAAGACCTTTATCGAGGCGGGAGCAGTGGTCAGCACACCGACCTGCGGACCCTGCCTTGGCGGTTATATGGGCGTTCTGGCAGAAGGCGAGCGCTGTGTATCGACGACGAACCGGAACTTTGTCGGACGTATGGGGCACGTCAAATCAGAGGTTTATCTGGCGAGCTCGGCAGTTGCGGCAGCCAGCGCGGTGGCGGGACAGATCGCATGTCCTGAGCAGCTCGATTGAGGAGGGACAAAACAGCATGAAAAAGGCGAACGGAACAGTTTTCAAATATGGAGATAACGTGGATACGGATGTCATTATCCCCGCACGTTACTTAAATTCCTCCGATCCGGCAGAGCTTGCACAGCACTGCATGGAGGATATTGACAAGGATTTCATCAAAAACGTAAAGCCCGGCGATATCATTGTTGCGGATAAAAACTTCGGCTGCGGTTCTTCCAGAGAGCACGCGCCGATTGCTATCAAGGCGGCTGGCGTCAGCTGTGTTATTGCACAGACCTTTGCCCGGATTTTTTACCGTAATTCGATCAATATCGGACTGCCGATCATCGAATGCCCGGAGGCGGCAGAAGCAATTCAGGCGGGTGATGAGGTCGAAATCGATTTCGATACCGGTATCATCACCGACAAGACGCAGAACAGGCAGTTCAAAGGACAGGCGTTTCCACCCTTCATGCAGAAGATTATCGCTGCAGGCGGACTGATCAATTACATTAACGAGGATTAAAATAATAGAATGCATGCTCCGCCGCAGGTTTGAAACGCCTGTGGCGGCTTTTTGCAGTTGCGATTTTGGGTCCGTCCGGCTCCGGTAAAATGACGCTGATGAACATCATTGGCTGTATGGACCGGTCAGAAGCAGCGTGTGTCGATTATGGATGGACAGCTGTCGCAAAAACAAGCAGAATTGCCAGAAAACCAATATTTGCAAGGGTGAACAGAAGAAAGTACTGCCCTTTCTGTTCGGGAAGCTTCCGGGCGATCTGCCGATAAGAAATCAGGCTTGCCATCGATGCGATCAGGGTTCCGAGCCCACCTAAATTAGTGCCGACGATCAGCGCTGGAACGTTATTGGAAAAGCCGGACAGCAAAAGCGCCGCCGGAACGTTGCTCATGACCTGGGAGGCGAGGACGCTGATGAGGATTTCCCGACCGGAGAGCGCTGAAGAAAGCCAGGAGGCAAAGGCGGGAATTCTGCCGAGATTTCCGATGAAAATAAAAAATGCGAGAAACGTGGCGAGCAGGGAATAATCGACCTGTGCCAGCACTTTTTTATCTGCGATCAATGCGCCCAAAAGGACGAGGACAAAGACTGCCGGGTAGGGAAGCACATGCAAAACGGCAAGGAGGCAGAAGAAAAACAAAACGATGTAAAGCCGGATCAGCGCCGGCTTTTTTTGTGCAGCGTTTGTAGTCGGATTCTGGATTGAGGAAGAGACTGTTTGCTGCCGATGCGGATGTCCCAGATAAAAAATGCAGACAGAAAGCAGGATGGCAGACAGCAGCGTATAAGGAAGCATGAGCTGCAAAAAAGCGGAAAAGGACAGTTGGCTTTTGCCATACAGATATAAATTCTGAGGGTTCCCGATGGGAGTCAGCATGCTGCCGAGGTTGGCGGCAATAGTCTGCAGGCAAACAACGGGCGTCAGGAGTTTTTTACCGGATGCTTCCGGCAGCTGTCCCAGTACAGCAAAGGAGAACGGAACGAAGGTCAGGAGCGCAACGTCGTTCGTGATCAGCATACTGCAAAAAAAGCATAAACCGACCAGGACGAATACCAGGGAGGTGATGCTGTTTGTGCGGGACAGCAGGGAATATGCGAACCGTGTAAAAACGCCCTGACGCTGCAGCCCGGCCATGACAGTCATTAGGGAAAACAGGATGGTAAGCGTGCGAAAATCGATATAACCGAAATAGGATGCGTCCGGCAAAACGAAGCAGGCAGAGAGCAGGGCGAGCAAAACGGCAATCGACAGGACAGCCTCCTGGCGGATTTTGTAAAACAGTTTCTGACAGATGGAATATAGCATGGGAAAGCCTCTTTTTCTTTTTATTATGGGATATTTCTTGTAAATACTATAATTTTTACAAATAGGAAAGTCAAGGAACAATGAAAAAGGGATGACTTTTTGGAAAGATTATTGTAATATGGAGAAAGGTCAAAACAACGAATGTAAAGGAGTATTGACTGTATGAGATTTCGGGAAGAGGTTTTAGCAAAGATTTTTACCTATATTACTGTCGCTGTGCTGCTGGGAATCGTTGCATTCGAGGCATGGGGGCTTTCGCGAGAGCGAAGCCGCAGAAAGGATGCAGAGGACAATGCAGCAGTACTTCAGGAAGAAGTAGAGAACATGCGGGATATCAACAGCACCCTGAAAAAAGAAAACGGAGAGCTTTCTGCATTTCGCAACAAATGGAATGTATACGTTTCTTCTTTGACCAGCAGTGAGGTTTTAGAGCTTCAGCACGATTTGTTTATGCGGACAGATTTGATTCCACAGGAGGCGAAGGAAGAAATCGCGGAACGGGAAGCCGGGCTTCTTGCGGAAGAAACAGACGGGAAAAGTACGTCTGAGCAGAGCTCTTCCAAAAATAAAACGTCGAAAACGGATACCAAAAGCAAAACGACAGACAACGCCAGAACTGCAAAAATCGTCGTCGGGGAATATTCGTTTGACAATCCGAATGGGGAAAATATTTTTCTGCCGGTCAGCGCCAACACGGGCGACGGGGAGAATTGTCTGATCTACACGGCTGCCTATGAAGAGGAGGGAAGCCATGTGATCGAATTATTATATGAAATTACGCTGGATGAATCGGGTACGATCGCGCGCAGGGATACGACCGGGGAAGTGGAATGGTACTGTGTCGCCTATCAGGCGGGCGGAGGCTGGAAAGCGACAGCAACAAAGGAGGACGCAGGGCAATGATGACAATTGACCAGATTTTAACAAAGCTGGATCATTATTATAAGGAGGATCAGCTGACAGAGGTAGAGCCGTTTCTCTTATCCTGTCTGGAGGATGCCAAAAAAGAGCAGGAGTATGGCATTTATATTTCCGTCGGCAACGAGCTTCTGGGCTTTTACAGAAGCATCGGACAGTTTGAGGCTGCATTTGCGGTCGGGGAGGACGTTCTTCTTTTGATGGAGGAGCTGCAGCTGGATCATACCGTCCATTTTGCAACGACCCTGTTCAATGTGGCGACTGCGTACCGCACGGCGGGAAAATACGAGGAAGCACTTGCAAATTATCGGCGTGCCCTTGAAATTTATCAAAAAGAGCTTCCCAAAGACGACTATCGTCTGGCAGAGCTATATAGCAGCATCAGTATTTTATTGGAAAAGCTCAACGAAAATGAAAATGCGGCGCTGTTTTTGGGAAAAGCGATTCAGATTATGGAAAAACAGCCTGGAACAAGGGTTGAAGTGGCGACTTCCCGGACGAGTCTTGCACTGATCGAACTGAAAATGGACAAGCTGGAAGCGGCGGAAAAGCATCTCGAGCTTGCGATTTCCGCGTTTAAAGAGGATGGCGGTAAGACGGATACACACTACAGCGCAGCGCTTGCCGGACTCGGCGAGGTCTGCTACCGTCAGGGCAGTCTGGAACGCTCCCTGGAAAATTATGAGCACGCGCTGTTTGAGGTGGAAAAGCATTTCGGCAGAAAAGAAGGTTACGGTCTGCTCTGCGGCAATTGCGCGGCGATCTGCAGAGAGCTTGGACAGAGCGCAAAAGCTGAAGAGTATGAGGTGCAGCGCAAAAAATACTGCCCGGAAGCCTGACAGGACGGGGAAATAAAACTTGAAACATACGTTCGAAAATGATACAATAAGCAGCGGCGAACACAGGAGGGATTTCCTTTTGATCGCCGCTGTTATACTGGCAGCGGCAGCAGCTGTCTTTTTCTTTCAGGTCAAAAACAGAACTTCCGGTACGGTTTATGCGATCGTGGAGCAGGACAGTAAAGAGCTGATGCGTCTGCCGCTGTCGGAACCCGGGGAATATCGGATTTCCGATGGAGACAGCTATAACGTGATCGAAATTACAGAGGGGGGCGTCCGAATGAAGGAAGCGGACTGCCCGGATCAGATCTGCGTCAGCCGCGGACTGATTCAGAAAAGCGGACAGAGTATCGTCTGCCTGCCGCACCGGCTTGTCATCCGTCTGGAACAGCTGGGAGATCAGGAACTGGATGCGGTAGTGGAGTGAAACAATAGAATGCACGCTCTGCGAGCATTCTATTGTCATAAATAAAATGACTGAATCGGTCAACAAAATAGACCAAATGAGTCAATGACATATCCGGTGACATAGACAGATTGGATCCGCCAGAAAGGAGCAAAGCTTCATGAACAGCAACAGCACACGCAATCCTTCCGGAAAAGTAGCCTTTCTCGGTGTCATGACCGCGGCGGCACTGATGCTTTCCTATATAGAATCGCTGTTTATCCTTGTCCCGGGCATCCCGGGGATTAAACTGGGATTTGCGAATCTGGCAGTGGTATTGTGTCTGTACCGCTATGGCTGGAAGGAAGCCCTTTTTCTGAATGCGGTTCGGATTGCACTGGCAGCATTTTTGTTCGGGAGCATGTTTACGATGTTATACAGCCTGGCGGGGGCGGCATGTGCGTTTGCTGCGATGGTGCTTGCAAAGCGCCTGAAGCTGTTTTCTGTCGTCGGCGTGAGCGTTCTTGGCGGCGTGTGCCATAATCTGGGGCAGCTGGCGGTGGCGGTCGCAGTGCTTGGAGGCAGCTGGGCAGGCTGGTATCTGCCGTGGCTTATGCTGGCAGGCTGCGTGACCGGGATTTTTATTGGCGTGTGCGCAGGGGCAGTCAACCGGGCGCTGCCGCCGCAGAGATAGGATACGGCAGAGGGAGAATACATGATTGCATATTTAAACGGCATACTCGCCGAAATCGAAGAAGAAAATATTGTAATAGAAGTAAACGGTATTGGCTATAATGTCCGAATTCCGGCGGGAATGGCGGGACGGCTTCCTCAGATCGGAGAAGTGGTTAAACTCTATACTTATACAAGCGTTCGGGAGGATGCGATCGGGCTGTATGGATTTTTGAGCCGGGACGACTTAAATATGTACCGGCAGTTGATTACGGTCAGCGGAATCGGGCCAAAGGGCGGTCTTTCGGTACTCTCTGCGATGAGCGCAGACGAGCTTCGAATGGCAGTGATTTCCCAGGATGCAAAGGCGATTGCAAAAGCGCCCGGCGTTGGGACCAAAACCGCACAGCGGATTATTTTGGAGTTAAAGGACAAGATTTCGTTAGAGGATACCGCAATGATGCGGGAGGTCAATCAGGTTCCGCAGGGCAGTATGCTGACGGGCAAAAGCCAGGCACAGACAGAAGCGGTAGAGGCACTGACGGCGCTTGGATATTCCCCGTCAGAAGCGCTGCGCGCGGTAAAGGCGGTGCTGCAGGAAACTCCGGATCTGGATGTGGAAGCCCTGTTAAAGGCGGCCCTGAAAAAAATGTTCTAAAAAGAAACCGACAAGCAGGATGTTTTACCTGCGGCAGGCACAAAAGCGCCATGCTTTTTTCGCCTGCTGCAGCGTGATCAACGGTAGAATGGAGGCAACATGCCAAGAGTCATCGAGACGAATCTGACGGAGGAAGATAAAAAGATCGAGAAAACATTGCGTCCGCAGTGTCTGGACGATTATATCGGTCAGGAAAAAGCGAAGTCGACCTTAAAAATTTATATCGAAGCGGCAAAGCAACGCCATGATTCGCTGGATCACGTTCTGTTTTACGGACCTCCCGGTCTTGGAAAGACGACGCTTGCGGGGATTATCGCCAACGAAATGGGCGTCAACATGAAGGTAACCAGCGGTCCGGCGATCGAAAAGCCCGGCGAAATGGCTGCAATTCTGAACAATCTGCAGGAGGGTGATCTTCTGTTTGTCGATGAAATTCATCGCTTAAACCGTCAGGTGGAGGAAGTGCTTTACCCTGCAATGGAGGATTTTGCAATCGATATCATGATCGGAAAGGGAAGCACAGCGCGTTCTGTGCGTCTGGACCTGCCGCATTTTACGCTGGTGGGCGCGACGACGAGGGCGGGACTTTTAACAGCGCCGCTGCGGGATCGCTTCGGGATGATCCACCATATGGAATTTTATACGGAGGATGAGCTGAAGCTGATTATCAAGCAGTCGGCAAAGGTTCTGAACGTAAAAATCGAGGATGCGGGGGCGACGGAGCTTGCGCGCAGAAGCCGCGGGACGCCGCGTCTGGCAAACCGGATTTTGAAGCGGGTGCGCGATTTTGCGCAGGTCAAATATAACGGCGTGATTACGGAAACGGTGGCGCACACCGCCCTCGACCTGATGGATGTGGATACGCTCGGTCTGGATCGGGTGGATCGAAACATTCTTGTGACGATCATTGAAAAGTTTGGCGGCGGTCCGGTCGGACTGGACACGCTGGCAGCGTCGATCGGAGAGGATGCCGGTACGATCGAGGATGTTTATGAACCGTATCTTTTGATGAAAGGACTGATTGACCGCACGCCGCGCGGACGAGTTGCGACGCAGATTGCTTATACACATCTGGGACTTTAACGCTTGCAATTGGTGCTTTTTGCCCTTATAATGAAAAAGAATCGAACAGCGTTTTTTGAGTTCTGTCAACAGAGTGTGTACAAAATGTAGATGCTGTTGCTGACAGCGCTGTTCAGAAAGCGCGGATACGCGATACGAAAGGGTAGACAGTCATGGCGGTCAAGACAGATACAGAAGTGATCATCGGAGGCAGGGTACTGACGCTCAGCGGCTACGAAAGCGAAGAATACCTGCAGAAGGTGGCTTCTTATATCAATAATAAACTGGCAGAATACAACCGGGTGGAAAGCTTTCGCCGTCAGCCGGCGGATATCCAGAACATTTTAGTGGAATTGAACATTGCGGACGATTATTTTAAGGCGAAAAAGCAGATCGAGGAGATGGAGGAAGAAGCAGCCTCCAAGGAAAAAGAGCTGTATGACTTAAAGCACGAGCTGATTGCTTCCCAGATCAAGCTGGATAATACGGAAAAGAGCCTGCGGACGCTGCAGCAGGATCAGCAGGAAAGTTCCAGACAGATCGTGCGCCTGGAAACCGAAATCCGCGGAATGAAGGATAAAAAGTAACAGAACGCATGTTCTGCAATTGTTTTGTTGTCAGAAACAATAGAATGCACGCTCTGCGAGCGTTCTATTGTCCTGAATTAAAGGAAACAGACGGTCAGGCTGTCAGCGATGACAGCCTGTTTCTTTATCGTATAGGAAACTTCGTTTCCATACGATAATAAACGCTCCGCGAGGATGCGCACTCGGCGCAAGGGTAGATGGTTGCCGAAGCAACCGCGCCTCGGCGCGAGAATGTGCCAAGGCACATTCTTTTTTATTCATGACAATAGAATGCTCGCAGAGCATGCATTCTATTGTTATATTTTCTTTATCAATGGAGGAAGAGGATGGAAGAATACAGAGGCGAGCTTTTGGCTCCTGCCGGAACTATGGACTGCTTAAAGGCAGCGATTGCAGCGGGTGCGGACGCCGTGTATCTGGGTGGACAGCGGTTCGGTGCGCGGGCGTTTGCCGGAAACTTTTCCAGGGAAGAGCTGTTAGAGGGACTTTCCCTCGCCCATCTGTGGAATCGGAAAATCTATTTAACTGTCAATACGCTGACAAAGCAGGACGAGCTTTCAGGACTTTGCGACTGGATCGCACCGTTTTATGAGGCGGGGCTGGACGGCGTCATCGTTCAGGATATGGGTGTTTTGGAGAAGCTGCGTAAAAATTTTCCCGGCATGGAGCTGCATGCCAGCACGCAGATGACGGTGACGGAGAGCAGAAGTGCCCTGTTTTTAAAATCGTTGGGTGTCTGTCGAATTGTCCCGGCGAGGGAATTGAGCCTGGAAGAAATTCGCCTGTTAAAAGAGCAGACCGGTCTGGCAATGGAAGTATTTATCCATGGAGCCTTGTGCTATTGCTATTCCGGACAGTGCCTGTTTTCAAGCTTTCTGGGCGGAAGAAGCGGAAACCGGGGACGCTGTGCGCAGCCATGCAGACAGCCTTATACGGTGCTTGGACAGGAAGCAGGAGGGGGCAGGATGGGCGGAAAAAGTCAGCAAAAACCTCCGGCGTATCCGCTGAGCTTAAAAGATCTCTGTGTGCTGCCGTTTTTGCCGGAGTTGATGGATGCAAAAATCGATTCCTTTAAAATAGAAGGGCGGATGAAGAGCCCGGAATATGTTGCCGGCGTTACTGCAATCTACCGCAAATATATGGATTTGTATCTGACGGATCGGGAGCATTGGCAAATCGATCCGGAGGATCAGGAGCTTTTGGCAAAGCTCTACGTTCGTTCGGAAACCGGCGGCGGATATTATCACAGGCATAACGGCAGAGAAATGCTGACGTTGGAAAAACCCGGATATCTGGCATGTCCACAGGAAATTTTGGAACGGGTGCATGGGATGATGGAGGATGGCAAGCTGCAAAAGCCAGTCAGCTTCCATGCGGCAATCCGTCCGGGCGAGCCGATCCATTTAACAGCGTCCTGCGAAGGCATTTCGGTTCAAAAAGAAGGCACAGTCGCACAGCCGGCACAGAAGCGCCCACTGGCAGAGGATGATGTCGTCAAGCAGCTCAAAAAGACCGGCGGCTCATTCTACGGGGCAGATGATATTTCCGTAGAGCTGGACGGAGACAGCTTTGTTCCGGTTTCTGCGCTCAACGAGCTGCGTCGGGAAACGCTGGATGCGTTGACGGAGAAACTGCAGGACCGACAAAAAAGAACATATGTTCCAGAACACGGCCGGGAAGCAGAAACAGCGCAGTCCGAGACCGGCGAATCGACTGCAGCAGCTATGCCGCCCCTTCATTATGCGGATACCCAGCGTCCGCAGCCAACCAAATGCTATGTCTCTGTCCTGCAGGCAGAGCAGGCATTTGCCGCGCTGCGCACGACGGGCACAGATCGGTTGTACCTTCCTTCGGATTTGATGGACGATCCGAAAACCGGACAGCTGATGGAACTCGTAAAGAACGTGAAAGCAGACCGTCCCGGATTTGAATTGTTTGTGACGCTTCCGACGATTCTACGCTCGTACAGCGAACCGTATTTAAAACGTCTGTCGGGACAGGTGAAGGTCTATGACGGGCTGGTGGATGGATTTTTGGCGGGCAGCCTTGGTGGAATGTGCTGGGTGACAGAAAAATATCCGGAGAAAAAGCTCTCCCTGCAGCATAGCGTTTATACGTTTAACCGGGAAACCAGGCAACTGTATCAGGACTGTTTTGCACCGGACAGCTACACAGCGCCGTTAGAATTAAACCGCAGGGAGCTGGAAGCGCTTCCGCCTCAAAATCAGGAAATGGTGGTTTACGGAAGGGTGCCGATGATGGTCAGTGCCGGATGCGTCAAAAGAAGCCTGGGGGCCTGTCAGATTTCCCATACGCAAAAGCAGCTGTCGCAGGGAATCCCTGCAGCAGCGTTTTCCTGCCGGTTAAAGGATCGCTACAATGTAGAATTTCCCGTATGGGTTAACTGCAGGCACTGCATGAACACGATTTACAATTCTGTGCCGCTTTCCCTGCATCAGTATCTTGCAGAGCAGAAAAGGCGCGGTATCCGTGCAATCCGTCTGGATTTTACGGACGAGACGGCGGAAAAAACGCGGGAAGTGCTCGAATTTTTCAGCGAAGGAAAAGGAACAGCACCGGCGCAGTATACGACCGGACATTATAAAAAAGGAGTACAGTAAGCGTGGCATATACGATTGTGATAGCATCCAGATATCTGATCCCGCTGTTTTTGTATCTGTTTCTTAGCTGTAGCATTTATGCGCTGTTTGTCGGGGACGTTCGCAAACAGTCTGGCGCTGCAGCGCTGCAGATGGTCTTTTTATTTCTGATGCAGTTTACGGCGTGGCTGACCATCGTGATCCGGACGCAGCAAAGTAAATATCTGCTGTTTTATGCTTTTTTACAGATTCTGACGCTGGCGCTGCCGGTGCTGGCGTGGTTTATCTATCCGGGAATCAGCCGGATTGTTATGAATCATATGTGTATGCTTTTCAGTGCGGGGCTGATCGTGCTGACACGGCTCGATCTGACAAAGGCGATCAAACAGCTGATTATCGCGGGCGCATCCTTTGTCGTATTTCTGATTGTGCCGTGGATCTTGCGCAAATGCAGGTTTTTGGAAAAACTTGGCTGGATTTATGCCGGAATCGGAATTGCAGCCCTTGGAATCGTGCTGATTTTAGGACAGGTGACGCACGGCTCGAAGCTGTCCTGGTCGATAGGTGGAATTACCTTCCAGCCGTCGGAGTTTGTCAAACTGACGTTCGTATTTTTTCTGGCAGCGGTTCTTTCCGAAAAGACAGGAATCCGGCAGGTGGTCGCAGCTGGAATCGGAGCAACAGCGCATGTGCTGATTCTCGTACTGTCGAAGGATCTGGGCAGTGCGTTGATTCTTTTTATGGTGTATGTGTTTCTGATGACGATTTCTGCACATCAGCCACTGTATCTGGCTGGCGGGCTTGTCGCCGGGGCAGGCGCATCGTTGCTTGCGTACCGGATGTTTTCCCATGTACAGGTGCGCGTGCAGGCGTGGAGAGATCCATGGAGTGTGATTGATAAGCAGGGATATCAGATCGCACAGGCACTGTTTGCGATGAGCCGCGGCGGATTGTTCGGACTGGGAATCGGAAAAGGCACGCCGCAGGATATTCCATATGTGGAGACGGATTTCATTTTTTCCGCAGTGATCGAAGAGCTGGGGCTGCTCTTTGGAATTGGAATTTTGCTGACAGCGGCAGTGCTGTTTGTCCTGATGATTCGTCTGGCGGGTGGTCTTGCAGACGGATTTTACAGAAATCTTGTAGTAGGATTTGCAATTTTATACCTGTTTCAGACGTTTCTGACTGTCGGCGGCGGAAGCAAATTTATCCCGCTGACCGGTGTGACGCTTCCTCTTGTCAGCTACGGTGGAAGCAGCGTGATGACGACGATCCTGATGTTTGGCGTCATAGAAGGCGTTTTTGTCTTGTGGTATGATGAGGAGCTTCGAATTGAAAAGCAAAGAAGAAAGAAAAAAAGACAAACAGAAGAAACGGAATAAATGGCAGATGAACCGTGAACTCTATCTGTGCAGCCTGCTGATGCTTGCAGTGTTTGCCGGGATGATCTGGTATCTGGCAGATTATGTGTCCTCCAATCAGGAAGCGCTGTTTAACAACAGCTACAATTCCCAGCAGCGCGTCCTCGCCCAGGAAAATACCCGCGGAACGATTTACGCTGGGACGGGAGAGGTGTTGGCACAGACTGTGATCGCAGAGGATGGAACATCGGTTCGGGAGTATCCCTATAAAAATATCTTTGCCCATGTGGTGGGTTACACGGATAAAGGAAAGACGGGGATCGAGGAGCTGGAAAATTATCAGCTGATTCATTCGGATATTTCTGACCGGGAAAAGCTGGATCATGAGCTGGCAGGAGAAAAAAATCCGGGAAACGATGTCTATACAACGCTGGATACCTCCCTGCAGCAGGCGGCGAGCGACGCGCTGGGGTTATACCGCGGTGCGATTGTTGTGACGGAGGTAAAAACGGGAAGAGTGCTTGCAATGGTCAGCAAGCCCGATTACGATCCAAACAAAATCGCAGAAAACTGGGAGACGCTCAGCACCGACAAGGACAAAGCAGCACTCGTAAACCGTGGGACGCAGGGACTGTATCCGCCTGGTTCGACCTTTAAAATCGTGACGGCGCTTGCCTATATCCGCCAAAATCCGGACAGCTGGCAAAATTATCATTATCAGTGTAACGGTGCATATATCAATGGAGACAATAAAATCAACTGCTATCACGGGAGCGTGCATGGCGATGTCAATCTGATGACCTCTTTTGCAAAATCATGCAATGCCTCTTTTGCCAACATCGGTATGTCGATGGATCGGGAAAAATTTGGCGAAACGATCGACGGTCTGCTGTTTAATCAGGAGTTTTCGTTCCCGCTTCCTTATAACCAGACGAAGGTAACGTTAGATCAGGACAGCACGGACGAGGACGTGATTCAGACGTCGATCGGTCAGGGGAAGACGCAGATCACGCCGGTACAGCTAAACCTGATTACGGCGGCGATCGCAAACGGCGGCAAACTGATGCAGCCGATCGTTGTGGATCGGGTGCTGAATGCGGATGGGAAGATACTGGAGAAAAATGAGCCGTCCGTTTATCGGGAGCTGATGTCGGAAAAAGAGTCGGAAGTGATGATTTCCCTGATGGAGGGCGTTGTGCAGGAGGGAACCGGCAGAAAGCTAAAGGACCGTTCCTATACGGCTGCCGGAAAGACCGGAAGCGCTGAATTTTCCAGCGATAAGTCCGAATCCCATGCATGGTTTACAGGCTTTGCTCCGACAGAGAATCCTGAGATTGCGGTGACAGTAATCGTGGAAAGCGCGGGTTCCGGAAGCGATTATGCAGTGCCCCTTGCCAGACAGGTGTTCGATGCATATTTTTCAGACTGACCGGACAATTTTGAATTTTCGGTAAATTCTTTTTGGAGAATAGGACTTGCCCTGTATCCGGATTTAAGGTATACTGAATTCCAGAGTCAGATATCGCCGGACAGGAGGAATTGCAGTGATAGAAGCAACGAGCTGCGGCGGTGTAGTAATTTTTAGGGGGAAGATCCTTCTGCTTTATAAAAATTATAAAAATAAATATGAAGGATGGGTACTCCCTAAAGGAACCGTGGAGGAGGGCGAGGAGTTTCAGCAGACCGCGCTCCGTGAGGTTCTGGAGGAAAGCGGTTCCAGAGCTTCCATTATCAAGTATGTGGGCAAAAGCGAATATACCTTCAACGTACCGGAGGATGTCGTGGAGAAAGAAGTTCACTGGTATTTGATGATGGCAGACAGTTATTACAGTAAGCCGCAAAGAGAAGAGTATTTTGTGGACTCCGGATTTTACAAGTATCATGAGGCCTATCATCTTTTGAAATTTGCCAATGAAAAGCAGATTCTCGAAAAAGCCTATCATGAATATCTGGAATTAAAGAAGAGCAATCTCTGGGGCAGCCACAAATACTATTAAGCGGACGGAAATTATCTGTTTAGGCCGGTCAATCTGACCGGCTATTTTCAAAAAATATGCTTATGAGTGCAATTTGGGGGCATTCTAGGAACAGGAGAGTGTTGCCAGTTCATGAAATTTTACCGCAGGCTGTATGTGGGGCCGTCAATCCGCAATGTAAATAAAATAAAATGGAAGCTTCTGACCGGGAGAGGACAGCTTGGCATCTATCTGATTAGCCTGTCTTGCACTTCAGATCAGCTGGACATTTTCCACTGCGCGCTGTTAAAACAAAAATATTTTGACAAAAAGGCACTGCAGGTTGTCGGCATTGCAGAGGGGCGGGAGGAAGCGATTTTTCTTGTGCAGCAGATGCTGCAGGATACGATGGACGCCGGAATGGAAGCGGATATCAAGGGATATCTGCAAAAGACCTTTACCTCCGGGAAAGGAGGCGGCGGATGACAGTACTTCTGACAATATTAAAAGTAATTGGATGGATTTTGCTTGGAATCCTCGGACTGATCTTGCTGACAGTTCTGACCGTTTTGCTCGTCCCGATCCGATATCGGGCGGACGGCGTCTGGAAGGAGGAAAAATACATCCGGGGTCGTGTGACGTGGCTGTTACATCTGCTGTCTATCTGTGTCACATATGAAAAAGAACTGCTTTTGGAAGTCCGCGTGGCGGGATTTTTAATTTATCCGAAAAAAGAACGATCTGGGAAAAGGAAAAAAGCGGCATCCGGGGCGGATGCAGAGGAAGGTGTAGGCGACGCCGACGCGGATACGAATGTGCTGGATGCGGACGGAGCGAAAATGCCGTCTGCGGACGTAAAAACGCTGGGCGAGAGCGCGCCTGCTGCCGGTACGACTGACGAACCGCAGACACAAACTGTCGCGGAAGCATCTGAACCGCAGTCAGCAGACCCGCGTGGCTCGGCTACGACTAGGATGCCTGATGTCGAATCACAGTCAACTGACCCGAACGAAACGTCTGCTTCGGAGGCTGACGCGCAAGCCACCGATTCGGACGCTGCGCCCGAACATCCTGCCGGCAGCTTTTTTGAAAAGCTTTCCGGTAAGCTTTCGCAAGTCACAGACCGACTGCGCAGAATGCAGCAAAAGACCGACCAGCTCAAACAACAGACTGCCTATTATAAAAGAATCTGGGATCAGCCGCAGACACGGCAGGCGATCCGGGTTGGATTTTACGAGCTGGGAGAAATTATCAGACATGTACTGCCGCGAAAGCTGGAGGTTTTTGGAATCGTCGGGACAGGCGATCCGGCTTCTACCGGACAGATCATGGCGATACAGGGAATGCTGTATCCCTGGCATAAAGGAAATATCCGGCTGGAACCGGATTTTGAAGAGAAATATATCGAAGGAGAACTTCACCTCAAAGGCAGAATCCGGCTTGGAACCCTCGGAATCTGCGGACTGAGGATTTTACTCAATAAAAATGTCAGACGACTGATCAGAATACTGCGCAAGAAGGAGGAAGCATAGCATGGCAGAAAATAAAGACAACAATATTACTTCTGTAATGGAAGCCTTGGTGAAAGGGGCAGAATCCGTTTTCACAACGAAAACCGTAGTTGGAGAAGCAACAAAGATCGATGATACGATCATTATCCCGCTTGTGGATGTATCGTTTGGAATCGGTGCGGGCGCAAGCTGCGGAGCGGGTAAGGACTCCCGCAAAAACGGCGGCATGGGCGGTATGAGCGGCAAGATGTCCCCCAGCGCGGTGCTTCTGATTAAAAACGGACAGACACGTCTGGTCAACATCAAGAATCAGGACAGCGTCAGCAAGGTAATCGACATGATTCCTGACCTGGTAGATCGCTTTACGACGCCTAAACAGGAAATGATGAGCGATGAGGAAGCGGTGGACGCAGCTTTTCCGGAAGAAGACGGAAACGAAGCATAAATTTAGAATGATGAAGATTGCGAGAGTGCAAAGCGCGTAGCAATCTGGTATCAAAGGATAGCGAAACATGTGACAGGGGCGGTCTGGCTGGATTTGTCCCTGTTTTGCTTTTTGAAGAAAGCTTGAGGGCAGGAAGGATGAAAAAAAGGATGAAACGATTCAAAAACAGGAGGACAACTTCGACTGCCGCGATACTGTGTATGGCAGCTTTGCTTTTTGCTGTTTTGCTGGCGGGATGCTCTGTACAGAAAGAAACGGAGGCTTCCGGTGACCAACAGCAGGAAACCTGGTCGGAAGAAATGGAAAATAGCACAGCTCTTTCAGAGGAGCCGGATGATACAGATACTATCGGAAATGCGGATAATCCGGAGGATACAGGCGATATCGGGAATCCGGAAAACCCGGAGGATACGTCTGCAGCCCTGACGCTTCCGATTTTGGATGAAATCAATTCTAAGGTTCAGATTGGGACATCGGGTTCGTCTCTGATAGCGGTGCAGGCAGCAGTAAAGCTGTTGGAGTGGGGTGAACATACCGGTCTGGATCCGGAAGAGATCCGGGAGGCGGCTTCTGCATGGCTTTCGGAGCAAACGGACAGTGACAGGGAGGAAGCTCTGTTAAAGCTGGAAATGGTAGACGACGCTTATCAAAGGCTCTTAAAAGAAGATGCGCGGGAACTGCTGGATACTGCGGGATGCGCGGATACGGAGATTTTCTGGGGAAGCGAGCCTGTGGAGCCGGTTGAGGCAATTATGCAGGCAGCCGGACTGCGAAAGGACTAAGCCGTTGATGCTTGCACAGATTTTTAATCAAAGAACGCCAGCCCGTGCATAGACTAAATAATATAAGATATTTTGCAGGGATTGATGCGTTTATGATCCGACTGGTTGCGTTTGCAATATTCTGGACAGCGATGGGAATGTTTTTGATGCTGTGCTTTCGGTATCGCTTTTTGGGCGTTGTGTTTGCACTGATCTTGCTGGCGGTCAGCTATCTGATTTTAAGCTGCGATCAGTGACCGATTTTGGCAAAAAACGTCAGTCGGGCGTTTGAATGTTGATGCAGAATGCGAAGCACTGGGATATTAGAGGAAAGATGGATATTACATTATTTTACAGAGAAAAAGGGAACGGAGAACCGTTTGTTCTTTTACATGGAAATGGAGAAGACAGTTCTTATTTCAAACATCAGATTGAATATTTTTGCGATCGGTATCGGGTGATCGCGCCGGATACGAGAGGACATGGAAAATCTCCCCGGGGGACAAGTCCCTTTACGATCAGGCAGTTTTCGTGCGATTTATATGATTTTATGAAAAATCACCAGATTCCGAAAGCTGTGATTCTTGGCTTTTCGGATGGCGCGAATATCGCCATGCGGTTTGCAATGAAGCATCCGGATATGGTGACAGCGCTGATTTTAAACGGAGGAAATTTGGATGCGAAAGGCGTAAAGCGTTCGACGCAGCTTCCGATCGAAATCGGCTATAAAATTGCAAAGTATTTTGCCAAAAGATCGGCGGAGGCGAACAAAAATGCAGAGCTGCTGGGTCTGATGGTAAACGATCCGAATATTGAACCGGGAGAGCTTGCACAGATTACCGCACCGACCCTCGTAATCTGCGGGACAAAAGACATGATCCGGGAAGACCACACGAGAAAAATTGCGGAAAATATCCCGAATGCCCGTCTGGCGATCATCAAGGGGGATCATTTTGTTGCAAATAAGCGCTCAGAGGAATTTAACCGGGAAGTGGACAGGTTTCTGGAAAGCCTTTAAAACCATAGGAGGAAACTTTAAGTAATCAAAATCATTATCAATAGTGATTAAATGTGTTAAAATATACTCATGGAGGGCATTGTTATGAACACATCTAATATCACTAATTACAAACCAAAAGATTTTGCTGAATTATT
>ERZ826242.1319-NODE-1319-length-27789-cov-6.696474_pt1 | contig 27789 bp, 37 predicted proteins | sample MGYA00519871_ERZ826242 | MGnify/ENA primary metagenome ERZ826242 (study PRJEB31778, sample SAMEA3449226) | human gut metagenome | biome: human gut; feature: human-associated habitat; material: faeces | place: United Kingdom | collected 2010/2012 ...
ACTTAACCTTGTTACTTCAGAAATTTCTGACGAAATTTCCTATGTAATAAAAAAAACTATGTTAAATATTTCTAGAAAAAACACGTTAAATTATTAAACTTTTTGTCTAATAATTTAACGTGTTTTTTAATGGTAAAAATGTAAATTGTATTTGCCTCTAATCATTCTCTTTCATTAATATTTCACATTTTATTTCTGAATCTACTAACTCTGTAAAACGGACTGCATCTTGTTTGGTTCCTACAATGCTTCCATAATGAATTGGTACCGCTACTTTTGGTCTTATTTCATTCACCAATTGTGATGCCTCTTCAAAATTCATTGTATAAGTTCCTCCTACTGGTACAAAAATGACATCACATTTTACTTTTCTATTTTCTGCAGTAATATCTGTATCTCCTGTAATATAATAACGAATCCCTTTTAATTCAATAATATATCCTACCCAACCATTCTCCTTTGGATGAAATTGTTTATTTACATTATAAGCTGGTATTGTTTCAAAATTAATCCCTTCTATACTATGTTTTTCTCCTGGTTCTATTGTAATAATATTCTCTCTTTTATATCCTTTTTTTAATAATTTTGTAAACAATTCTTCTGGCGCAATAATAATTGTATCTTGCTTTATTACTTTATCAATATCTTCTTCAGAATAATGATCATAATGATCATGCGTAATAAATATGATATCTGCATCATTATAATTCTTGTCTATTTTAAATGGGTCGATATAAAATACTTTTTCCTTATTAAATCTAATGCTACTATGATATAAAACCTCTATATTTTCTAACATATTTTTTCCTCCCTTTTTCTAATATAATAATAGAAATCTCTTAAATTTCAAGAAAATTTCTACATCTATATTTGTTTCACTAACTATATCATAAAACAAGCAAGGAATATATAAGTTTGTTAAATTATTTAAAATATTTTTATATGAAGACTTACTTCGTTACTAATTTTTTTGTTTTCTAAATTTCCTATGCAATAAGAAAAAAGAACTGAAATAATTCCAGTTCTTAAAATGAAAGTATGCTTATTATATATGCAAACATCCTAATCTCCAAGTTCTAATCTTACTGTTACATTTCCATCTCCTAAAATATTTTTTAATTTCATTTGAGAAATATTGTCTATTTTTCCTAATCTTGTAAGGCTCCAATTATTATTATCATAATAGATAACAAAAGAATTTCCTTGGTATAGAATCAAATCTCCTGCTTCTGTTCTTATGCTTTCATCATTTGTTGGTAAACTAAATCCTAAAGAACCTACTTTTTCCATTTCGCCATAATCACTCATACTAATTGTTATTGGACCATCTTGTAATTTTCCCACTAAAGCATCGACAGATGAATTATCTGCAAGAGTTGCTGTCAAAACGCTATTATTTACTATAATATTTAATTTCACAATCTCACCTTCATTATTATTTTCTATATTTTCTTGTGCATTTTCATTTTCTTCATTCATTTCTGATATAATTTGTGAATTCGTTTCAGAACTATTTAGCATATTTTCATTATTGACTTGATTTTCTTTACTTTTGCTATATATAAAATATATTGCTCCCCCCATTACTAAAATAATAATTACTATAATTAATATGATAATAGCACTTTTTTTCATAAAAATCCTTCCTATTATTTTTTCTTATTCATAATTTGCTATTTTAGAAATTCCTTTTAATAAATTATTAAACATATATTTCTTCTAATACAAATCAATAAGTTTAAATTTTTCTATTTTAAATTCTCTTTATAAAATTCTTCTATTTTGTCAAAAGGAATAATATCTAATTTATCATATAAATCTGTATGAACGGCATTAGGAATAATCATTAATTCTTTATTAGCTCCTTTTAGTTTTTTAAATGCATCTTTACTAAAATAGCAAGAATGTGCTTTTTCTCCATGAATCATTAAAACTGCATTTCTAATCTCATTACTATATTGTAATATTGGCATATTAATAAAGGATAATGATGATGTTACATTCCACCCGTCATTTGAGTTCAATGATCTCTTATGATATCCACGTTTTGTTTTATAATAATCATAATAATCTTTTACATAAAAAGGAGCATCTTGTGGAAGCGGATCTACAACTCCTCCTGCTCTTTTATATTCTTTAGCTTTGTAATCTTCTATTCTTTCTGCATTTAAACTCTTCTTTATTTCATATCTAGCATTTTCATCCATGCTATCGAAATATCCATTTGCATTTACACGACTCATATCATACATTGTAGAAGTAACAGTCGCTTTTATTCTTGTATCCATTGCAGCAGCATTTAATGCCATTCCTCCCCATCCACAAATTCCAAGAATTCCGATTTTTTCTGGGTCTACATTATCTTGTACAGATAAAAAATCTACTGCCGCTGAAAAGTCTTCTGTATTAATATCTGGAGATGCAACATATCTAGGAGTTCCTCCACTTTCTCCAGTAAATGATGGATCAAAGGCAATCGTTAAAAATCCTTTTTCTGCCAAAGTTATAGCATATAAGCCGGATGACTGTTCTTTCACAGCTCCAAAAGGTCCGGATATCGCAATCGCTGGTAACCTTCCTTCTGCATTTTTTGGCTCATATAAATCTCCAGCTAATGTTATTCCATAGCGATTATGAAATGTCACTTTCCTGTGATTTACTTTCTCACTCTTTGGAAATGTTTTATCCCATTCTTGAGTTAAATTTAATTTTTCTTCCATAAGTTTACCTTCTTTCTTTTTTAGTATCTCATCCTAAATTTCACTTTATTATATGTCTTTTCCCATATTATAAGCTTTATTTAATAGTTCTTCTTTTTTATTTACCTCTCCAACTTCATTACATCCAATACCACAAAGAACTTTCTTTAAGCTTACACCTTCAAAACAATCGATCCATCCTTGTACTTCTTTTTCTGCTATCTCCATTGCTTCTTCCGAATCATCTGCTGCACTTGCAATTAAATATATTTCTTTGAATTTATTATCTTGCCCATATAATGGATTCAGTCTATCTAAAAACGTTTTTAATTGTCCAGACATGCAATAATAATAAATTGGAGTTACAAATACTAATACTTCTGTATTCTTTACTTTTTCTATTAACTCTTGCATATCATCTTTTATTGGACATTTTCTAGTTTTTTGACAAGCAAGGCAGCCCTTGCAAAACTTTATTTCATAATCACGAAGATAAACCATTTCTGATTCATTTCCCGCTTCTATTGCTCCTTTTTCAAACTCTTTTGCTAATGTTTCTGAATTTCCATTTTTTCTATAACTTGAAGATATGATTAATATTTTTTTATTCATTTTTATCACATTCCTTTCTTTCATATACTTGCCAGCTTTTTTTATACATCTTCTGTAAAATCTTTTCTTTTTCCTAATGCGATTTCTTCATAAAGATTTATTTTATAATTTAGACGATCTATTGTTTCATTAATACTTTTCTGTTTTACTAGAAGTTTCTCTCTTTGCTCCTCTAATAATTTTTTTCTAGCTTCGACTGTACTCTTTCCTTTTTCGAACAAAGACATGTATTCTATTAAAATCTCGATTTCAACGCCTGCATCTCTCATGCATTTTATAAATTCAATCCTCTTACATGTTTTTTCGTCATAATTTCTGATTCCATTTTTATTTCTTGGTACTCCTTGAAGCAATCCTATTCTTTCATAATATCTTAGTGTATCCGGTGTTAAATTATACTTTTTACCTACTTCTGCTATCGTCATCTTCTTTCCTCCAATCTAATCTATTATATTTTATAACACTTATAGTTAACTCTAAGTCAAGAGTTTTTTGTTTTTTTTCAAAAAAATAGATTAGTAAAAACTAATCTAAAAATTTTGTTCTAATTAAAATTCATAAATTTCCTAACTCATATTTCGCAAAGTAAAATAAATTTTGTATTTATTTTCATAACTTCTAATTTATGAAAGAATGACTATAAATATAAAATTCCTCCTGACTTGGTTTGTATTTTTTCTCCATTTTTTCTAATGTAGCATCAAATTGTTCTGCTTCTTTTTCATCAAAATGCATTACTGGGCTATCATAATAAAACCATTTTCTTCCGTCTAACGTATTTTGTTGTAATTCTTTTACCATCATTGCCGATGGGTAAGCTCCATCTTCCATGCAAATATTAAATTTTTTACAACTTTTAAAACCTCTAGATACATAATTACTTGGACTTCCAAAGATAACAATAATATCATATCCAAGTTCAGTTGCTTTTTCAAAAGAATGTTCCATTAACATCTTTCCATATCCTTTTCTTTGATATTCTGGTAAAATACTAACTGGTCCAAAAGTTAAGACCTTTTTTTCTTCACCTTTTTCGTCAACCAACCTAGCTTTTGTGTACATAATGTTTCCAATAATATTTCCATCCATTTCAATAATAAAATCTAATTCTGGTATAAAATCCTTATGATCTCTCATAATATGAACCAAATAATGTTCTGTACATCCAGGCATATACATATTGTAAAAAGCTTTTCTTGTAATTTCTTCTACTCTCTCATAATCTGCTTCTTCTTCATTTCTTATTTTTATCATAACTTCTCCTTCTGATTTTTAATAATTCACTCTTTGTAATCTGTACATGTGGCAAAGCCACTTTTCTTATTTTATCCAAATTATTTTCTCTAATCAAGTAATCTTACAAATTTTTTGTGTCGTAATTCATTTTTTACCAAATAGAAAAGATTTCTACTATAAATCATAGTAGAAATCTTTTCTTCTATTCTATTGCAATATATCTTTTTTCTGGAATTTCTTTCTTTTCCTCTTTTTTCTGAATTTCAAGTTTTAATGTTCCATTTTTAAACTTTGCTTTAATATCTTCTTCTTTTACATTTTCTCCAACATAGAAGCTTCTTGAACATTCACCAACATATCTTTCTTTGCGTACATATTTTCCATCGTCCTCTTCTTTATCAGAATTCTTATTTATACTAGCATGTACTGTCAAATATCCATCTTGAATTTCGATTTTTATATCTTCTTTTTCATATCCTGGTAAATCCATATCGATAATATACTTATCTTTTTTCTCTTTTATATCTGTTTTCATGACCTTATTTTCCATTCCTGAAAAGAATGGATCTCTAAACATGTCGTCAAATAAATCAAAATTATTTTTTCTTGGTATCATCATCATAATAATCAACTCCCTATTCATTATTTTATGTGTTGACACCTTTCTTAGGTAGCACATATTAGATTAAAAGTACTTTTATCTTTTTTCATATAATATTATATATCTGTTTTTAGCAAAGTCAAGTATTGAGTGCTAAAATTTACAAAACTTTCACATTTCTCTTCTAATTAAGAATAGTTCTTATCTTCAATAATAAATTCTATAATTACAAAAGAAGAATCCAGCTAAATAAATAGCTGGATCCTCCTCTTCTTCCTATTAATGCTTTCAGAATAACTTAAGTAAAATAGCATAAACACTTTTTACTTATTGTTTTTTATGTCTCTTAAAAAATCTTCGATATATACTCCTGCCTTTTTCAAAACGGTGGGGTGAGTTGCGGAAATTATTTCCCTTCTTTGCACATAAGGAGCAGCTAAGCTTTGTCTTTCTATTTCTACCATTCCATCACCAAATTTACTAAGTTGTAAACAGTTTCCATAGTAGCGAAAAAACTTCTCCCCAATTGAGCAATCTCCTTCCGGACATAATGCCATAATGAGCATCGAATTATGTCTGGCTAACGCCTGTAATTCTAATTGTTCAACAAATTTCGATCCCATAGCCATATCTTGATCTACTGGTCTCCTACTGAAAATCATATGCGTAATAAGTTTTAGAAAAGCCACTTCTCCCTTTATAAACGGTTTCTTATTTTTTTGTCTGTTTTGATAACTTTGCAGCAAATTCCTTATTGCAAGCTCTTCTCCCATTGGAGTTCCCAGAGTGGGTGCTATTAATAGAATATTAGTAGCTTCCTGCAAATAAGATGCCATTCCCGCCATCAGCAGTCCACCTTTTGAGTGGCCTATCAGAGCAGTATTTTCATAATCTTTGCAAAATATCTTCTCATAGAACCAAAGAAATTCGTTTGCTGCATCTCTTATTCCTTTACATTCCGGTGTAAAAAACAAGTTATACACACTAGAATCCGTATTCTCATATGGTGCCATTAAATCCTTTGTCGTTTGAGGTAAAATAAAAGGATCTGATAAATGACTCCGATTAGAAAACGGAAGCACTTTCAATTGGGTTAATAACCAGGGCTCGTTCAATGCTTTTACCGTTGTGGTATAGCCGGAAGATCTTATCACTCCAATTTTCCCTTTTGAGGAATTCCGTCCTTTCCTCTCAAGTACTAGAATAAAATTCCTTCCTTCCCAGGCAATTTTGTCTCTTGACATAAAAACCTCCTTAATTATAGTATTTAACATAGGTAACATTATTATTATACCATAGAAATCCCCAAAAGTCCATTAAGCCATAAAATCCTTGTAGTGTAATTTATCTCTTCGCATATATTCCCATTATTAAACCATTTTCTTCTTTTATCTCTTTCAATTCTAGTCTGATTTTTTTATTATTTTCTTCAAAAAGTCTAATTCCATTTCCTAGAATTACTGGAACAGTTGTAATTTGGTATTCATCAATTAAATTTTCTTTTATACATTGATTTACCAAATTTGCCCCTCCACATATCCATATATTTTTTCCCTTTTCTTGTTGTAATCTATTTATTAATTCTTATATATTTAAATTGACATATTTTATATTTATGGTATCCTTAATTTTTTCATTAGTCAAAACATAACTTTGTAAATCTTCATACACCCATTTGTCTGGTGATAGCTCGTTTTTTATTTGTTTATATGTGTTTGCTCCTAAAATAATAGTATCTATATTTTTTATAAAATTATTATATCCGTAATCGCCAATGTATTCTTTATTATTGCCTAAAATCCAGTCTACACTTCCTTTATTATCTGAGATAAATCCATCTAAACTTTGTGAAATATATAAAATAACTTTTCGTTTCATATATCAATTTTTAACTCCTCTACAATTACCATTCTTCTAATAAATCAGTAAATTTGTTTAATAATTTATCGCTATTACATCCCAAGCCTCTGCTTTTGGACCAGCACAATATTTTTCTTTCAATTTATGATTTTTTATCAAATACTGTAACTTTAATTTTATGTTTCATTATAATCAAAGACAAAGTATGTGCGCCGTAATAATTGTATAACTATATGAGTTAATAGTTATTTTTATATTATCAATTTCACAATACCAATTCTTACCTAGTTTGTAGATAGTGCAATTTTGATTTAGTATTTTGTTTTTGCAATATTCAACAACATTTTCATTATCCAATTTAAGGTTTTTCTTAATTCTTTCAACTCCCATTTCAGTAGTATGAATTTTATCTATATTAGATAACAATATTTCTTTATTCATTTACTATCAACTCCATAAATTGTAATTTATCGTTCTAAAACAATGTTATCTGTTCATTACTTTTTATTTCTTTTTTATACGCCTTAATGATGTCTTTCATATCATATAAGATTCCATATTTGGTACATTCATCAGTAAACACTTTATATAGTCTTTTATAATTTGGTACTATGCAATTATATTTATCTCCATAATATTTAATATACTTTTCCTTAATTCCAATAAAATGCTGATCTAGTTTATAAAAATAGTAATCTCTTTGATTTTCTCTTAATGTCATCCCCATATAAGTATGAATGAATTTAGCACCATTTTCGTATGCAAGTTTAACTAAATATCTTATATCTTCTTCTTTGTCAGTAATAAAAGGTAACATAGGGTTCATCATAATACCTGTAAATATTCCATTATCACTTAATATTTTAATTGCTTGTAATCTTTTTGAAGATATACACACATTTGGCTCTATTATTTTTGATAATTCATCATTTGGAGTTGTTATAGTAAACTTAATAATAACATTATTCTTTGAATTTATTTCTTTTAGTAAATCTATATCTCTCAAAATCAGATCACTTTTAGTATCAATAGAAACACCAAAGCCATACTTTGATATAAGTTTTAATGCACCTCTTGTTTGCTCATACTCTTTTTCTAATGGATTATAGGTATCAGACATTGAGCCAATACCAATAATACCTTTTTCTCGCTTTTTAGATAATTCTTGTTCTAAAATATACAGAGCATTTTCTTTTCCTCTAACTAGATCAAAATTTTCTATGTGATAACAGTTACTCCTACTATCGCAATAGATACATCTATGAGAACATCCTCTATATAAATTCATATTATAATCAATACCATACCATTCATTACCATATTTCACTTTTGAAAGTATAGTTTTTGCTTTTATAAATTCCATTTTAATCCTTTATCAATTTTTCAAATGAGTTTGCATTTAATATAGTGTTTGAAACGAATTCTCCTTTATAAAAATTTGCCCAATTATTAAATACACAAGGTGCATTTTTCGCCTTTTCTAATGAATCTATTTTTATAAAGTTTATTATTATATTCTTTTCTTTTGCATAATCTGATAACTCTTTTATTTCATATTCTACATAAGGACATTCATTACTATAAAAAATAGTAAAATCTTGATCATCTATTTTCATACTTTTAGCATTATCATTGAATTTTGGAGTTTCACTATCATCAAATTGTAATGCCAATAATTCATAATCTCCAACACTATCGACAACTTTAAATCCATAGTGTTCAAAAAACTTCTTTTCTCCAATAAAAGGCTTTTTCTTTTTAGATGTTAAAGTACATATTCCACTCATACCTTTTTCTTTTGAATCATTTATTGCATATTCTAGTAACTCTTTAGCAATTCCTTTGCCTTTAAAACTTCCTGCAACCCATAAACAATATATGTATTCATAATTTTTACCGTTAATAGGTACCCAAGCAGTTTCTATTGGCTCATATTCAATAAATATTTTTCCTCTTGCGTTTAGTTTTCTAAAAATATGACCATCTTTTAACTTTTCTTTTATCCATTCTTTTTTACTATCAACACCTGCTTGATGTTTCTTATCTCCTATTGCACAACATATATGTTCTTCATCAATGTTTTCTAATGTTAAATTTATATATTCGTTCATTTATTTAATCCTCCTTACAAATATAATTTATTATTATATTTCATAATTTCTTCATTAAATTTGAATTATAATTCTATCAAACTCTTTTCAAAATCTTTAACATAGTATTTTATATTTTTTGTTCCCTTTGAAATAATAGTATGTCCTTCTTCTTCAAGTAATCTTTTTTGTAATCCTATGGCTTCAGGATATTTAATATTCAACTCACCATCAGATTTTAATGTTCTCCAATATGGTGTAATATCTTCTTGTCTTTGATAACTAGCCCAAGCACAAATATTTATAAATATTCCGGCAGTCATTGGATCAGTAAAATCAGCATTATTTTGTTTTGCAAGATAATCTCTCATTTGAGTTACTGTAATTAACTTTTCCTTTGGAACTTTTTTCATTAGTTTATCGTAGAAAAGTGGAGGTGCAAAAAACATTTTCGTCCCACCATATTTTTTTATCGTTTTTTCATCTTCTACAATTTGTATTTTAGGCATATCTTTATTGTTTTTCATCATTGCATTAAAATCTTTTTTACTTTCATTTGCCATATTTTTCAACTCACTTTCAAATTTTTACTTAATTATATGTGCCGTTATAATTGTGTAACTATATGAGTTAATAGTTATTTTCTATTAGGTTTCTTTTTTATAAAAAGTAATTTTTTAAAATCTTCTATCATTGAATAGTCAGTTATATTAAACATAACCCATTTTCCATCGTGAAATGTTTGAGCATTATCATAAGTTTCTAGTATATCAGATGAAAGTTCATTTCTTATTTCTTCAACTTTAGTTCTTTCTGCTTTACCAAAAATAATCATAAAGCCCAACATATTTTCTTTGAAATAAAACGCACATAAAGTTTTCCCGCTTTTTCTAAACTTATATTCATAAGTCCATTTTTTGCCACCATTATTCCAAGTTTGATCCATATCATATAACAAAGTTATCTCATCAACAATTTTATAAAAAATATTAACTTTATCAGTTCCAACTAATTTTTCTAATTCTTCTCTTTTTATATTTTCCATTTTACATCTCACTTTCAACTTATAATCTATCCTTTCAAATTTTCCAAAGCAGACGGATTATTCTTTAGGATTTCACTAACAGTTGAACATCTTTCTAAATCCGGACAGTCGCCACAAGTAGCAACACCTTTCTTTAACGCACATTTTCGAATGCCACATATACTATCGCAAAAAACTGTTTTAACACCTTCAACACGACAACCTTTACAGTTAATATGTTCAGGAAGAATAGGTGCATTATTTAATTCAGCCCATAGTTTCGCTGTTTTCTTTCGCAACTCTTGATCGTTATTTATTGTTGCAATGTATGCGTCACATTTTTCACAATTCAGACCACAATACGCAATCATTTTATTCATTAACTACTTACCTCCACAACTTACTATTTGTTTAACTCAAAATAATTATAACATTCTAAATAAAAAAAGTATATAATAATAAAAAACAATAAGTCAAGAAATTTTCCATAACTTTATATTTTGACCTATTATTTCTTATATTAAAAACTTATGTTTTATAATTTTCCCAAAGCATTGATTTTTATAGTATTTTTCCTGTTTTATAGTTTAATATTTTGCAAAGAATTTTAGCATTGTATCATTTTTTTATTATTTTTCCAAATTTTATAGACATTTTTATTTTTTTTGTGTATGATAATAACATGAAAATAAGATAATATAAATTAATATTATATCTTTTAGGAGGTCTAACTTATGATAAAAAAAGGAATAGCAACTACATTATTGGTTATAATAGCAATGATCATGTTTTTTTCATGTGCTGTTTTTGCAGTAGATGATATTGATATGAATTTAACTGGTAATGACACATCTCAGAACACCTCTACTTCTGACAATACCGCAGTTACTGGTGAATCAGAAGCAACAAATGAGACATCTTCCACTCAAGATACATCAGATACACCAAGAGTTAGTAATCTAAGTACCATTCCTGAATCTGATTTTGGATTAACCAATATCTTAAATATCATGTTAATTGTGATTGGAATCCTTCTTATTTTACTTAGTATCGCAATTTTAATACGACTAAAACATTAAATAATAATTTTAGTTTTTTATATAATAAAAATTACCAAAAATACAATTCTTATTCAAATAATAGAATTGTATTTTTTTGTTTGTATATTTTTGTCGTTTCTTTTCATACTAATAATGAAGCTAAATAAGATTAAAATAAAAAATATATAGTTTTTTGTTTTTCTTCTATTTTTGCTTCTAATATTCTTTCAAGTGAATCAATTTTCAAAATAAAAAGGAGGCCTCATATGTCAAGTTCTATAAAAAAATTAGCTTTGGGAATTGCGATTCTTCTTGCTTGTCTTTTTGTTGCTAATTTTTCTTTTGCTAATCAAGAAATGCAAAAAGCAACAAATGCAGTAAGAGATACTGTTCAAAATGCAGAAAATGTAATAGAAAATACTGGTAAAGGTGCTAGTAATATTGTTAAAGAAGGAACAAATATGACAAGAGATGGAGCTCAAAATGTAGTAAATGGTATGGGTGCAGGTTTAAATACAATGACAGATCACTCTGGGAATGGAGCAAATTACAGTGCAACTAGAACATCAACAGGGAATGGTTCCACAGCTGGTATGAACAACAACGTTTGGGTATGGCTTATTGTAGCAGCTCTTGCTTTAGGTATTATTGGAGCAATTTGGTATTTTGCAATGAGATCTAATAATAACAATAACCATCATGAATAATCGTAATATACTTTAAAACAAAAGGGATTGATTTTATTATCATAATATTTAAGTCTTTTAAATATTTATAATAATTTCAACCCCTTTTGTTATTTTACTACCTTTTCATTTTTTCTATTTTACAAGCAATATACATATATAAATAAATCTAATTCGTTATCCTTCCTCTTTTCATTCTATTTTTCATATGTTATAATACTTTTAAATTTTAAGAAGAAGGTTAATATTATGAATAAATTAATTGCTAAAAATCCAACAGCTAGACATAATTATACAATTATAGATACTTTAGAAGCTGGTATTGTTCTTTCTGGAACGGAAATCAAGTCCATTCGTAATGGAAAAGTAAATATGAAAGACACCTATGCTGCTATTATAAATGGTGAATGCTATATTTTCGGTATGCATATTAGTCCTTACGAACATGGAAATATTTTTAATAAAGATCCCCTAAGACAAAGAAAACTTTTATTAAATCGTAAAGAGATTTTTAAACTTGTCGGGCTAATTAAACAAAAAGGATATACTTTGGTTCCTATTAGCCTATATTTTAAAGGAAGCTTTGTAAAAGTGGAATTGGGAATTGGAAAAGGAAAAAAATTATTTGATAAACGAGAAGATCTAAAAAAGAAAGATGCTGAAATGTATATGAAAAGACATCTAGATAAATAAATATGAAAAAACATCTATCTTACATGTAAGATAGATGTTTTTTTGTCGTTTTATATTTTATAAAAAATTTACATTTTCATTTATTTAATTGATTTTATAATTTTGTCAAATTTTGGTGCTAATACTTCTCGATCTTTTGTAAGTCCACCTAGTGAAAATACATAAACTTTTCCTTCTTTTTCTAGTACAATTTGTGTAATATCTAGTTCCATATTAGATTGTTTTGCTTGATAAATTAATTTTGCTGCTTTTACTCCGTTTAAATTAATGTATTCTGTAGTAATATCTCCTAAAATAGTCATTTGTGATTGATTCTTTACAGAGGCTTTTGATGCTTCTATATATCCTTCAAAAGAAAGCATACTTGGCATATTTTCTGATACTACATTTACGCTTGCTCCTGGTACGTCTGGATCCATATAAATTGGTTGACTTGAACTTTTTCCTACTGATGTATAATTAGAAGGACATTTAAAAGTAATTCCTTCCATGTCTTCACAAAGCTTATAGTTTGCATCTTCTTCCTCTTGATATACAGCTAATCCGTCTAAACTATTTTCTTCTTGTACTTCTACCTTATTTTCTTCCTTATTATCATTATTTTCTAGTAGATTACAACCCGTTAGTCCAAAAAGTCCTAATAATATTATTACAATTGCGAAAAATATCGTAATTTTCTTTTTCATTTTTATTCTCCCCTTTATTTTTATTATTTTACACTAAGTACTCCCAAAAAAATTTTAGTTACGCTTTATTACTTGAACCAAATACATCTCTTATTTTATGTTCTACTGTTTCTGTAATTAGGTCTCTTGCTGGTTTTAAGTATTTTCTAGGATCAAAAGCTGCTGGATCTTCTGTAAATACTTTTCTAATTGCACCTGTCATAGCAAGTCTTAAATCTGTATCCACATTAATCTTAGATACCCCTGATATACTTGCTTCTTTTAATATCTCGTCTGGTACCCCTTTTGCTCCTGGTATGTTTGCTCCATTATCATTACATAATTTTACTAACTCTGGAATTACTGTAGATGCACCATGTAATACGATTGGCGTATTTGGTATTTTTTCTTTAATTTCTTTTAAAATATCAAATCTTAATTTAGCTTCCCCTTTAAATTTATATGCACCATGGCTTGTTCCAATTGCAATTGCTAAAGAATCACATCCTGTTCTTTTTACAAATTCTGCAGCTTGATCTGGATCTGTATACATTGCATCTTCAGCAGCTACATTTACATCATCTTCAATTCCTGCAAGTTTTCCAAGTTCTGCCTCTACTACAACTCCATGTGCATGTGCATAATCTACTACTTCTTTTGTAATTCGAACATTTTCTTCAAAATCATATTTTGATCCGTCAATCATTACAGAAGTAAATCCGCTATCTACACACATTTTACAAGTTTCGAAATCTGGTCCGTGATCTAAATGTAGAGCAACTGGTATATCGTGCTCTTCCAGAGCTGCCTCTACCATCTTCATTAAATAATTCACTCTTGCATATTTAATTGCTCCTGAAGAAGCTTGTAAAATAACTGGTGAATTTTGTTTTGCGGCAGCATCTACGATACCTTGAATAATTTCCATATTATTAACATTAAATGCTCCAATTGCAAAATGTTCTTTCATTGATTTTTCAAACATCTCTTTTGTTGTTACTAATGGCATATAATCGCCCTCCTTAATTTATTTTTTATAATTATTTTTATAGTTAGATTGTATTTCTATTTTTCAGTCATGTCAATCCTTATAGTCAAATAATTAATCTTTTTCTAAAAAAAAATGCTCTATGACTGCATTTTTTTATGTCATAGAACATTTTTTCTTTTCTACTCTTCTTGGTTTTTGTAACTAGAACAAATTGATTCATTTGGCTTTTTTGTATTACAATTCTGTTTTGGTGTAACAATAATACTATCTAATTTACACTCCTGTTCTGAATGATCATTATATTTACAGCTTCCTACTGTACAATTTATTCTTTGATTTGCTTCCATATTTACCTCCTTATTTTAGATTCTTTATTATTGTTTTCATTTTTTCATTTTTTATGATTTTTTCTATCCTATATGTAACATCTTTTCCCACTTTTACATAGATTATATAAAAAATAAATTTCTATCGAAATTTCCTATGCAATAAAAAATGAAAGGAGACTTTTTTTATATGGATTATGAAATTATGATGAACGGGAATGTAAAGATTGGTATGTATGCACCAGAATTTGAGGCAGAAACTACGATGGGAAATATTAAACTTTCCGATTATAAAGGAAAATGGATTATTCTTTTTTCTCATCCAGGTGATTTTACTCCAGTTTGTACAACAGAAATTATTGCATTTTCTAGGGCAAATACATATTTTGAAAAAGTAAATACATGTTTAATTGGTCTTAGTGTTGATAGTAACAATTCTCATTTAGCTTGGTTATACGATATTTTTTGTAAAACCGGTTTACAAGTACCATTTCCGATTATTGCCGATCAAAACGGCTCTATCGCCCGTAAATATGGCATGATATCCAATGAAGTCAGCAATACTCAAACGGTTCGAAATGTTTTTATTATTGACGATAAAGGTATTATAAGGGCAATATTGATTTATCCTATGAACATTCGGAAGATGTATTCCCGAAATCATTCGATTATTAACTGCTCTTCAATATGCAGATTGTAATAATGCTTCTACACCTGCTAATTGGAGTCCTGGAGATCCAATGTTATTACCTCCTCCAAAAACATTTCATGAACTTCAAAAACAAATGGAGATGATTCGTCAAAATAGAAATGGTATGAATTGGTATCTATCCTTTAAACAAAATATTACACCTATTTTAGAAGAGAAGGATAGATAAAATCAAATAAAAGAGCAATATGTTTAGTGTTCATATTGCTCTTATTTCTATATATTTAAAATTTGTATTTTTAATTTATCTAATATTTTATTCATCACTATTCATCTTCATTTGGTGTTATCATTTCTTTTATCTCCTCATATGGTCTATATTCTTCGATATTAGGAATTATTAAGTCATTATCTGTTACTGTATTCAACTCCATTGAATATTCACACATCCCAGTATAATTACTTAAATTATTTGTTGAAATACTTCTTATTGGGAAACCAGTATCCTTTTCAATATATTCAATATTATCATCATCTAAGTTATTATTAATCAATATTCTACTAGGTATTATCCTATAACAACTTTTTCCATTCATTATCGTTGTATCAATTTTTGAAAAGATACTTCTTAACAAAATATCGGAAGATTTCAACTTTTCTGGAATAAAAATATCTTTATTTGTATCACCTTCTGAAGTAGTATAATATTTTATTTTCGTTTTTTCATCTTCGTTATAAATATATGTGTTTTGTCCATCATAATAAATAGCATATACTACAGGGGAAATCGTTTCATAAATACTTTTATTATTGCTATAACTTATATAAAGATGCTTATCATCTTTTTTATAAATTTCCTGTGAAAAAATAGAATTTTCACTATAGGTATCAATTTTCCAATGATAATTATTAGAATTTATTACATTTTGTAAATTTTCATTATTACCTAATAAAATCACATATTTTCTTATAGTAGAAGCAATAAATAAAATAATAATAAGTACTATAATAAATACAATAACAAATTTCCAGGATTTAAATTTTCGATTACATTTCCTATTCACATTACTTTCTTCATTTTTCATTTTTTTTACATCATATTCTTCTTTCATTATAATCTCCCCTTTATTATTTTTTATAATATAGAAGGGAGTTAACGCTCCCCTCCCTTATCGGTAATACCAATCGTCATGACCATCGCCTGAATAGGCACACAGGTCAAAAGCATACAGGTACATAAAATAACGTTTTAAAATTTTTTCATGTTTTTTCATATTCTCATGCATTTTTTATCTTAACAGTTTCAAACTTTCAAAAATTCAAGATCTAGTTGCTATTTTGTCTTTTTTTAACAAAATACATATTTGATCAAATTCTGTATTGGTAGTAATAATTCCTATTTTAGAAGAGAAGGATAGATAAAATCAAATAAAAGAGCTTTCGTTGAAAGGCGCCTTGCTAAAATATCGAGTCATAAATTCATTATGACCAACATAAGCGCGAGGTGTTTTTCGCGTATCTGCTCTTTTATTTTTTATTCTTCTCTAATTTTTCTAGCCTTTCCTTCATTGCGATATTTATATATTTATCAAGTTTCTGACTTTGTTTAAGAATTTTATCATAGTCTTCTCCCTCAAGAATCATTCTTTCTAGTTTCAACCTGTTAACTTTTATTGCAAGAGTATTATTTTTCATATTCATCCCTCCTACAATAAAATTATAGCATATTGTGTCGATTATTTTCTGTCGAAATTTGTCAATGAACTAAAAATTTTTTATTTTTTTTCGAAAAGAGATATCTTAAAAGTATCTCCACTAAAAGGATGATAAAAACTAACAGTCTCTTTCGTTAAACTATATCCTTCTGTTTGTTTTAATTCATCGTATAAATTGGTATATGCAGAATCAATTACCCAGATTCTTCCATGATAGTCTTCTAATTCTTTTAATGTCTCAATACATTCCATTTGTGGCTTAAATGCTCCATATGCCACTTCTACATCCCAATGATCTTTATTATAAAAATATTGTTGATTTTCATTAAATTCCATCGCCATTAAGCTTCCAGGTCCAATCGTTGTATAAATAAATATATCTTGGTCTTGTACCTGATCTCTTACTTCTGCAAATGGCTTTTGATTTTCTTCCGAATATGCACTGTTCCAATAAGTATATCCATTCCATATCGAAAGAGCAATTAATCCAATACAAATAACTCCCTTGATCCATTTTCTTTCATCATTTGAAAGTGTATAAGCAAGTGCGAAAATTGCAAGAGAACTCATTGGTAACATATATCTTGGAATAAAGATTGGTCTAAACAAAGATACTAGTAAAGAAATTCCAATTACTAAGCCACAAATCCATAAAGCAGCAAGTATCGGTCTTATTTTTTCTTTATCTTGCATATATAAAGTATGTAATCTAAGTAATGTATAAACAAACACTACTAATCCAAAAATAGCAGGAATTGGAGAATTTATTGTATCTTTAAAGAAAAATTCGACAATTTCCATAAAAATATTTGGGTAATTTACACTAATCCAAAAACCTTTTGCTACTTTTGATGATTGAAAGGCAAAAATCAATAATCCTGGTAAATAAGCTATAAATTGTATAATTCCATAAATAAACCATTTTTTTAATAATTCTCTTTTATATCGAATAATAAAATATAGTAATGTAAGATTAATCATTCCAATCGTAACTAATCCCAAATAATGTGTATAAGCACTTAACACACTAAAGACAGCAAATAGAATCCAATTTTTTCTTTGACGTTCATTTTCCTTATAAGCTTTATACGCATAAAAAGCAGTAATTGCAAGGAATAACATGCTTAAACTATACATTCTAATTTGCGTTCCATAATGGAATGTTACTGGTAAAAACAATAAGATAAAAGCAAAATAGGCACCAACCTTTTCTCCAAATTCTTTGCGAATATGGGTATAAGAAAAAATGGATAAAAGCACAATTGGAATCACAGAAAAAATACGAAATGCTATCATGCTATTTCCAAATATCATTGTAAATACTTTTAAAAACATATAATATAAAATTGGATGAACATCGTAAGCTCCTGAAATAATTAGATTTCCCCAATTTTGGTTTGCAAGCCCAACAGAATAAGCTTCATCAAACCATAAATTTTGATTAAAAACTCCTAATAATAATAATACAAATGTAAGTACAATTATTGAAATGTGTATTTGTTTAATATGATTTTTCATGTTTTGTCGGGATTAAAACATCCCATCTCCTTTCTCGATTAATTTATATTCTTTTGTTTATCGCTAATATATTAAAATAAAAGCTTGATCCGTTTTCATTTTTTCTTATATCTTTAAAATCCTTTTTACCTAAATTTAAGAAGCAATATTCGTTTCTATACTATAATCTTTTCCATCACTTGTAATTAAAATCGTTCCACTTTCATCTGTTCTAAAAATTTTTGCTCCAATCTCTTTTAGTCTACTTAAAATTTCTTCATTTGGATGTCTATAAGAATTATCTTTTCCAACTGATATAATTGCAATTTCAGGTTTTACTTGTTTTAAAAAATCTTCTGAGGTACTAGTGTTGGATCCATGATGCCCAACTTTCAAAATATCTGTTTGTAGCCATGTTCTTTGCTCTTCGTTTTCCTTTTCACTGTCACCCATAAATAAGAAACTTTGTTCTCCATAAGTCATTCGAATAACAATAGAAGCTAAATTCAAATTTTCTTCCGATTTGTTACTTTCTTTTGACATAACGGTACAATTAGCATTTGCTAAAGTAAATGTTTCCCCTTCTTGTGGTGCATGAATCGTAAGTCCTTTTTTAGAAACAGCATCTAATACATCTTCGAAAGTTTTTGTATTTGTTTGCACTTTTGGCATATAGATTTGTCCAATTTCAAAATTCTTGATTACATCATCTAATCCGCCAATATGATCTTCATGTGGATGTGTACCGATTAAATAATCTATTTGGGTAATATTTTGTTTTTTTAGAAAGTCTACAACCTTACTACCAGCTTCGTTTGTTCCGGCATCAATTAACATTGTTTTTTCTTGATCTATTACAAGAATGCTATCTGCTTGTCCAACATCAATGAAATAAACTTTTATTTTTCCCTCTGTTTGTGAAGTTGTATTTGTTTTATCTTCTACTATATTAGAAACTTGAACTTCATTATCTATCTGATTTTCAATTGCAGAAGCGTTTAAAACAGCATTCCAATCATAATCTTTTCCTATTATTCCTAAAGCAACTACAATAAAAAAAGCAATAATGTAGAAAACTTTATCGATTGTCCAAAAAGGCTTTTTTTCCTTATTATTTTCTTTTCGTTTTTCTTTTTTTATCTTATGTTCCATATTCTCCCCCAACCTTTTCATTTTTTAATCCCATAATTTGTCCATTTTATCTTTAATTCTTTTTTGAACTTCCTGTTCTTCTAAAAGATCTATTTCATATCCATCTTTTCCTTTTTTTAATATTGTTCCTTCTTTAATATTTTTCGGCAACTGATCCTTTGGAATTTCTATTATTTCTCCAGATTCTCTCTCTTCACAAATTGCAATATTTCCTTCAAATCGGTCAATTGTATATTTTTTTTCCATTTCTTTTAATTTATTGGCTAATTCTTCTCGAAACATATTGATATCAAAATTCTTTTCTTTACCCCCTATGTTTTTTAAAAAATCCAGATCCAAATAAATTCTCCTTTCGAATAAAGTTTTACAAATATCATTTTTAAAGTAATCTATAGAATTTGAATTATGTATCATAAAATGGCATGAATGAATGATGTAATGTTATCATGCCATTTTATATCTTATTTTGTTCAAAAAATATTTGCTTTTTACTATTTAAAAAGATTTAATACTTCCTCTTTTGATTTTACACCAACTACCGAGTTTACAACTTTAGCATTTTTTATTGCTACAAGAGTTGGAATACTCATTACATTAAATTGCATTGCAAGATCTTGCTCTTCATCTACATTTACCTTACATACTTTTATTCCTTCATTCTCTTCTGCAATTTCATCTACTATAGGTGACATCATTCTACATGGTCCACACCAAGGTGCCCAAAAATCAATTAAAACTGGTTTATCTGAATTTAAAACCTCTTTTTCATAATCATTTTTTGACAAAGCTAATACTTTCATACAATCATCCTTTCTCTTTATTTTTGTTCTCTCATCTTTTTTGAAACGCTAAGTCCAGCTACGGTACCTTCATATACTGCTTTTGAAATTTGCAAAATTCCTCCTGTACAGTCTCCAGCAGCATATACTCCAGGAATATTCGTTTCCATATTTTGATTTACCTTTATATTTTTTCCTGTTTCGTCTAATACAATTCCTAATTTTCTTGCAAAATCGGAACTAGAAGCAATCCCTTCTGCAACAAATATTCCTTCTACTTTTAAATTTGTTCCATCTATAAAACGAACTTCGGATACAGTAGATTCTCCCATTATTTCTTCAATTGGAGTTTCAATCTCTTCAAAGGAATTATTTCGATTTTGTACCGTTTCCTTTCCATTTGTTATAAGTACAACAGATTTAGCAACAGGTTTTAAAACTTCTGCCTCGTGAATAGCATAATCTCCACTTCCTAAAACGGCTACATCCTTATTTCGATAGAAGAAAGAATCGCAAATTGCACAATAACTAATTCCTTTTCCTTCAAATTGCTTAATTCCCTTTATACTTGGTACTTTTCTTCCTGTTCCGGTTGCAATTAAGATTGTTTTTCCCTCATATTCGTTGTCTCTTGTTTTTACAATAAAGTTTTCTCTCATCTCAATAGAAATTACTTCTTCTTCCTTCATTTCTATTTTTAGATTTTCTGCTTGTTTTGTACCATAAAAAAATAATTCTTTACCAGAAATCGAATTTGGAAATCCATAATAATTCTCAATACGATTTGTCTTCATAAGTGCACTTTCACTTTTTCCAATGACTAGGCAATTAAGGTTTGACCTTTTCATATAAATACTTGCTGTTATTCCCGCAGGTCCCTTTCCTATCACAATACAATCATACATATTTTTCTCCTATTTTTATTTTTAGTTTATACTATTATTTTATGAAGAGTAATATTATTTATTAATTTTTGTTATCCATTCTTTTTTCCTATAAATATTTTTTTATTTCCTCATAAATTTCTTCATGAATTTCTTCGATTGGCCTAATCTCAGAATTTTTTACACATTTTACATCGTACCAATTATATTTATCTACTAAATCACAAGCTGCCTCATAGCTATCAATAATATGATTTTTATCTCTTTCGTGAATATCTTTTTTATCCGTATGTGTGAATTTATTTTCTCTATGTTCCATTAATTTTAAAGCATATTCTGGAGGCATATTTAAGAAGAATGCTTTTGTTGGAACTGGTAGTCCATATAAATTAAATTCAAAATCCCAAAGCCAATCTAAAAATTTTTCCCTTTCCTTTTTCTCTTTAATTTTTCCTGCCTGATGTACCATATTAGCTGTTGTATACCTATCTGCTAATATCAATCCACCTTCTTGATAATATTTTTCTAAAAAGCGTTTATAAGTTGCATAACGATCTGCTGCATAAAAGGTAGAAGCAATATATGGACTTACTTCTTTCGCATTTTCTCCAAATTCTCCTGATAAATACATTTTTACTAAAGAAGAGGAAGGATCATCATAATTAGGAAAACTAACTACTCGGTAATCAATCCCTTCTTCTGTTAATCTCTCCTTTAATTTTTCAAACTGTGTTTGTTTTCCACTTCCATCTGTTCCATCTATTACAAATAATTTTCCCATTCATTTTACCTCTTACTTTTTCATTTCGTTTTTTATATATTCTACTTCTTCTGTTTGATCCAACCTCATAAATAAAGGTTCTCCCTTTTCAATCACATGAATTTCTTCTATTGTACTACCTTCTTTTATACTATCCCACTTCTTTAATTCTTCTTTTTCGATTCCTAATTGTTCCATAATACTCTTTGAAGTATCTTGCATAAAAGGATTTAACATAATTGCTATTTTCCTTAGGTTCTCTACTAAATGATATAATACAGAATTTAATGTTTCTGAATCTTCCTCATTTTTTGCTAAAATCCAAGGAGCCGTTTCATCAATATATTTATTGGTTCTCGCAATCAAATTCCAAATTTCAGTTAATGCATTACTTAAATGGATCGAATCCATATTTTCTTCTACTTTTTGAATCTGTTTCTCTGTAAATTCTTCTAGATTTTTATCAATCTCACTTTTATTTTCCATTGATGGTTTTACAATACCTGCTTGATATTTATTAATCATTCCTATCGTACGATTTAATAAATTACCTAAATCATTGCATAAGTCAAAATTAAATCTTTCGACAAATCCTTCTGGCGAAAATACCGCATCTTGCCCATAAGAAAATTCTCTCATTAAAAAGTATTTTGTTGCATCAAGGCCATATCGTTCAATTAACATTTCTGGATATACCACATTTCCTTTTGATTTCGACATTTTTCCGTCTTTCATCATAATAAAGCCGTGTGCGTATATTTTTTTAGGAAGAGGCAAATCTAATGCCATTAAGAATATTGGCCAATAAATACCATGAAAACGAATAATATCTTTTCCAACGATTTGTAAGTCTGCTGGCCAATATTTTTTAAATTTTGTATCGTCTTCGGAACCATAGCCTAAAGCTGTAATATAGTTTGTTAATGCATCTAGCCATACATAAATAACATGTTTTGGATCTTTTTTTACTTTTACTCCCCAATCAAATGTAGTACGAGTAATGCATAAATCTTCTAGACCTGGTTTTAAGAAATTGTTAAATAATTCATTTTTTCTTGATTCTGGCTCAATGAAATTAGGATTTTCTTCATAAAATTCAATTAAGCGATCTGCATATTTTTTCATGTTAAAAAAATATGCCTCTTCTTTCATCTTTTTTACTTCTCTACCACAATCTGGACATTTCCCTTCTACCAATTGTGTATCTGTAAAATAAGTCTCACATGGTACACAATACCAGCCTTCGTATTCACCTTTATAAATATCTCCTTGTTCCATTAATTTATCAAATATTTGCTCTACTACTTTTGTATGTCTTTCTTCTGTTGTTCGAATAAAATCATCATAGGAAATATCCATTAACTTCCATAATTTTTTTGCTTGATCTGCCATATTATCTACATGTTCTTGAGGTGTAATCCCATTTTTTTGTGCTACTTCTTGGATCTTTTGTCCATGTTCATCAAGGCCAGTTAAAAAATAAGTATCATATCCTCTCATTTTTTTGTATTTTCTTATGGTATCAGCTAATACCGTAGTATATGCTGTTCCTATGTGAAATTTTCCACTTGGATAATAAATTGGTGTTGTAACATAAAAAGTTTTTGGTTCCATATCTTTGCTTTCTCCCCTTCCTGAATTTTATCCATTATTCGATTCTATTTATTATTTTAAACGCAATTCAATCAATTCAGCTAATGCCTTTGCTTTTTGTGTAATATATTCTTGATCGGCCCCTTCAATCATAACTCTTACTAGTGGCTCTGTTCCAGAAGGACGTATTAATACTCTTCCGTTTCCTGAAAATTCTTTTTCTAAAGCTTCCATTTCGCTTCTGATTACTGCATCCTTTTCGAAATCATATTTTTTATCACTTGCTACTTTAGCATTTACTAAAACTTGTGGATATATCTTTATTATTTTCTCTAATTCTGTTGCTGATACATTTTTTTCTAACAAGACACGAATAAACATAAGAGATGTTAAAATTCCATCTCCAGTTGGGTTATAGTCTAAGAATATAACATGACCGGATTGTTCGCCTCCGATATTATATCCATTTTTTAACATTTCTTCTAGTACGTAACGGTCTCCAACTTTGGTACGTACGAAATTCAAACTATTTTCTTCTGCATACTTCGCAAGACCTAAGTTACTCATTACGGTAGCTACAACAGTATCTTTTTTCAAATTTCCTTTTTCTTTCATATAATTTGACACAATTGCTAAAATCTTATCTCCATCAATTTCTTCTCCTTTTTCATCTACTAGAAGACAACGATCTCCATCTCCATCATAAGCAATTCCTAAATTATATCCATTTTCTACTACATATTTTTTTAACATATCTAAATGAGTAGATCCACACCCTTTATTAATATTAATTCCATTTGGGGCATTATTAATAATTTTATGATTGATATTTAATGTTTTAAACACTTTCTCTGCCACCTGATATGTTGCTCCATTTGCTGTATCAATTACGACTTTAAAATCATCACGGTTATATTTTTCGATATCCTCTTCAAAATGTTTTCTAAAGAAATATACATATTCGTCAATCAATTCCTCGCTTCTTTCTGCAATTCCTATTTTTTCATTAACAGCTGTAAGTTCGTCTAGCTTTCCGGAGTCCATTACATCTTCAATTTCTTCTTCAATATCATCTGGAATTTTCATTCCTTGATTACTAAAATATTTTACTCCATTGAACTCATAAGTATTATGAGATGCTGAAATAACAACACTTGCATCTGCTTTTAATTTTTTTGTTAAATAAGCTACTGCTGGAGTTGGAATCACTCCTAAACTTTTTACGTTTGCCCCATAACTTAAAAAACCAGCAGTCATAGCACTTTCTATTAATGTTCCAGAGATTCTTGTATCCCTTCCAATTAAAATTGTTGGGCTATGATCGGTATGCTTTGATAATACATACGCTCCTGCTTTTGCAACTCTATATACTAGTTCTGGTGACAATTCTGTATTTGCAATTCTTCTAATTCCATCTGTTCCAAAATATTTTCTCATACTGTTTCTTCCTTTCTCTATTAGGTGACATTTTTTTATCATCCTACTCTTATTCATTTTTTTCTAAAATAAGATTATTTGCATTATACCACTTGCAATATGTTTATGCAACAAAAAAACTTACTGCCATTTTAGAATAGCAATAAGTTCTTTTAATTGTATAACTTAATCTATTTTTATTATATATCTTACCTAAAAAAGCCTTTAATTTTAATAGGTTCCTCAATTTCAATTTTTTTATTTTCAACAATATGGAGTGGGTTTAAATATGATAATTTATGAAATTTTTCCTTTCCTATTTCTTTTTCCAGCTTTTCCTTTATTGGATCTATTTTAGAATAAATACTCTCTCCTCTATGGCAATCCGATCCTAAAAAGTGAATCATATTATGTTTTAATAGTTTCATTGCTGTTTTTTCTACACTTTTTCCGTAAATTCCTATAAAACTTCCGTAATTCACTTGTAATAACGCTCCTTGCTCTATCCACTTTAATACCATATTAGGATTTTTTTGAACATATTGGTATCTTTCTGGATGAGCAATGATTGGCACATAGTCCATTGAAATTAATTCATAAATAATTTGATCAAAATAAATTACATTTTGATTCATAGGAAGTTCAAATAACACATATCTACTATGATTTAAAGTTGCTATCTCACCACTTTTTATGAGAGATAGCATATGATCATTACTATATACTTCTGTTCCATTATAAACCTTAAGTTCTATTTGTTTTTGTTTTAATGTTGATTGTATCATTTGAATATAGGTTTCTTTTTGTTTCTTATTTGCCATATATACATTTTCCATATAATGGGAAGTAGAAATAATCGTTTCAAATCCTGCATTATATGCTTCTTTTAACATTTGATAAGTTTCCTCTACTGTTCTTGCTCCATCATCAATTCCTGGTAAAATATGAGAATGAACATCAATCATCTTTTAAACGTTTTCCTCTCTTTGCCTTTTTTTCATTTTTCTTCTCTGGCACTTTCTCTTCTATTCTTTCTTCCACTTCTTCCATTTTCTCTTCTATTCTTTCTTCCACTTCTTCCATTTTCTCATCATTTTCTTTGTTTAAGTCCAGATATTGTTTTAATTCTTCTAGTACTTCATCTTCCTTTTTTATAATAGGCTCTGCTACACTTACCTCATTTTCTACTTCTTGCACTTCTATCTTATTTGTTCTGTCAGTCTCAAAACATCCTTGTTCATGTTTTCCATAATAATAAGAATTCTCATACTTTTTCATTGAAATTGGCATTTTATTTAAAATAATTCCTGCAATTTTTCCACCTACATTTTGTATATCTCTTTTTACCTTCTTTAAATTTTCCATTTTCGTTTCTTTATATGAAGTAACAATAATTGTTGAATCTACCATTCTAGATAAAATAATCGCATCTGTTACTAGTAAACTTGGAGTTCCGTCAAAAATGACAATATCATAAGTGTCCTTTAATTTCTTTATCAGTTTTTTCATTCTTTCGTTTACTAACAATTCGGATGGATTTGGTGGTACATTTCCTGCTGGAATAATCCATAAATTTTCAACATCAGTACTTTTCACATAATTTTCTAAGTCATTTTCTGCTTTACCCTTCAAATTTGTTTTTTTAGGTTCATCCATCACATTTGATAAATAATTGGAAAGACCTGGTTTTTGAGGTGTTGTAAAAATTTGATGCTGTCTACCTTTTCTCATATCCGCATCTACTAAAATAACTTTCTTTCCTGTTTGTGCAAAAGTAATTGCCAAATTAGCTGTCACTAAACTTTTTCCTTCTCCGGAAACTGTACTTGTAATTAATATTGTTTTTAAATCTTTATCCGAGCTCATAAATTGAATATTGGTTCTTAAGGAACGAAATACCTCTGAGATAGGAGATTTTGGATCTTTAAAGGTCAATAATTCTTTTTTCATTATTTTCTCCCTCCTATCTTCTTCATTTCGAAACTGATTTCTGGAATTTGTGCTAATACTAAAAGATCAGTTGCTCTTTCTACATTTTCTTGATCCTTTATTGTTGTATCTAATAGATTTGCAATTAAAATATATGCCATGCTAAATACAATTCCAATTAACGCAAAAAGAACAATATCTTTTATATGATTAATATTATATGGTTCCTTTGCCTCTTCGGCACGATCTACAACATGAATATTATTAATATTATAAATTTCTGCTATTTGCTCACTAAAAACAGTTGCAATCTCGTTTGCAATATCAGCAGCTTGCTTTGCATTTGTATTGTTTACTGTAATTTCAATTAATTCTGTATCTTTTACAGAGTTAACACTAATACTTTTCTTTAGTTCTTCTTCTTTTATATCTTCTATTCCAAGATTACTTAATACTTTTCGCAAAACGGTTTTACTTTTGATTAATTCACTATAAGTAGATACTAAATTTTGATTTAAATTTAGATCCGTTTGTGTAATTGCTGTTCCTCCTACAGTATTTGATACTGGCTCTTCTGTTTTGGCAAGTACTAAAGTAGTAGAAGATTCATATTTAGGAGTAACAAAATAATAAGAATATATTCCTCCTAAAATAGCAAATAATAGCATTACAATAATAATTAGCCATTTTTTGTTCCATATGATCTTAATTAATTGTTTTAGATCTAATTCTTCCATTGTTTTCCCCCATTTTTCTTTCGTATTATTTCTTATTTATTATATCGTTATCTATTATTATTTGGCAAGTTTTTTAGTTACATTTTATTTTTTTATTACGTAGGAAATTTCGTCAGAAATTTCTGAAGTAACAAGGTTAAGTTACATTAGTCTGT
>ERZ826242.1330-NODE-1330-length-27568-cov-5.414931_pt1 | contig 27568 bp, 26 predicted proteins | sample MGYA00519871_ERZ826242 | MGnify/ENA primary metagenome ERZ826242 (study PRJEB31778, sample SAMEA3449226) | human gut metagenome | biome: human gut; feature: human-associated habitat; material: faeces | place: United Kingdom | collected 2010/2012 ...
AATGAGAAATGGTGCTGGGAATAGATCCCAACACCAACTTTGTCTACAGTCTGAACAGAGTTGAATTTAATTTCAACTCTGTTATTTTTTTATCGTTTTGTCTCAGTTAAAGCATACCTGATATCCGATAAAAGTTTTTTGTGAAATCTTCCGTGAATACAGATGCCTACAGGTTTGCGTGATCCATAACATATTTCTTGAAATCCATAATAGCTGGAGCCTGGTAAACATTCTTAAGTGTTGCCATGTAAAACAGTCTTTCCCAGGACGGTTTTTCAATCTCGATGATAGAAACCGGCATATAGGAAAGAACCGGCATTTTTGGAACTACAGCAATACCGAAACCGGCACCAACCAGTCCGGCAACCCCCTGATCCTCCTCCATGGAGTAGGCAATCTGAGGGTATCCCCCACATTTTTTAAATAATTTGTCAATGACGTGTCGGAGTCCACTACGCTTTGAAAAGGCAATGTGTGGATAAGCAAGTGTATCCTTCAAGTCTATTGAACTGTGTCCTTCCAGAGGATGTCCTTTTGGGACGATCAGTACCAGCTCCTGTTTTGCAACAGGAACAAAATCGATCAGAGGCTCATTGTCCATCATAGAGCAGAAAGCAATGTCATATTTTCTGTCTTTTAATCCCTGGATCATATCAGAAGTAAGCCCTGTGGAACTATGAAAATAAAAATCAATTTTTTTGTCTGGCGTAGAATCCAGAAAGCCTTTTACAAAATTCGGAACAATAGAGCTGCTGACGGCTCTTAGTTCGACGATATCAATGCGACCTTCCCCACGACCTGTCATCTGTAGTTTGTTAACACTGGAATCAATCATATCCAGAGCCTGTTCGACATCTACAAGAAATGCCTGCCCGCATTTTGTAAGGGCTACGTTCCGCCCTTCTTTTTCAAAAAGCTTAACCCCCAGTTCTTTTTCGAGTGATGCAATTGCATGACTCAGACTTGGCTGAGTGATGGCTAGAATCTCTGCGGCTTTTGTGTAATGCTCCAGATGGGCCAGTGTGGCAAAATATCTTAGATGATACAGATTCATAAAGCCGGCCCCCTTTCTTTCGTTATTGTTATGATATATGCATTATCTTAGCATGAACTGAGTACAAAAACAACCTATGAATAAAATCTATGAATTTTGACAAAACTATTAATTTGTTTTTTATTTAACAAGGATATATAATCAAACCATAGCAAATATTACTAGATTGAACAACAAGAAAAAAAGGGAAAATGTTCAATTTTAACAATGGAGGTAGAATTATGTCAAAAAAGAATCCAATCACAGTAAGCTCATGGACACTTGGAGATCAGTGCAAATTTGAAGATCGTGTTATCGCTGCAAAAGAAGCAGGATACGAAGGAATCGGTCTTCGCGCAGAGACTTATGTTGATGCATTGAATGAAGGACTTCATGATGAAGACATTCTTGCAATTCTTGACAAACATGATATGAAAGTAACAGAGGTAGAGTACATTGTTCAGTGGTGTGAGGAACATCGTTCTTATGAGCAGAAATACAAAGAGCAGATGTGCTTCCATATGTGTGAACTCTTTGGGGTTGGTCACATCAACTGTGGACTGATGGAAAACTATTCAGTTGAGTATACAGCTCAGAAATTAAAAGAACTTTGCCAGAGAGCTGGAAAATACATCATCGGTGTTGAACCAATGCCGTACAGTGGTATTCCAAACCTTCAGAAAGGCTGGGAAGTTGTAAAAGCTTCTGGATGTGAAAATGCAATGCTTATCCTTGATACATGGCACTGGGTAAGAGCTAATCAGCCATACGACATCCTTACACCAGAAATCGCTAAGAAAGTTATTTCTATCCAGATCAATGATGCTTATGAGAGACCATACGCAGATTCGATTTTAAGAGATGAGTCAATGCATGATCGTCTTGCACCTGGAACAGGAGCAAAAGATACAGCTGGATTCGTTAAAATGATCAAAGACGCTGGAATTGATCCAAAGGTAATCGGTGTAGAAGTAATTTCTGATGAAATCCTTGCAAGAGGAATCAACGAAGCAGCAGCTTATACATATGAAAATACAGAGAAAGTATTAAAAGAAGCCTGGCCAGAAATGGTTGACTAATTTTAATCACTGATTCATTTCAGACAAGATAAGAAAACACATTTGTTTAAAAGAGAGAGGTAAAAAAATAATGAAGTTCAAACATATGTTTTCTCCGATTCAGATCGGACCAATGACAGTAAAGAACCGTTTCGTAGTACCACCAATGGGTAATAACTTTGCAAACACAGATGGAACATGGAGCGACGAGTCAGTTGCATATTACAGCGAACGTGCAAAAGGTCAGTTCGGACTGATCACAATCGAAGCAACAGTAGTTCACAAAGGTGCAAAGGGTGGTCCAAGAAAACCTTGTCTGTATGATGACAACAGCATCGAGAGTCTGAAAAAGATTACCGATGCCTGTCATGCAGAAGGTGCTAAGATTTCTATCCAGCTTCAGAATGCAGGACCGGAAGGAAATGCAAAAAATGCAGGAGCACCAATCCAGGCAGCTACTTCAATTGCATCAGCTGATGGAAGAGATATTCCGAAAGCAGTTCCTACAGAGCAGGTATATGAGCTCATTAAAGGATATGGAGATGCAGCAGTCCGCGCAATGAAGGGCGGAGCTGATGCAGTAGAAATTCACATGGCACATGGTTATCTTGTGAATTCTTTCATGTCACCAAGAACGAACAAACGTGTAGATGAGTTTGGCGGAAACTTCGAAAACAGAATGAGATTTTCCCGTCTGATCATTGAAGAAGTAAAGAAGAGAACAGAAGGTAAAATTGCAGTTCTTGCACGTATCAACAGTACAGAAGATATGTTTGGCGGTCTGGACAACCACGATATGTGTGCAATCGCTTCTTATCTTGAAGACTGCGGAATTGACGGACTTCACGTATCACGTGCAGTACATCTGAAGGACGAGTATATGTGGGCTCCGACAGGAATTCATGGCGGATTCTCAGCAGAGCTTGTAGCAAATATCAAAAATTGTGTATCTGTTCCGGTAATCACAGTCGGACGTTACACAGAGCCACAGTTCGCAGAACAGATGGTGAAACTTGGAAAAGCTGATCTGGTAGCATTTGGACGTCAGTCACTGGCTGATCCTCATACTCCGGAAAAAGCGCAGGAAGAGAGACTGGAAGATATGACACCTTGTATCGCATGTCTGCAGGGATGCGTTGCCAACATGTATGCTGGTAAACCGCTTTGCTGTCTGGTAAATCCGGTACTTGGACGTGAGATTGAGGGACTTCCAAAGGCTGAAAAAGCAAAGAAAGTATACGTTATCGGTGGTGGTGTAGCAGGTATGTGTGCTGCATTCACAGCTAAGAGACGTGGACATGATGTAACATTATTTGAAGCAACAGACAAACTCGGTGGTAACATGAGACTGGCTGCTTACCCACCAGGAAAAGGCGACATCACAGGTATGATCAGAAGCTACATCGTTAAATGCGAAAAAGCCGGTGTGAATATCAAGATGAACACAAAAGTAACAGCTCAGATGTTAAAAGAAGATACACCAGATGCAGTTATCCTTGCAACAGGATCAGAGACATTAGTCCTTCCATTTATCAAAGGTATTCATAATCCTGACATCGTATATGGTGTTGACTGCCTGGAAGGAACACGTCCGGTAGGACACAAAGTCTTAGTTGTTGGTGGTGGTATGGTAGGTGCCGAGACAGCAGACTTCCTCGCTGAACAGGGACATGAAGTATCTGTTATCGAGATGAGAGATGCAATCGGACCAGATGTAATCCACGAGCACCGTATCTTCCTTATGGAAGCATTTGAAAAATACGGAATTGAGCAGATTACAAGTGCTGCCGTATCTGAAATCTTCTCAGACGGAGTAAGCTACAAGAATGCAGCTGACAAATCTGATGAAACAATCTACGAAGCAAGAGGATTCGATACAGTTGTTCTTTCTATGGGATTCAGTTCCCGCTATACACATCGCGATGGTCAGAATGTTGTATATGACTTCGCAGATGAATTAAAGGACATCGTTCCAGAAGTTCATGTAGTAGGTGATGCGGTAAGAGCACGTCGTGCACTGGATGCTACAAAAGAAGCTTACGATGTTGCATTAAAACTTTAATAAGAATTATAAAATGTGTATGTAACAGCCCACATACCACGGGCTGTTATATGTAAAGAGGAATACAAGAGGACCAGATAAAGGTTCCTCTGTAAATAAAAGAAAACCAGGAGGGTTAAGATCATGGAAAAAAGAATTTCCGGACATACAGGCTTAATGGGATTATTTGGAACACCAGTTGGACATTCAGGATCTCCGGCAATGTACAACTTCAGTTTCCAGCATGACGGACTTGATTATGCATATATGGCATTCGATGTAACAGAAGAAGAGATGCCAAAAGCATTTGAAGCAATCCGTTTATTCAAAATGCGTGGTGGTAACTTTACTATGCCATGTAAGAACATCGCAGCAGAACTGGTAGACAAACTTTCACCGGCAGCTGAGATTATCGGAGCTTGTAATGTATTCGTTAACGATGACGGAGTGATCACAGGACATATTACAGATGGTATTGGATTTGTTAAGAATCTGGAGCTCAACGGAGTACCTGTAAAAGACAAGAAAGTTGTTGTTCTTGGAGCAGGTGGAGCAGCTACAGCAATTCAGGTTCAGTTAGCATTGGACGGAGCAAAAGAAGTAAATATCTTCAATATCAAAGACAAATTCTTTGAAAGAGCAGAAGGAACAAAGGCTAAATTAGCTGAGAAGTGTCCGGACTGTGTTGTTACAGTAGATGATCTTGATGATAAAGCAAAACTGGAAGAAGCAGTAAAAGCCTGCGATATCCTTGTAAATGCTACAATCATGGGAATGAAGCCACATCAGGATATAACACTGGTTGACAAATCATTATTCCGTAAAGATCTGGTAGTTGCAGATACTGTATACAGCCCAGAGAAGACAAAGATGATCCTGGAAGCAGAAGAAGCTGGATGCAAAGCAATCGGTGGTGTCGGAATGCTTCAGCAGCAGGGAGCAGTAAACTATGGACTGTTCGTTGGAAAAGAAATGCCGCTTGCTGAGTATCAGGAATTTCAGAAAGCTCAGGCAAAATAAAACAACTTGATAAAAGGAGAATGAGGGAATGAAAGCAAAGAAATATTTATGGTCTATCATTTGCGTATACTTTTGCTATCTGACACATGGTATTCAGGCTATTATCTTAAGCCAGAATAACGTAAATTTCGCAAAACAGTGGGGATTTAATATGTCAGATCCACAGTCAGCAGCATATGCAGCTGGTCTTGCAGCAGTAAGTACAGCGGTAGCATGGACTGGATTTGGTAAATTTGTCAGTGTATGGATCGGTGGAGAGATCTCTGACCGTGTGGGACGTAAAAAATTAATGATCTGTGGAGCAGCATTATACATCGTCTGCTTCCTTGGATTCTTACTTACAAAGAGTGCATTAGTTGCATCAGTATGTGGATTCGCATCAGGAGTTGCAACATCAGGTTTCTGGGATGCATCAGGATATCCTGCAGTACAGGAAGCTTATCCCGCAGCACCTGGATCAGCACTGGTAGGAATTAAGTTCTTCGTTTCACTGTCTGGTATGGTATATCCGCTTCTGGTTGTACATAATGCAAACAGTGGAAACTGGAAACTGAACGTTATGATTCCAGTTGTTATGTCAATTATCTGTCTGGTACTTGCAATTATTGCACCATTCGTATATGATGATCAGAAGAAGGCAGCTTCTGGAAATGATGGAAAATCCAAAGATGCCGTACAGGCAGAGATTGATGCAGCAAAAGCAGCAATGCTTACAAAACCAAGTAAATTCGTAGTATTTCTGGTAATGTTTTATGCATTTCTTTGCATGGCAATCATGTATGGAGCTCAGCAGTATACAAAAGCATTCGGATTATCTGTATGTGGACTTTCCGAGATGCAGGCAGCAGGTATGACTTCTATCTATACAATCGGTTCTATCTGTGCAGTACTTTTCTGGGCATTCATGATGGCTAAATTAAAATGGAGCCCGCTGAAGGTTGTTATGATTGATTCTATCTGTACAGCAGTTGCACTTGCAGGTGTACTGTTTATCCATCAGGTAGCAATCATCTATGTAGCAATTGCTATGTTAGGATTCTTCGCAGCAGGTGGTGCTCTTCAGACAGGTCTTGCAGTGGTTCAGTTATTTAACCCAGGACCAAAAGGAAGAAACACAGGTATTTATTACACATTCATGGGCGCAGCAAGCTACCTGATCCCAGTTGTAGCTGCTCAGCTTACAAAAGCATCAGGTGAGGCTAATGCAGTATATAGCCTGATGATCATGTTATTGGTATTTGCAATCCTTGCTATTTTAAGTTCCCTCTACTTAGTAGCACAGCACAAAAAAATCTTCGGAAAGAGTGCATTATAATTAAATAATTGGAAAAAAGGGGCTGTTAGTCCTTAAGATGAAAGACATCGAAAGACAGCAGTCCCATTCTTTTAATAAAGGATTGTTAAAAAAAAGACATTCATAGAAAACATCGAAAGAATTAGAGGAAAAACGCATATTCCATAGATAAAATTTATGGAATATGCCATGTTGTGTCATGAAAAGATATGTCTGTAAAATCTAAAAAGTAAAAGATGAAGGAGGACGCTAAAATATGAGTCCGAAAAAAGCAAAAAGAGAGAACGAACTTCCGTATATTCCTCTGGGACCCTTTCAATGGAGAATTCCGGGAATACACTATCGCGTAGAGTATGTAGAGTTCTTTCAGGGTCTGATTCTTGGTGCGACAGCTTTAAGTTCCATTCCGTATCTGACAGATAACCTTGGACTTCCTTATGAACTTGCATGGAGCTGCGTTATTATTGAAGTATTCATGTACATGCTTCACGGATGGCTTGGAGATCCGGTTGTTCCGGGATGGATTACTCCGACATTGCCATTTACCCTGGCGTATTTAAATGGGTTTGAAAAAGGACCGGAAAGAATTCAGGCAATGATAGCATTGCAGCTTCTGGTCGCATTTGTATTTATATTTATGGGAATTACGAAACTGGCAGACAAATTTGTAAATGGAGTACCGAACTCCATCAAAGGTGGTATCCTGATTGCTGCACCGATTACGGTATTACAGGGTCAGTTAGCAGACGGCAGTCAGCTTATGACAGCACCGGTAGCAACACTTGCCGGAACATTGTTACTTGCATTCTTAAGCTTTTCGCCATTCTGCGAAAAGAACAGAAGCAAATATAAAATACTAGACATTATGGCAAAATACGGTAACTTATTCCCGTATCTGATTGCGATGGTGGCAGGAGTTGCCATCGGAGAATTGGCAAAACCAGTATTAGAACTTGGAACAGTCATCAGAATTCCTGATTTCAGCAATATATTCCATACAGTAAGTATCTTTGCGGTTGGATTCCCTCCGCTTTCTATGTTCGTCAGTGCACTTCCACTTGCATTGATCTGTTATGTACTTGCGTTTGGAGATTTTGTTACATCGAAGACACTGGTAGAAGAAGCACAGGAGAGCAGAAGTGATGAATACATCGACTTTAACTCAAGCAGATCAAATCTGATCAGTGGACTTAGAAACCTGATCCTTGCAATTTTTGCACCGTTCCCGCCGCTGGCAGGACCGCTCTGGGTTGGTATGACAGTATCTGTAGCTATGCGTTACAAAGAAGGTAAGAAAGCCATGAAGTCACTGATTGGTGGAATGAGTTCTTTCCGTATGGCAACATTTATCAGTGTTATCCTGGTTCCGATCGTATCTTTCATGAAACCGATCATGGGAGTCGGATCTGCGATCACGCTGTTATTCCAGGCATATGTATGTGCCCGAATTGGTATGGAATATTGTCAGTCTAATACGGATAAGAGTATTGCAGGTGTTATGGCTGCAGTACTGGCATTCAAAGGATCTGGCTGGGCACTGGTTGTCGGCTTTGCAATGAACCTCTTACTTTCTAATATGGATTTCCAGAAGAAAAAACTGGGAGTGCTTACAACAGAGGAGTTAGATCAGGTGGAAGCTAAGAAAAATGAAGAAGCGCAGAGACTGCTTGATATGAAAAAGCAGGGATAATCTGATCTGAAGAAAAGTGTCATGAATATGGCAAAATAATAAAACAGAGAAGCTCATATATTATGAACATAAAATGAGGGCCTGTGGGAATATCCATGGGCCCTCTCTCTTGCATAAAAATAAAGAATATACCACTGGCTGTTCTATGTATTCCCAGAAAGAGGCCAGTGGTATATTCATATGCTGTATTATATGGATTATAATGCGTCGTGTACAATCTGCAATGCCTGATACAGTTTTTCGGATTTGATCTGTCCAGGGGCGGAAGCCTGTGAGCCGGAACCAAATGTAAGACAGGAACCAAAAGCTTCACACGCAATACGGCTGATACTTCCAAGTCCGGCCATTGACATCGTAATGATCGGTCTGTCAGCATAATCAGTTGCCATTTCTTCTGTAGCTGCAAGAAGTGTCAGGACGTCTTTTTTACTCTGCGGCATAACAGCCATCTTTGGAATATCTGCGCCCATGTCCTGCATTTTACGAAGACGGTAGACCAAGTCGGATTTTGCAGGTGTTTTGTCAAAATCGTGATTAGAAGCAATTACCTTTGCTCCGGATGCGTGAATAGCATCGATCATTTCACGAACAACCGCATCTCCGGTAAAAATCTCAACATCAATGATATCCGCATTTCCGGTTGCAGCAACAGCCTTATTAAGTTCTGCATACTTTTCTACGGACATAGGATGTACACCGCCTTCTTTTTCGGTACGGAAAGTACAAAGAAGTGGAGTATCTCCCATAACATCGCGGAGCTCTTTTACAAGTGCAGTTACTTTATCAATATCTTCAACGTCTTCAAACCAGTCCATGCGCCACTCCATCAGGTCCATATGCATAGAAAGGTAATTCTTAGTAAGAGAAAGAATCTCTTCTTTTGTCTTTCCGACATTCGGAATACAAATAGCAGGGATACCGTTTCCCAGTTCTAAATTTCTGACTTTTACAGTATTCATAGAGTGTTCTCCTTAATCTTCGTATACGTATGAAATGCCAAGCTTTTCTTTCATATATTCACTGTCTACGCGCTGTCCGAGAATCAGTTCGATTGCGGCGATAGCCTGGAAAAGCATCATGCCCTGACCGTTCATGGTTTTACATCCGGCATGTCTTGCCATTTTAAGCATAGCTGTTTCATGTGGTGCATAGACAACATCTGTAACGATTAAGTCCGGGCGGAAGAATGACGGGTCCGGAATATAGGTAATTCCTTCCAGCGGTTTCATACCAACACCTGTAGCATTTGTGAACAGGTAAGAAGAATGCATTTCTTCTTTTAACTTGTCCAGATCCTCCAGAGGATAGAACGTTGCTTTACAGTTGGTGTTTTCGTTGATTTTTTTAACTGTTTCCAGAGCATTTGCTTTGAATTTATCATCTCTTGCAAAGATAGACATTTCAGCAACACCATCTAATGCAGCCTGGATCTCAACAGCTGTAGCAGCTCCGCCTGATCCGACGATGGTTACTTTTTTGCCTGTAGGATCGATGCCATTGTCTTTTAAGGACTGGACATAACCGATACCATCTGTGATGTGCCCTACAAGATATCCGTCTTTATTTACAATTGTATTAACTGCTCCACACAGTTTTGCTGCCGGGGAAACTTCATCCAGATACTGGTGTACGATTGTCTTGTTCGGCATAGATACATTTGCCCCACGGAGTTTTAATGCACGTAATCCTTTGATTGCGTCCTCGAGTTCTGGTGCATCTACTTCGAATGCAAGGTTGACGATGTCAACGCCAAGTTTTTCATAAGCGGCATTGTGTGTTGCCGGTGACTGAGAGTGTCTGATTGGATAAGCCAGAAGACCGATTAATTCGGTGTGTCCGGTAATCTGATGTCTTTCCATAATAAAAATAATCTCCTTCCATTTGTTTGCCTATATTTTAACAAATTATCTGCTTACAATCAAATGCTTAAGAGGTGTTAAAATGATAGATTCTGACTATTGATATCCTGAACAAGTTCTATAAAGGACACAACTGACATATATTGAAACAGCATAACGAAGAAGGGGTGAGGCATATGGATAATGAACAGTTATATAACGATATAAAGGCCAGGACGAACGGAGAAATTTATATAGGAGTTGTAGGACCGGTACGGACGGGAAAATCAACATTTATCAAGCGTTTTATGGATGTCATGGTTCTGCCAAGGATGGAGGATGTACATGGAAAAGACAGAACCAGAGATGAGCTTCCGCAATCATCTTCCGGTAAAATGATTATGACAACAGAACCCAAATTCGTACCCAAAGATGCAGCAGTCATACGGCTTAATAAAGATACGGAAGTGAAAGTACGTCTGATCGACTGTGTCGGATATATGGTAAAGGGGGCAGAAGGGCATGAAGAAGGTGGAAAAGAAAGACTGGTAAGGACTCCGTGGTTTTCGGAAGAAATCCCATTTACAAAAGCGGCAGTCATAGGAACACAGAAGGTGATTCATGATCATGCGACAATAGGAATTGTTGTAACAACGGATGGAAGTATCACAGAGATTCCACCGGAGAACTATCTGGAGGCAGAAGAAAGGACGATAAAGGAACTGCAGACGATTCAAAAACCGTTTGTCGTACTGGTAAATTCCAAAAAGCCATATGGAGAAGAGGCGAAGGAGAAGACGGAGGAACTGGAAAAAAGATATGGTGTCTGTGCGCTTGCGGTTAACTGTGAGCAGTTAAAAGAAGAGGATATCCATCTGATATTGGAATCTGTCTTGTATGAATTCCCGGTTGCACAGATAGAATTTTATGTGCCAAAATGGGTCGAGATGCTGCCGGCATCCCACAGGATCAAAAAAGATCTGCTGGAACATATCCGTATGGTACTGGATGAAATGACATTTATAAAAGACGCAGCCGGGAAAATGATGGACAGCGAAAGCATTTACATAAAAGAAATGCGGATAGAACAGATCTGTATGGACAGTGGCTGCATAAAGATACAGATAGGAATCGAAGAAAAATATTATTATGAGACATTAAGCGAGATGACGGGTACACAGATTAACGGGCAATACGAGCTGATCCGGACGATGCAGCATCTGGCAGAATTAAAAGAAGAATATGAAAATGTGAAAGAGGCCTTCACTTGCGTGCGGATGAAGGGGTATGGTGTTGTAAGTCCGAAAAAAGAAGAAATCGTACTGGAAGAACCGGAAATTATAAAACAAGGGAACAAATACGGAGTCAAGATCCATTCGCAGGCGCCATCTATCCATTTAATCCGTGCCAATATAGAGACGGAGATAGCCCCGATAGTAGGTAATGAGCAGCAGGCGAAGGATCTGATCCGTTATATAGAAGATGAAAAAAAGGAAGAAGGTGGAATCTGGAAGACTAATATATTTGGCAAGACGATAGAAGAACTGGTTATGGATGGCATGAAAAATAAAATGGCAGTGATCAATGAAGAGAGCCAGGTGAAATTACAGGATACGATGCAGAAAATAGTGAATGACAGCAATGGAGGTATGGTCTGCATTATCATATAAAAAGTTCAAATAATTATAGAAAAGTACTTGAAATACAAAAAGAAATGTGTCTATAATAAATGCAGAAAATGGTAAAGGGGCCAGGCTTTTAGGAGCGTGGTCTCTTTTCTTTTTATGCCAAAGCATGCAAGAGAAGTTGCCAGTGACAGGTTCGCTGTATACCAAAGTATGCAAGAGAAGTTTTATGGCTTCTTAAAACTTTACAGGAAGCAATAGCTATGCTTTGAAAATCAGGAGGATGATAAAATGAAAGATTACACATTTAAAGTACCACAGGACATTGTATTTGGAGTTGGATCACTGAAAAGACTGCCGGAATTACTGGAAAAGAGCGGATCAAAGAAGATGATGGTAGTGTCCGACAGAGGCCTGGAAAAACTTGGAGTTGTAAAGAAAGTAATGGATATCGTAGAGGCAGAAGGAATTGAGACAGTCAGCTATCTGGACGTGCTTCCAAACCCTACCGTAGACATGGTAGATGCAGCAACAAAGGTATATAAAGAATCAGGAGCAACCAGTATCGTGGCTTTAGGAGGAGGAAGCCCGATGGATGTAGCCAAAGCAGTAGGTGTTCTTGCAAGATATGGCGGATCCATTACGGAATATGAAGGAGCACATCTGGTTCCTGGACCGATTGAACCGATTATCGCAATTCCGACTACGGCAGGAACAGGAAGTGAGGTTACGGCATTTTCGGTTATTACAGACACTTCCAGAAATTACAAGTTAACTGTATTCAGCTATGAATTGCTTCCGAAATATGCGTTACTGGATCCAGAGATGATCATGTCTGTGCCGCCGATGGTTGCAGCATCCTGTGGTATCGATGCACTGATTCATGCATGGGAAGCTTATACATCACTTGGAGCATCCCCATTTTCTGATGCAATGGCAGAAAAAGCAATGGAACTGATCGGAGGAAATATCAGACGGTTTGTTGCAAACCGCAAAGATGAAGAAGCTGCATGTGCGATGATGTCTGGAAGTATGTTTGCCGGAATTGCATTTGCATGGGCAAGACTTGGTAATGTACATGCAATGTCACATCCGGTCAGCGCATTCTTTGGTGTACAGCACGGAGTTGCCAACTCTATCTTATTGCCGGTTATTGTAGAATATAACGCACTGGCCGATCATGGAAGATATGAAAAGATCTATAATTATATCAGTGAAGATAAAGAGCCTGTAAAAGATTTCAAACCGGAAATGCTGGTTGAAGAGATCAAGAAACTGAATGCATCGCTTGGAATTCCAAAGACATTGTCTGAAGTAGGTGTTACAGAAGATAAGATCCCACAGATGGCAGCGGACGCAATGAAGAGTGGTAATATTGCAGCAAACCCTAGACAGACCACATTAAAAGACGTCGAGATGTTGTATCATAAAGCATTGTAAGAAACAGGATAGTTTTCATATGCACAGAATGTGGCTGCCAGATACTGGTGCCGCTGTGTGATAAGAATTAGCAAGAGGCCGTGAAGCCCCTGAAAGCGACAGGCTGATGTGTCAGATTCACCCATTCCGGGATGTAAAGAGTGACACATCAGTCTGCTAACGGGGTTCGCGGTCTCTTAATGATTCTAAGTTGCAATATCGGAGAAAAAGGGTTAAAATATAGATTGTATGACTATAGACAAATAATATTGGAGGTACAATATGAAAGTAGCAATCATTACAGCAAATACAGATATATACAAAGGCGTAAAAGAAAATGAAAGCGGAGAAGCAGCAAAGCTTGTTGTAGAAGAAGCAGGGCTTGAGGTTGTATTTTTAAGAGCACTTCCACTGGACAGAGAAGTGTTGTCAACCGTTATGAAACGTATGGTAGATGAAAAGGCAGCTGATCTGATCCTTACAACAGGAGGTGCCGGATGTAATCCTGGCGACTGTACACCGGAAGCAACGATGGATATCGTAGACAGACCGGTTCCTGGAATTCCGGAAGCAATGCGTGCGCATACAATGAAGCTGACAAGACGCAGCATGTTAAACAGAAGCACTGCAGGAATCAGTGGGGATGTGCTGATTGTAAATCTTCCTGGAAAAGCACAGGCAGTAAAAGAAAGCCTTAGATTCTTATTACCAGAGATTGTTCATGCAGTGAATATCATCAAAGGGGAAGCTTAAGAATGAAAGTAACATACCTGGAACACAGTGGATTCGCAGTGGAATATAAGAATTATGTTCTGATATTTGACTGGTATAAAGGCAAGGTGCCGGAATTTGATGTGACAAAGAAGGTGTATGTTTTTTCCAGCCATGCGCATTATGACCATTTTAATCAGAACATTTTTACATGGAAAGAGGACTATCCGGATATCCACTACATTTTGTCGGCGGACATTGTGACGGATACAGAAGGTGCCAAGGTCACATACGTTGTGGCAAATCAGGAATATCAGGTTGATGATCTGAAGGTTCAGACGCTGCATTCTACGGATGAAGGAGTCGCATTTGTAGTCTATGCAGAGGATAAGGTGATTTATCATGCAGGGGATCTGAACTGGTGGCACTGGGAAGAAGAGACGGAAGCATATAATAACAGCATGCGCGTGGATTATCAGAAAGAGATTGATAAGTTAAAAGTTTCTATCGACGTAGCTTTTGTTCCGCTTGACCCAAGGCAGGAAGAGCAGTATTACTGGGGAATGGATTATTTCATGAAGCATACGGATACGGGTTGTGTATTTCCGATGCATATGTGGGAACAGTATGAAGAGTATGACCGTCTGATGGAAAATCCGGAAGCAGATTCTTATAAAGAACGTGTTATGAAGATCACCGGACCGGGACAGACATTTGAACTGGAGGATTAATATATGCAGGTAACGATCTATACAGATGGGGCGGCAAGAGGCAATCCGGATGGACCGGGAGGATATGGTGCCGTTTTAGAATATATAGATACCAAAGGAGTTTTACACACAAAAGAGATCTCTCAGGGATACAAACGGACAACCAATAACCGTATGGAATTAATGGCAGTGATCGCCGGACTGGAAGCTTTGAACCGTCCATGTCAGGTGGATCTGTATTCAGATTCCAAATATGTGGTGGATGCGTTCAATCAGCACTGGATTGACGGCTGGTTGAAAAAAGGCTGGAAGCGGGGAAAGAACGAACCAGTTAAGAATGTAGATCTCTGGAAACGTTTGCTTCAGGCAAAAGAAAAGCATCAGGTAACGTTCCACTGGGTGAAGGGGCATGACGGACATCTTCAGAATGAAAGATGTGATACGCTTGCTACAACAGCTGCAGACGGGAATAATCTGATTACAGATCCGGGCGTTGCCTAGAGTGTGTTCTGGAAAAGTGGTTTGGCGGAATGAGCTGAACAATTTTAGAAGACAATTTCATAAAAAAGTAATTGTTATTTTGAAGAAAAGATGCTATACTAATATAGTTTTTTGAAAAGTGCAAGTAAGACAGGTAATCGCAGCTGCAAGTGCCGAAAGGCCGCAGATGAGGAAAGTCCGGGCTTCACAGGGCAGGATGCCGGATAACGTCCGGTGGAGGTGACTCCAAGGATAGTGCAACAGAAATGTACCGCCAGGATCTTATCCTGGTAAGGTTGGAAGGGCAGTGTAAGAGACTACCGCCCGGCTGGTAACAGCCGGGGCATATGTAAACCCCATCCGAAGCAAGACCGGATAAAGACAATGTGGCGGCCCGTCACGTCTTAGGTTGGTTGCTTGATCCCATTGGCAACGATGGGGCTAGATAGATGATTACCCAACGACATAACCCGGCTTATCGTCTTGCTTGTATTTTTTGACTTTAAAACATCTGTCATGGCAGATGTTGTGGATGCAAGCGAGATTATAATTTAATACGACATATAAGAAAATGAGCCGTAAGAATCAATGAGTAAATGATATATTTACTCATTCGTATCTTATGGCTCATTTTTTATGCTAAAGCATACAAGAGAAGTTGCTAGTGGCAGTGAGAGTGAACGGTATTATTTGCGTCTTCTTCTGCCATCGTATTTTTCTTCACAATACATACAACGGTATACTTCATTTTCAGGATCTGTAAGTACAAATACATGATCCAGTTCCTGCTCGATGGAAGTGATACAACGTGGGTTTTTACAACGGATCACGTTTGTGATCTTACGAGGCAGGTGAAGAGTTTTCTTATCTACGATCTCTGAATTTTTGATAATATTTACGGTAATATTATGATCGATAAAACCAAGAATATCGAGATCCATAAAATCAATCGGACACTCAATTTTCATGATGTCCTTTTTTCCCATCTTATTGCTTTTGGCATTTTTGATAATAGCAACGCAATAATCCAGTTTGTCCAGATGCAGGTGTTTGTAGATATCCATGCTTCGTCCGGCCTGGATGTGGTCCAGTACGAATCCTTCTTCGATACGTCCGACTGTCAGTGTATTTTTAACCATTGATTTGTTCCTCCTAAACTTCAATTTCCAAAAGTGTCAGTATGAGTGCCATACGGATGTATACACCGTATTGTACCTGTTTGAAGTAAGCAGCTCTTGGATCAGAGTCCACTTCAGTTGAAATCTCATTGACTCTTGGAAGCGGGTGAAGTATATACATGTCGTCTTTGGCAAGTTCCATTTTCTTTTTGTCCAGGATGTAGAAATCTTTCATACGTACATAATCTTCTTCGTTGAAAAAACGTTCTTTTTGTACACGTGTCATGTAAAGAATATCAAGATCCGGAAGAGCATCTTCCATTCTGACAACCTCTTCGTAAGGAATATGTTTGCGGTCTAAGACATCATTTTTGATATAGCTTGGTAATGTGAGTTCTTCTGGAGAAATCAGTACAAAACGGATACCAGGATAACGTACCAGTGCATGAATCAGGGAGTGCACGGTACGGCCAAATTTTAAATCTCCACACAGACCAATTGTCATATTGTCTAGACGTCCTTTTAATGAACGTATTGTAAGAAGGTCTGTCAGTGTCTGTGTTGGATGCTGATGACCGCCGTCGCCTGCATTAATGACCGGTATAGAAGAGTGTTGGCTGGCTACCATGGCTGCACCTTCTTTTGGGTGACGCATCGCACAGATATCTGCAAAACAGGAAACGGTACGGATTGTATCAGCCACGCTTTCTCCTTTTGAAGCAGAGCTTGAATTTGCAGAAGAAAAACCAAGAACGTTACCGCCAAGATTCATCATGGCTGCTTCATGGCTTAACCGGGTACGTGTGCTTGGTTCATAAAAAAGTGTGGCGAGTTTCTTGCCGTCGCATGCGTGTGCGTATTTCTTAGGATCTGCTTCGATATCCTTGGCAAGATTCATTAATTTGTCCAGTTCTTCCACGGAAAAATCCAGTGGACTTAATAAGTGTCTCATGTGAAACCTCCTGTTTTTTATAAATATGTTAATAAATCATTGACTGATTTTCTCTTTGGTGCGGCGGGATCGATATTCGGATATCCAATCGCAATAAGTGCCCCCAGCTCCTGGTTTTCCGGAATGTTTAAAAGTTCAGTAATTCCGTCCTCATCCCAGATGCCCATAATAACAGTGCCAAGACCGGCTTCATGTGCTGCAAGACAGAAGGTCTGGCTTGCAACGCCTACATCAAACATCTGCCAGCGGTCTTCTTTCTTGGTAGAAAAAGAACCATCACGTTCATATCCACAGCGGCCTTTTACAAAAGTAACTGCAATCAGCATCGGTGCCTGTTTGATGATATTAGCATTGAAATCAGGGGTGTAATCGGTGACAATTTTATCTAGAATAGATGAATCTTCAATTGCGGTATAACGTGTAATCTGACTGTTTTTCCAGGAAGGAGAATAAGATGCAGTCTCGATCAAAGATTCTAAAAGTGCGTGATCTACAGGATCAGGTTTGAATTTACGAATGCTTCGTCTTGTCTTGATACATTCTGTTGCGTTCATAGTATTACCTCCGTTTTGAAATCTTTCATACATCATATAATATTTGCAGATGATTTTCAATGTCTTAGAAGAAATTTTTTGTTACTGTTTGCACAACGTGTGAACAGTAACATTTTTTTCGAATCAAGGAGGGTAGATTTTATAGGTGAACTGTATTATAATTTAACAAAGTACGCAGATATACTTGCATAAATATACAAAAAAAGGAGATAGATAGATGGCGTCTTTGGAAGAACTTAGAGCGCAGTTAAGTGACGTAGATGACCAGATGACCAGTCTTTATGAAGAACGGATGAAAATTTGTGAAGATCTTGGAATCTGCAAGATTGAAAATGGATATAAAACATTTGACCGTCAGCGTGAGAAGAATAAGATAACAGAAGTGATGGGAAAAGTCTCATCTGATTTTAATAAAAAGGGAATTGGGGAAGTGTATGAACTGCTTCAGGCAATCAGCAGGAAATTACAGTATAAACAGCTGGTAGAAGCAGGGGCGCTTGGAAGACTTCCGTTTATCGGAATCGACAGTCTGGACAAGGATACTGCACGTGTCGTATTCCAGGGAACAGAAGGTGCATACAGCCAGGCCGCAATGGAGCATTATTTTGGAAAAGAATGTAATAGTTATCATGTGCATACATTCCGCGAAGCAATGGAAGCGATTGAAGAGGGTGCAGCTGATTATGCAGTACTTCCAATCGAAAATTCAACTGCAGGTGCAGTTAATGAGATCTATGACCTGCTCGTAGAATTTGAAAATTATATCGTAGGTGAGACGATCATCCCGATTAAAAACACACTGTCCGGACTTCCGGGGACAGATATTTCAAAAATCAAAAGAGTATATTCAAAGGCAGAGGCGCTGATGCAGGCATCACATTTTCTGGATGAACATGGTGACTGGCAGCAGATCAGTGTGGCAAATACTGCCTTGGCAGCAAAGAAGATTCTGGATGACCAGGATGAACATCAGGCGGCAGTCTGCAGTGCATATGCGGCATCTGTTTATGGATTGTCTGTACTGGCAGATGATATCAATGATGAGAAGAATAACAGTACCCGGTTTATTGTGATTACGAATCAGAAGGTGTTCTTAAAAGATGCGGGAAAGATCAGCATCTGCCTGGAGCTGCCGCATGAGAGCAGCTCTTTGTATCATTTGCTTTCGCATTTTGCATACAATGATCTGAACTTATCAAAGATTGAATCAAGACCGGTGGAGGGCAAAAGCTGGGAATACCGTTTCTTTATAGACTTTGAAGGCAATCTGGCAGATCCGGCTGTGAAAAATGCGATCCGTGGACTGCGTGAAGAAAGTAAGAGCCTTAGAATTCTTGGAAATTATTAGAAGATCAGTTACCGGCGGGCATAAAATTGGAGGAATGACAAATGAGAACAAATGAACTGATGTTATATAAGCATATGGAGGATGGACAGATCCTTCAGGATATGACATTTTTAATTGAAAATTACCAGAATGATTATTATAACATGGAAGACATGAAGGGATTGTTATATGATGCGGTCAATGAGATCCTTGAGATGGCAGTAAGTCATGGATTCGAAGGAAACCTGTGGCACAATTACCTGACATATCTTATGGCAAGTCATGAGAATGCATACAGTACATCATGTGAAATTGTAGGATCGGTAGAAGGAAGTATCAATCAGGTAGCATTACATGATTTTGAGATTTTTAAAGAGCTGTTTGATTATGATTTTTCAGACATGGAAAAGGTGATGGGAGTGGACTGCCTTTCTATGCTGCATGATTATGTGGGAACCAATGGCCACGGAAGTGTATTTAATAAAAGAATTCGTGATCGTATCTGCGACCTGAGTAAAGGACTTGCAAAAGCGGAAGATGCAGAAGCATTTAAGGATACGATGACACAATTCTATAAAGAATTTGGCGTAGGAAAACTCGGACTTCATAAAGCATTCCGTATTGCACACACAGAAGAAGGAGCACTGATCGAGCCGATTACAAAAATTGCACATGTACATCTGGATGATCTGGTGGGATATGAGATTGCAAAGAAAAAGCTGATTGATAATACCAAAGCATTTGTAGAGGGAAAGAAGGCGAATAACTGTCTGTTATTTGGAGATGCAGGAACCGGAAAATCTTCTTCTATCAAAGCAATCCTGAACCAGTATTATGATCAGGGACTTCGAATGATCGAGGTATATAAGCATCAGTTCCAGGATTTAAATGATGTAATTGCACAGATTAAAAACCGTAATTACAAATTTATCATCTATATGGATGACCTTTCTTTTGAAGAATTTGAAATAGAATACAAATACCTGAAAGCTGTGATCGAAGGAGGTCTTGAAAAGAAACCGGATAATGTCCTGATCTATGCAACTTCGAACAGAAGACATCTGATCCGCGAGACATTCAAGGATAAGGAAGACAGAGATGAGGAACTGCATACCAATGATACCGTGCAGGAGAAGCTTTCGCTGGTGGCAAGATTTGGTGTTACGATCTATTTCGGAAAGCCGGATAAGAAGCAGTTCCAGCAGATTGTAAGAGAACTGGCGAACAAAAATAATATTGATATGCCGGATGACGAATTGTTCCTGGAGGCCAATAAGTGGGAATTAAGCCACGGTGGATTATCTGGAAGAACCGCCCAGCAGTTTATTGATTATCTGGCAGGAACCAGATAAAATTTGAAAAAAGATCTGACAACTGGAAATGTAACAAAGACGATGCTGGTGTTTGCAGGACCTATGATATTAGGAAACCTGCTGCAGCAGTGTTATAATATAGTGGATATGCTGATCGTAGGAAGGGCACTTGGGACGGGGGTTCTGGCAGCAGTTGGTTCTGCTTACAGTCTGATGACATATACTATGGTATATAAAAAATGTGCGGGAATTAATCCTGCACATTTTTTATATTGGAGATATCTGAGTCGATGACCAGAGAATAGTTCGTATAGTAAACAACGAATCCGGGTTTTGCACCATTCGGTTTTTTGACATGCTTTTTCTGGATATAATCGATCTCTACTTTGTCGCTTCCGCGGTTTTTTGAATAATAAGCAGCCAGACGTCCGGCCTCTTCAAAGGTGCGGTCCGGAAGTTCATCACCGCCGCTTTTTACAATGACATGAGAGCCTGGTGCACCTTTTGCGTGGAACCACCAGTCATTGCCATTTGCAAAAGAGAAAGTCAGCTCTTCGTTCTGAAGATTATTCTTTCCGACATACATATCGTAGCCGTCGCTTGAAATATAGTGCATTGGTTTACTGGTCAGTTTTACTTTTTTCTTGGTATGCTTTCTGCGGACATATCCACTTTGCATTAATTCTTCTTTGATCTGGGCAAGATCGGCCTCGCTGAGTGCGATGTCCAGTGCATTACTGATGGATTCCAGATACTGTATGTCATCTGCGGTTTCCTGTATCAGCTCGGTCAGTGCTTCAAAAGTACGTTTTTGTTTGTTATATTTTGCAAAATAGCGCTGGGCGTTTTCGCCCGGGGTCTGTGTAGGGTCAAGGGGGATCGTAATCTCTTCATTGGTATAGTAATTCAGGGCTGTCAGTTCTTTGGAACCAGGGGCCAGATTGTAACCATAGGTATTGATTAGTTCTCCGTAGACTTTGTATTTATCACGTTTTTCAGTGCCTTTTAATTGTTTAGACTGCAGGTCGTATTTTTTACGGTTGCGTTCAAGCGCTGTCTGCACGACATGTCTTAGATCCGCACTTTTCTGATGGATGCGGGTCAGGGTGTTTTTTGTGGAATAATACGTATAGAGAACTTCCGACATGGAAGTAAATTCTTTTTTTGTATATTCGTTAAAATGTGTAACCGGAAGTGCACTGAATTCTTTCGGGGCATTTCCATTATAATAGATAGCAGGCTGGAAAGTCCCCTGTCTGATATCTTCCATATAATAAGTAAACTGACGGTAGAGATGTGTCAGCACATCTTCTGAAAGATCGTGTGCAGTCATGGAAGAATCCACGCCTGCCAGGTAACAGATTTCTTCTGCTATCACAGGACTGATACCGGTCATGCTGGAATAGACAGCTTTGGATACCGGCATTGGTTTTTCCAGAATTGCCTGAACAAATGCTTCCTGTGTAACGGTGAGAGGATTCTTTTTTGACATGGTGTCCGGAATGAAATAATCCCGTCCCGGTAATACTTCGCGGACAGAACTCATCTGAGCGGAGACATGCTTGATACTGTCAATAATGCGTCCGTTTGAATCACAGAATATAATGTTGCTGTGTTTTCCCATGATTTCGATGATCAGTTTCTTTTTACATAAGTCACCCATTTCATCCAGATGTTCAATGTCCAGATGGATGATCCGCTCCAGAGACGGCTGGGAGACAGCTGTAATACGTCCGCCGCCAATGTGTTTGCGCAGAAGCATGCAAAAACCGGGAGCTGTCATAGGGCTTGGCTTATTTTCATTTGTCAGATAGATGAGAGGAAGGGAAGCGCTGGCTGAAATATAAAGACGCTTCAGTCCTTCATTTCCTTTTATTGTTAAAAGCAGTTCGTCGTTTTCAGGCTGGGCGATCTTGGAAATGCGTCCACCGACCAGTGCCTTATTTAATTCCTGAACGACCGCTGCAACGGTGATTCCGTCAAATGCCATAATACATATTCCTTTCGTTGCGAATTTTCATATTTGTCTAGTATAGCACAGTTGACGAACTTTGCCAAATGTCTTATAATAAGGTTTGGTTTTTTAGCGTTATATTTCGGATGGATAATGAAATATAACTTTTTAAAATAGCGAATAAGAAGAGGTTCATATCATGATTAAGAGTATGACAGGATTTGGGCGTTGTGAATCTGCAGATGAGAGACGGAAATTCACCGTAGAGATGAAAGGTGTGAATCACCGTTATCTGGATGCAAATATCCGTATGCCGAAAAAATTGAATTTTTTTGAAAGTGCGATTCGAAGCCTTTTAAAAGAAAGTGTCCACCGTGGGAAAGTGGATATTTTTATTACATATGAAGATTTTTCGGAGAGTCAGGTTTCTTTAAAGTATAACGAAACACTGGCAGCAGAATATCTGGAAAAATTCAAACAGATGGAAGAAAAATTTTCCCTGGAAAATGATATCCGTGTATCTACATTGTCACGTTATCCAGAGGTCCTTACAATGGAAGAAAAGATGGATGACGAAGAGGAATTGTGGAAAGGACTTAAGAAAGCCCTGGACGGAGCGATTGCCCAGTTTGTACAGACCAGAATGGTTGAAGGTGAAAATCTGAAACAGGATCTGATCGGTAAACTGGATGGCATGCTTGTCCTGGTAGGACAGATAGAAGAGCGTGCACCGCAGATCATTACTGAATACCGGGAAAAGCTGGAAGGAAAGGTAAAAGAACTTCTGGAAGATACGAAGATCGATGAGGGACGTATCGCAGCTGAGATTGTTATCTTTGCAGATAAAATCTGTACAGATGAGGAAGTTGTAAGATTAAGAAGTCATGTGGAGCATATGAAGGCAACACTTCAGTCGGATGACAGTGGAATCGGAAGAAAGCTTGATTTTATTGCACAGGAAATGAATCGTGAAGCCAATACAATCCTGTCAAAGGCCAATGATCTGGAAACGTCTAATATCGGTATCGAGTTAAAGACGGAGATTGAAAAGGTCAGAGAACAGATTCAGAATATTGAATAGTAAATGAAAAAGATAAAAAGAGGATAATAAGATGAAGGAAAAGGGAATTCTAATCGTTGTATCAGGTTTTTCGGGATCTGGTAAAGGAACCATTATGAAAGAACTGTTAAAACAGTATGATAATTATGCATTATCCATCTCTGCGACTACCAGAAATCCAAGACCGGGAGAAGAAGATGGCCGGGAATATTTTTTCAAAACTGTAGAAGATTTTGAAAAAATGATTGCGAAAGAAGAACTGATAGAGTATGCTAAGTACGTGGAGAATTACTATGGAACGCCACGGGCATATGTGGAAGAACAGCTGGAAGCAGGTAAGGATGTTATTCTTGAGATTGAAATACAGGGTGCTTTGAAGGTGAAAGAAAAGTTCCCAGATACACTGCTTTTATTTGTGACACCGCCAAGCGCAGAGGAATTAAAAAAACGTCTGATAGGCCGGGGAACCGAGACAATGGACGTGATAGAATTCCGTATGAATCGTGCGAAAGAAGAAGCTCTGGTAATGGATCAGTATGATTATCTGATCATTAATGATGATCTTCAGGAATGTGTAGAGGAGATGCATCAGATCATCCAGGGAGAGCACAGAAGAAGTTTCCGTAATACAGCGTTTATCGAGCATATGAAAGAAGAATTGAAAGGAGAATAAGTGTATGTTACATCCATCTTACACAGACTTAATGAAGGTAGTTAATAAAGATGTAGAAGAGGGCGAAACAAAAGTAGTTAACAGCCGTTATTCTATCGTTATGGCTACAGCAAAAAGAGCAAGAGAGATCATCGACGGATCTATGCCGCTTGTTAATGCGAAAATGGGAGAAAAACCATTATCTATCGCAATTGACGAGATGAATCAGGGAAAGATGACAATCATCGCTGAGGAAGAGGACGAAAAAGAAGATTAAGATTTTTCGTTAGAATAAAATGCAGGGCAGATGCCGCGAGGTATCTGCCTTTCTTTCCATAATAAATGAAGAAAATATGAGAAAAGAGGAGATGTGAATGAATATATTTTTTATATCACTTGGCTGTGATAAGAACCTTGTAGATTCGGAGGTCATGCTTGGACTTCTGGACGAAAAAGGTTATCAGATTATAGATGATGAGACACAGGCTGATGTAATGGTTATTAATACCTGTTGTTTTATCCATGATGCAAAAGAAGAAAGTATCCAGACAATCCTGGATATGGCAAGATACAAAGAAGAAGGAAGATTAAAAGCATTGATCGTAACCGGCTGTCTTGCGCAGAGATACAAGCAGGAGATCATTGATGAGATTCCGGAAGTAGATGTTGTGCTTGGAACGACTTCTTATGATAAGATCGTAGATGCGGTGGAAGAAGCACTTGCAGGAAAAGACGGTGTGGAACTTGCCGATATCAATGCACTTCCACTTCCTGATACGAAGAGACTTGTGACAACCGGCGGGCACTATGCATATCTGAAGATTGCAGAAGGCTGTGATAAGCACTGTACATATTGTATTATTCCAAAAGTTCGTGGTAATTACCGTAGTGTGCCGATGGAGCGTCTGTTAAAAGAAGCACAGGAACTGGCAGATCAGGGCGTCAAAGAACTGATCCTGGTTGCCCAGGAGACAACCGTATATGGACAGGATCTCTATGGAGAAAAATCCCTGCACAAATTATTACGGGCGTTATGTAAGATCAAAGGTATCCGCTGGATCCGTGTGCTTTACTGTTATCCGGAGGAAATTGATGACAATCTAATCCAGGTTATGAAAGAAGAACCGAAGATCTGTCATTATCTGGATCTTCCAATCCAGCATGCAAGTGATGCAATCTTAAAGAGAATGGGAAGAAGAACTTCAAAGCAGCAGCTGATAGAGACCATCGAAAAATTAAGAAAAGAGATTCCGGATATTGCACTTAGAACAACACTGATTACCGGATTCCCTGGAGAAACACAGGAACAACATGAAGAAGTCATGGAATTCGTAGATGAGATGGAATTTGACAGACTTGGTGTATTTACCTATTCACCGGAAGAAGATACTCCGGCAGCAACGATGCCGGATCAGATTGAAGAAGAAGTGAAAGAAGACCGTCAGGCAGACATTATGGAACTTCAGCAGGAAATTGTATTTGATCAGGCAGAAGCAATGATCGGAAAAGAAGTCCTGGTAATGATCGAAGGGAAAGTTGCAGACGAGAATGCATACGTGGGAAGAACCTACAGGGATGCACCGAACGTAGATGGATTGATCTTTGTGAATACAGATGAAGAACTGATGACCGGAGATTTTGCAAAAGTAAAAGTAACCGGAGCAGCAGAATATGATTTGATAGGAGAGTTGTTATAATGAATTTACCAAATAAGTTAACTGTTTTAAGAGTAATTATGGTTCCGTTTTTTGTATTTTTCATGCTGACAGGTGTTGGCGGAGCTGCTAATAAATGGATCGCGCTGATTATTTTCTGTGTAGCAAGTCTTACTGATATGTTGGATGGAAAAATTGCAAGAGCAAGAAATCTGGTAACAAACTTTGGAAAGTTTATGGATCCCCTTGCAGATAAGCTGCTTGTTTGTTCCGCTATGATCTGCATGATCCCTCTTGGAAAACTGCAGGCATGGTTTGTAATCGTAATCATTGCAAGAGAATTTATCATCAGTGGCTTCCGCCTGGTGGCAGCAGATAATGATATTGTTATCGCAGCAAGCTACTGGGGAAAATTTAAAACCGTATCCCAGATGTTCATGCTGATTCTTCTGATTGCAGATCTTGGTGGAGCATTTAATGTGATTGCACAGGTTTTGATCTGGGTATCACTGGTTCTGACGATTGTATCACTGATTGATTATATTGCGAAGAATGTACAGGTACTGACACAGGGAGGCATGTAAGATGACGGTAGAGTTTGTCTGTGTGGGAACAGAGATCCTCTTGGGAAATATTGTAAATACCAATGCAGCGTACCTGGCAAAAAAATGTGCGCTGCTTGGACTTTCCTGCTATCACCAGAGTGTGGTAGGGGATAATGAAGAACGTCTGGAAGAAACGCTTAGAACAGCTCTTTCAAGATCAGATATTGTAATCTTAAGTGGAGGCCTTGGGCCAACAAAGGATGATCTGACAAAAGAAGTTGCAGCAAAAGTTTTTGAAAAAGAGCTTCATGAAGATGCACATACAAGACAGCGGATTGAAGAATATTTCAAAAATAGAAAAAGCCGTACCGTTACAGAGAATAACTGGAAACAGGCAATGGTTCCGGAAGGTGCAATTGTTGTAGATAATGATAATGGAACAGCACCGGGAATCATATTAGAAGCAGATGGAAAGACGGCCATTTTGCTTCCGGGACCACCAAATGAGATACAGCCGATGTTTGAAAAAGACATTGAGCCATATCTGAATAAGAGACAGCCGGAAGGAATCTATTCGCACATGGTAAAAATCTGCGGAATTGGTGAGAGCAGGGCAGAGACTATGGTGGCGGATCTTATGGATGAACAGTCAAATCCAACACTTGCGCCATATGCGAAGACAGGGGAAGTACATTTCCGTGTTACTGCGAAAGCAAAAGATGAGGAAACGGCAGAGAAATTGATGCAGCCAATGATCCAGGAGCTGTATAAGAAGTTTGGTGACCAGATTTATACAACGGAAGAAGCAGTTACACTTGAAGAAGCAGTGGTGACTCTTCTGAAAGAAAAACATATGACAGTGACAACGGCTGAATCCTGCACAGGAGGCTTGACGGCAGGCAGGCTTCTGAACGTGTCGGGTGCGTCAGATGTGTATAAAGAAGGCTACGTGACGTATGCAAATGAAGCAAAAGAAAAACTATTAGGTGTCAGCCATAAAACACTGGAAACATATGGTGCGGTGAGTCCGCAGACAGCACATGAGATGGCAGAAGGTGCGGCAAAAGCGGCAGGCTCAGATGCCGCTGTAGGAATCACCGGTATTGCCGGACCGGGAGGCGGAACACCAGAAAAACCGGTGGGACTTGTATATATCGGATGTTCAGTAAATGGAAATGTCAGAGTAGAAGAATTCCATTTTCAGGGAAACAGAAGCAAGAACAGAGATGCAGCTGTTGTAAATGCGCTTACGATTCTAAGAGAAGAACTTTTAAAAGTGTAAAAATGTGAAAAAAGATGCACAGAAAAAACAGGAAAATAGAAGAAATAGAAGTCAAAAAAGCAATTGACGAATGTCGAAATATATGAGAAAATGTAAACAAGTATGGATGTTAAAGACATAACAAACCCTACGATAAGCAAACTTACATAGTTGAAAGGAGTTTTAAAATGATTTATTCACACGAAGTAGAAATGATGTGTCCGGTAGCGCAGGGCGCGAATCACGGACCAGCTCCGA
>ERZ826242.1335-NODE-1335-length-27521-cov-14.318539_pt1 | contig 27521 bp, 19 predicted proteins | sample MGYA00519871_ERZ826242 | MGnify/ENA primary metagenome ERZ826242 (study PRJEB31778, sample SAMEA3449226) | human gut metagenome | biome: human gut; feature: human-associated habitat; material: faeces | place: United Kingdom | collected 2010/2012 ...
CTACGCTGCATTCCACTCCCGTTAGCCAGAGCGAAAAATTCGCGGCGCATCTTGGCGCATTTTCTTTGGCAATAGTATAAACATCAGCGGACGGAAGCAGCGGCTTTCGTCCGTTTTTGTGTTCGATTTTTCACAATTTTTATCGCGGGGGATTCACAGCAGAGTATCTGTATGATATAATAGGAAAGGATTCTATGAAAATGGGGGAATGTTTTCATGAATGCGCCGATTCGCAAGACGAAAATCGTCTGCACGATGGGCCCGAACCTGTTTGAGAAGCACCTGATTGCGCCGCTGATGAAAGCGGGCATGAATGTCGCGCGCTTCAACTTTTCGCACGGCACTTATGAAACGCATCAGCATTATTACGATGAAGTATGCCGTATCCGCGACGAACTGGGGTTGCCGGTCGCCACGATGCTGGATACCAAGGGCCCGGAAATTCGCGTGCGTTCGTTCAAAAATGGGCACGTCACGCTGCAAAACGGCCAGCTGTTCACCCTCACGACTGACGAGGTGGAGGGCGACGAAGAGCGCGTGTCCATCACCTACAAGGAATTGCCGCAGGACATTGCCGTCGGCAGCAGCATCCTGATTGACGACGGTCTGATTGGGATGCAGGTGGAACGCATTGATGGGGCGGATATCGTCTGCCGCGTGCTCAACGGCGGCGTGGTGAGCAACAACAAGGGCGTCAACATTCCGAATGCGCACCTGTCGATGCCTTTCATCAGTGAAAAAGACCATCAGGATATTCTCTTTGCCATCAAGAATGGTTATGATTTCATTGCGGCTTCGTTCACGCGCTGCGCGGACGATATTATGCAGATCCGTCACATCCTGCAGGAGAATAACTGCCATACCATCAACATTATTGCCAAAATTGAGAACATGGAGGGCGTGGAGAACATTGACGAGATTCTCCGCGTGGTGGACGGCGTGATGGTGGCGCGCGGCGATTTGGGCGTAGAAGTGCCGCTGGAGGACGTGCCGAGCCTGCAGAAGAAGCTGATTCAGCGCGGCATTGCGGCGGGCAAGCCTGTTATCACCGCGACACAGATGCTGGATTCGATGATTAAGAACCCGCGTCCAACCCGCGCCGAAGCGACTGATGTTGCCAACGCGATTTACGACGGCACGAGCGCCATCATGCTCTCCGGCGAATCGGCGGTTGGTGCGTATCCGGTGGAGGCAGTGGAGACGATGGTGCGCATCGCCCTGCGCGCGGAAGCCGATATGGACTACATCCGCCGCTTCTCCCGCGACACGTCCGCCTCGACTGACGTCACGAATGCTATCAGCCACGCGACGGTCACTTCCGCGCACGACCTCAACGCCAGTGCGATTATCACCGTCACCAAGTCCGGCTCGACGGCGCGAATCCTCAGCCGCTACCGCCCCGCGTGCGTCATTGTCGGCTGCACGACGGAAAAGCACGTCTGGCGCCAGCTTGCGCTTTCGTGGGGCACGGTGCCGCTGATGATTGCCGAGGAAAGCAACACCGACGACCTGTTTGAACACGCAGTGGATGCTGCCGTGCAGAACGGGCTGGTGCATGATGGCGAACTGGTTGTGCTGACGGCGGGCGTTCCGCTGGGCATTTCCGGCACGACAAACCTGATGAAGGTGCATGTCGTCGGGCATTTGCTGTCGCGCGGGCAAGGGCTGCATGGCGGCAAGGTGGTTGCACCGCTGTGTGTCATCCGCAATCTGGAAAAGGACGCGAAAAACTTCAACACCGGCGACGTGATTGTCTGCCATCAGACGACGCGAGAGATGTTCTCCATGCTGCGCAAATCCTCCGCGATTGTGCTGGAGGACGACAACCCGGAGGGACACGGCGCGATTGCGGGCATGTCGCTGGACATTCCGGTCATCATCGGCGCGAAGAACGCCACGAATATCCTCAAATCCGGCGCGGTCGTGACTGTGGACGGCGAAAAGGGCACGGTGAGCGCCAATTGACGCACGTTCTGACGATTGACGGGCGACAGTTCTCGGACGGAAAAGCCGTCCACCGGATGCTGAAAAAGCTGCTCTGCCTGCCGGACTACTACGGCGGCAATGCGGACGCCCTTCGAGATGTGCTGGACGAACGCGGCGAACGCATCGACCTGCGCCTGCTGTCACTGGGCGGGGAGGATACGGCGAAAACACTGCGAAAAGTGGCACGCGTGGTGCAAGACCTCGGCGGCATGGTGATTTGGGCGGACGAAAAGCAAGAAAGGAACTGAAATTCAATGCGCTGTTCCTGCAAGGAATGCGGCACCTACATGATTCAGGCAGAAAGCGACCATCTGGGCTGCGTCTGCCCGGATTGCGGCTATCGCTGCAACGACTGTCTCGGCACGAACACCGTCGTCGGGCGGGAGAGCCTGAAAGCGCTGGCGTTTGACCCGCGCTTTGACCCGGATACGATTTTCCGGGAAGCCTTCTTGAATCAGGAAGACGAAGAAGAATAATATTGCTATTTGGATTACCCCAAAGGTGACGGAGCCGAAGGGGTGGAGGGGGCGAACGGAAAGCCCCCTCCTCGCCTCCGCAGAGGCGAAATCCTCTGCATGAATACAGTACCAGAAGGGAGAAATGCACCATGAACGAAATCATCAAAGCCATGGAAGAACGCCGGAGCATCCGCAAATTCCAGCCGACGATGCCCACCAAGGACGACTTGGAGCAGATTGTGGAAGCCGGGCTGTACGCGGCCAGCGGCATGGGCAGGCAGTCCGCCATCATCGTGGCGGTGACGAACAAGGAACTGCGCGACGAGCTGGCGAAAACGAATGCGGAAATCATGGGCAAGCCGGATTTCGACCCCTTCTACGGCGCACCGGCGATTCTGATTGTGCTGGCGGACAAATCCTGCCGCACCGCCATCTACGACGGCAGCCTCGTCATGGGCAACCTGATGCTGGCGGCGCATTCGCTGGGGCTTGGCAGCATCTGGATTCACCGCGCGAAGGAAGAATTCGAGCGGCCCGAATATCAGCAGCTGCTGAAAAAACTGGGTGTCGAGGGCGAATGGGAAGGCATCGGGCACTGCGCAGTCGGCTACATCGACGGCGAAGCCCCGAAAGCGGCGAAGCGCAAGGACAACCGCGTGTTCTGGGTAGAGTAATACAATTTCCTGCATTCACCTGTGTTTTTGATTTGGAAATAGTATAAAAAAACATCCCGGCGAGTTTTTGAATGCTCGTCGGGATGTCTGCGTATTACAGCGTCACGCCGGTTTTGAAGATGGCGAGGTCGTGGAAGCCATTGCGCTCCGAGCAGACCAGCCGCCCGGATGCCGTCGCCAGCACGTCCTCCATCAGCGCCTGTGAAAGCTCCGGCAGCGTCTTGCCGTCTGTCAGCAGCTGACCGGCATTGAAGTCAATCCAGCCGTGCTTCTTTGTGGCGAGGGGCGTGTTTGTGGCGATTTTCAGCGTCGGCACAGGACACGCGAACGGCGTGCCGCGCCCCGTGGAGAACAGCACAATCTGTGCGCCCGCCGAAGCCAGCGCCGTCGCCGCCACAAGATCGTTGCCGGGGGCGGACAGCAGGTTCAAGCCGAGCGTGTGGACGCGCTCGCCATACGCCAGCACGTCGCGCACGGGGGAGAAGCCGCTCTTCTGCGTGCAGCCCAGCGCCTTGTCTTCCAGCGTGGAAATGCCGCCCGCCTTGTTGCCGGGGGACGGATTCTCGTAAATCGTCTGGTGATGCTCCTCGAAATAGCGCTTGAAGTCGTTAATCAGCCGAACCGTCTTGTCGAACAGTTCGCGCGTGTTGCAGCGATCCATCAGGATGGTTTCCGCGCCGAACATCTCCGGCACTTCGGTCAGAATCGTCGTGCCGCCCATGCCGCACAGCAGGTCGGAGAAGCCGCCGATGACCGGGTTCGCCGTGATGCCGGAGAAGCCGTCCGAACCGCCGCACTTGAGGCCAATCACAAGTTTGCTGGCAGGGCAGGGGACACGCTGCTCATCCCGCATGTTGGCCGCAAGTTCGCGCAGCAGCTTCATCGCCTCGGCAAATTCATCTTCCACCTGCTGGCAGACGAGGAAGCGCACGCGCGACTTGTCGTAGTCGCCCATGTGCTCCTCGATGATGGCGGCGCTGGAATTTTCGCAGCCCAGCCCCAGCACCAGCACGCCGCCGACGTTGGGGTGCGTCGCCAAATCCGCCAGAATCGTGCGCGTATTCTCCTGATCATCGCCCATCTGCGAGCAGCCGTAGGGGTGCGGGAAAGCACAGACGCACTCCACGCCGCCGCCGACAAGCTCCTGCGCCGCGCGCTCCAGCTGGCGGGCAATGTCGTTGACGCAGCCGACGGTGGGCAGAATCCACAACTCATTGCGCACGCCGACGCGCCCGTCTTTGCGCGGATAGCCCATGAACGTCGCTGCCGGAATTTCTGGAATCGTCGGGTACGTCGGGTGATATTCATACGTCAGCTCGCCGGACAACCCGGTGTGCAGATTGTGGACATGCACATGCGCACCGACGGGAATGTCCTCCGTCGCGTAGCCAATCGGGAAGCCGTACTTGATGACCTTTTCGCCCACCTTGATGGGGAAAAGCGCCACCTTGTGCCCGGCGGGAACGTCCGTGACCGTGGTGAGCGCAATGCCATCCACCGTCACGTTCTGCCCGGAGGACAGGGCGGTCAGCGCGACTGCCACATTGTCCTGCGGGGTGATGCGAAGCAGTTCAGCCATTTTTCACACTCCGAACTTCTCGTTCATGACCGTGCGCATCCCCTTGTCGAGGATTTCGCGCAGGGACGCGCCGACGGACTCAACCAGACCCGGCACTTTGCACAGCTCAGCGCCAAAAAACGCTTCATTGGAGAGGAATTCCTTCGTCTGTTCTTCAGGGGATTCGCTGGAAGTCTCGGCGAAGAAGTTCAGCACCGCCGCGTCATCCTGCAGGTAGTAGGGCTGACCGTCGCGCTGGCATTCCAGACGGCCGTCGCCGGTCAGCTTGCCGCCGCGGTACAGGCTCATCAGGCTCGCCAGAGAGAACGTCAGGTGCGCGGGCAGTTCGCCGGTCTTCTCCACATAGCCCAGCAGGGAAGGCATGCAGCGCGCGCGCCACTTCGACACGCTGTTCAGGCAGATGGAGAGCAGCGCGTGCTTGATGAAGGGATTGCGGAAGCGCCCCGTGACCGCCTCGGCGAACGCCGTCAAGTCCGCCTTGGGCAGAGACAGCGTCGGGATGACCTCGTCGTAGAGCGTCTTCCGCATGAAGGTGGCAATCATCGGGTCATTCATCGCGTCCAGCACGATGTCATAGCCGCACTGGAAGGCAGCAGGGACGAAGGACGTGTGCGCGCCGTTGAGGATTCGCACCTTGCGCTGCTTGTAAGGCTTCTGATTATCAGTGTAGATGACGGGCAGCCCGCACTGCGGCAGGGGCAGTTCGTCGGAAAGGTCGCGGGGGGATTCGATGACCCACAGACCGAAGGGTTCAGCGGTGTCCAGCAGGTTGTCCTGATAGCCTAGCTTCTTCCAAATCGCCTGATCCTCGCCGCGCGGATAGCCGGTCACGATGCGGTCAACAAGCGTGGAGGTGAACACGCACGCCGTCCCCAGCCACTGCTCGAACTTCTCGCCCAACGCCCACTGCTTTGCCAGCGCCTTGACGCACTTTTTCAGCATGATGCCGTTGTCGTCAATCAGCTCGACAGGCAGGATGATGAGTCCCTTGTCCTGCGCGTAGTCGAATGCTTCGGCGCGCTCGAAGAGGAACTTCGTCAGCTTGCCGGGGTAGGACTTGGGCGGGCAGAGGGAGAACTCGTCCGTCTCGTCCAGCACGATGCCGGCTTCGGTCGTGTTGCTGACGATGAAGCGCAGCGACGGCAGCTTGGCGTAATCGGCATAGCGGGCATAGTCCGCATACGCATCCACGGCGTCGGACACGGACGTGACCACGCGCGTCTGCTCCACCGCCTGACCGTCCACAAGACCGCGCAGCATGACCGTGTAGCGGTAATCCTGTTCCTTGAACGCCGGGAACAGCGTACCCATCTGAATCGGCTTCACCAGCGCGACAGAGCCGTTGAAGTCGCTCTTCTCGTTGGCAATATCAATCATGTAATCCACAAAGGCGCGCAGGAAGTTGCCTTCCCCGAACTGCAGCACCTTGACCGGGCGGACAGGCGCGGGCGCCATCGCAGCATTCAAACGTTCCATTTCGATGTCCCTCCATCTATTCATCAGGCAAATCATCAGGCATGTAAGCGATTACAACACGCCTGCAATTATTCTACTCTCTTTTCGCGCTTCCGTCAATGGTTCCGCTGATATTTCCTGCAATTTATGCAATCTGGGAAAAAGTACGCCGGATTTCCTGTGAATGTCGGCACGAAAACGCGAAAATGAGGCTTGCAAAAGGGGGAAAAAGCGTGTATAATGTGGATTGACGCGGAGAATGGAAGTGTTTACACACCGCGAATGGAAGGGGGAATGCCGCGAGTGAACATCTATGATATTTCCCGTCACGCAGGCGTATCCATCGCAACCGTATCCCGCGTATTGAACAACAGCCCCCATGTGTCGGAGGAGACGCGCCGGAAGGTGATGAAGGTCATTGACGGCTGCGGCTATGTACCCAATGCCTTTGCCCGCGGTCTGGGTTTGAACACGATGAAGACCATCGGGCTGCTCTGCCCGGATGCGGCTGACCCGTATCTGGCACGCGCGCTGGCTTGCCTGGAGCATGCCTTCCGCCAGAAGCACTACGACTGTCTGCTCTCCTGCACGAACCGCGATCTCGCGGCACGCCGGCAGGGCGTCGAATTACTGACCAGCCGCCATGTGGACGGCATGGTGCTCATGGGCTCGACGTTCATCGAGGAAAACTCGGAGGATAACGCCTATATCCGCCAAGCTGCGACGAATGTGCCGGTTGTGTTGCTCAATGGCTCGTTCCAGTGTCCGAACGTGTTCTGCGTCCTGTGCGATGACGAGCGCGCGATGAAGGAAGCTATGAACCAGCTGCTGGACAGCGGATGCAAGCGCGTGCTGTACCTGTACCACTCCAGCAACAACTCCGGGCAGCGCAAGCTCGCCGGATGCCGGGATGCGCTGGCGGCGCACAATTTGCCGGTGGACGAGACGCTGATGCGCCGCTTCGACGCGGACAAATTCAGCATTCACGCCGTGCGCGACTGTCTGATGGAACTGGAACGAGAGGGCTTGCAGTTCGACGCGGTGCTGGCGAGCGAGGATGTGCTGGCGGTTGGCGCGATGAAGTACGCGCAGGCGGTCGGGCGGCGCGTGCCGGAGAATCTGTCCGTCGTCGGCTACAACAACTCGAACCTCTGCCTGTGTACCGAGCCGGAGCTGACGAGCGTGGACAACCGTCTGCCCGCTATCTGCGAGCGCATTGTCGAAACGATGCTGGGCGTGCTGGAAGGACGCGAGATGCCGGAAAAAACCGTCTTTACGGCGGAAATCATCCAGCGAGGCTCAACACGGGCGGCACAAGACAAATAAGCTTTTCCCCGCATGGTGCGGTTTCATATAGTAGCAATTTTTGAAAGGAGTTCATGACGTATGACCACCTTCATGGATAAGGATTTCCTGCTGAACACCGAGACGGCGCGCAAGCTCTACCACGACTATGCCGCGTCCTGCCCCATCATCGACTACCACTGCCACATCAGCCCCAAGGAAATTTGGGAAGACCAGCGCTTCGAGAACATCACGAAGGTCTGGCTGGGTGGCGACCACTACAAGTGGCGCCTGATGCGCTGCGCGGGCGTGGATGAATACTACATCACCGGCGGCGCGAGCGACTACGAGAAGTTCTGCAAGTGGGCGGAGGTTGTCGGCAAGGCAATTGGCAATCCGCTGTACCACTGGACGCATCTGGAACTGCAGCGCTTCTTCGGCTATCACGGTACGCTGAGCGCCAAGACCGCTGACGAAGTGTGGAACCTCGCTAACGAGACGCTGCAAAAGCCCGGCTACACCACGCGCGGTCTGATTGCCATGAGCAACGTCGAAACCATCTGCACCACTGACGACCCGGTGGATACGCTGGAGTATCACCAGAAGCTGCTGGCGGACAAGTCCTTCAAGACGAACGTGCTGCCCGCATGGCGCCCTGACAAGGCGGTCAACATCGAGAAGCCGGACTTCATGGCGTACATCGCCAAGCTGGAAAAGGCGGCGGAGATGGAAATCCACACCTTCGCGGACTTGAAGGCGGCGCTGGAAAAGCGCATGGCGTACTTCCACGAGAACAACTGCCGTCTGTCTGACCACGGCCTGAATTATGTGGTCTATGAGCCGGCGGATGATGCCGCGATTGAAGCCATCTTCGCCAAGAAGGCGGCGGGCGAGACGCTGACGGACACCGAAGTCGCGCAGTTCAAGACCGCGATGCTGCTCTTCTGCGCCGCGCAGTACAAGAAGCTGAACTGGACGATGCAGCTGCACTACGGCTGCCGCCGCGACAACAACCGCGTGATGTTCGAGAAGCTCGGCCCGGACACTGGCTACGATACCATCAACAACTATACGCCCGTTGACCAGATGGCAGCGTTCCTTGGTGCAGTCGAGTCGGCGTCGGGGCTGCCCCGCACGATTCTCTACTCCCTGAATCCGGCGGACGATCAGGCGATTGACACGCTGTGCGGCTGCTTCCAGTCGTCTGAAGCGGTCAGCAAGATGCAGCACGGCTCTGCATGGTGGTTCAACGACCATTTCACCGGCATGACCAACCAGCTGACGAGCCTTGCGAATCTTGGCTATCTGGCGGGCTTTGTCGGCATGCTGACCGACAGCCGCTCCTTCCTGTCCTATCCGCGCCACGAGTATTTCCGCCGCATCCTGTGCCGTCTGCTGGGCGAATGGGTGGAGGATGGCCGCTTCCCGCAGGATTACGACATCCTCGGCGAAATCGTCCGTGGCATCTCCTGCGACAACGCGCGCAAGTATTTCGCGTTCCCGACGAAGTAAGGGGGAGCAATGTCATTTCGGCATGACATTGCATGATTGCGCAGGGAGTTTCGCCTCTGCGGAGGCGACCAAAGGGCAATGAAAACAGACGAAGTCTGCGATCGCCCTTTGGAAACCTTCGGGCTGCGTACTCTCATACTTTTGGGGTATTGTTGCAGAACCGACCTCATCCGACTTCGCCGCAGCGACGGATGAGGTCGGATTAACACGCGAGACCAGTTGGGGAGTGTCGCCAACTCAATCGCGCGAAAGGGTCAAGGGAGGAACTCCCTTGCAGGGTCAAGGGACAGCGTCCCTTGTAGGGTCTGGGGCAACGCCCCAGCGCCTCCCCATTAGCCGGACAGTTCAAAAGACTGCCCGGTTTTTTGAATGGTACGAAAGAAATGCGGCGGATGGTTGCACTTTTGCACGATTTGACGTATAATAAATGCATTCCGGGAGACTGGAAAATGCACCTTTCAAAGGAGAAGTCGCTATGTACCGCAAAAATGCGTGGGAAAACCTCGCGGAGGACGAAAAGGAACAGCTTTCCGCCTTCGCAAAGGATTATATGGCATTCCTGAACAACGGCAAGACCGAGCGTGAGTGCGTCGCGGAGGGCGTGCGTCAGGCGGAAGCAAAGGGCTTCAAGAACCTGATGGACGTCGTCAAGAACGGTGAAACGCTCAAGGCGGGCGACCGCGTTTATCGTGCGTGGATGAATAAGGATATCATGCTCTTCATCATCGGTGAGAAGCCGATGGAGTGCGGCATGAACATTCTGGGCGCGCACATCGACTCGCCCCGCATTGACATCAAGCAGAATCCGCTGTATGAGGAAGAGCACCTTGCGTACCTCGACACGCACTACTACGGCGGCATCAAGAAGTACCAGTGGGTGGCGCTGCCGCTGGCGCTCCACGGCGTTGTTGTCAAGAAGGACGGCACGACCGTCACGCTGAATATCGGTGATAAGCCCGGCGACCCCGTCTTCTACATCTCTGACCTGCTGATTCACCTTGCCGCCGACCAGATGGGCAAGACCGCCGCAAAGGTGATTGAAGGCGACAGCCTGAACATCATCATCGGCAGCGAACCGAAGAAGGATACCGACAAAGACCCGGTCAAGACCGCGATTTTGGACATTTTGAAGGAACAGTACAGCATCGACGAAGAAGACTTCATCTCCGCCGAACTGGAAGCTGTTCCTGCGGGCCATGCGCGCGACCTTGGCTTCGACCGCAGCATGATTATGGGCTACGGCCACGACGACCGCGTGTGCGCGTATCCGTCGATGGCGGCTGTGCTGAATTATGAAGGCACGCCGGAATACACCCTCGCGGCGGTGCTGACCGATAAGGAAGAAATCGGCAGCGTCGGCGCAACGGGCATGGGCGCTATGTACTTTGAGAACACGATGGCAGAACTGATTGCCTGCGTGACGGGCGAGGACAAGCCGCTGACCCTGCGCCGCTGCCTGCAGAACAGCCGTATGCTCTCCAGCGACGTGAGCGCGGGCTTTGACCCGAACTTTGCGGGCGTGTTCGAGAAGCGCAACGCGTCCATCGTCGGCAATGGCGTGACGTTTAACAAGTTCACCGGCAGCCGTGGCAAGTCTGGCTCGAATGACGCCAACGCGGAGTTTGTTGCGCAGGTGCGCCGCATCTGCGACGAAGCGAACGTGTGCTGGCAGACGGCGGAGCTGGGCAAGGTGGATGTCGGCGGCGGCGGAACGATTGCCTACATCTGCGCCAAGTACGGCATGAACGTCATCGACTGCGGCATCCCGGTGCTGAGTATGCATGCGCCGTGGGAGGTCATCAGCAAGGTTGACCTGTGGGAAGAATACAAGTGCTACTGCGCGTTCCTGAAGGGCGCACGGGAGTTCTAAGCCAATCAAAAAGGGCGGTTCGGAAGCAAAACACCGAATCGCCCTTTTGCGTACCGTTTTCCTCAATCAGCACGCGGAAGAAGCCTAAAAGTGCGCCAACTCAATCGCGAAAAGGGAGTCCAGAGGGTCGAAGACCCTTTGGCGGGTCAAGGGCAGCGCCCTTGCGTCACTCCACCGTCACCGATTTTGCCAGATTGCGCGGCTTGTCAACGTCGCAGCCGCGGCTGACCGCCATGTAGTAGGCGAACAGCTGCACGGGAATAATCGCCAGCAGCGGCAGCAAGTCCGACGCAGCGTCCGGGATGACCCAGAGTTCGTCCGCATCCTTCGCGGCGCGGTCGCGCAGGGCTTCCGGGCAGACGATGAGGACTTTCGCGCCGCGGCTCTTTACCTCGCGCACGTTCGACAGCGTTTTATCTGCCAGATGCTCCTGCGTCAGCAGCGCGCAAACCAGCGTGCCCTGCTCAATCAGCGCAATTGTGCCGTGCTTCAGTTCACCCGCCGCATACGCTTCGGACATGATATAGCTGACTTCCTTCAGTTTCAGCGACGCTTCCATTGCCAGCGCGTTGTCCAGCCCGCGCCCGATGTAGAATACATGCTGACGGTCGTGGTACAGGCTGGAGAAGCGCTGCACCGCGGGTTCGAGCGCCATCACCTGCTCCGCCAGCGTGGGAATGTCCGCCATCTGCCGCAGAAGCTCCGATGCTACGCTCTCCGTCAGATGTCCGCGCTTCACGCCGAGATCAATCGCCAGCAACACCATCATTTCCACTTGCGTGATGTATGCTTTTGTGCTTGCGACGGCGATTTCCGGCCCCGCGTAGGTGTACATGACGCAATCCCCAGCGGTGCGGGCAATCGACGAGCCGACGACGTTCGTCAGCGCCATCACTTTCGCGCCCAGCCGCTCCGCCTCGCGCATGGCGGCCAACGTGTCCGCCGTTTCGCCGCTCTGTGAAATGGCAAGGAAGCAGTCGCCTGTGCCCAGAATCGGGTTGCGATAGCGGAACTCGGATGCTACATCCACCACCACGGGCAGCCGCGCCAGCTTCTCGATTACATACTTGCCGACAACACCCGCGTGGTACGCTGTGCCGCAGGCGACAATCGTCAGCGTGCGCAGGGAATTTGCTTCTTCCGCCGAAATCGGGAACGCGCCGGGGCGAATCGCCATTTTTTCTGCGTCGACGTGGGCGGAAAACGTCTTTTTCAGCGCGGCGGGCTCTTCGTGAATCTCCTTGAGCATGAAGTGCGCATAGCCGCCTTTTTCTGCTGCTTCCACGTCCCAATCAACGTGAATGGGCTTGAGCGCACGTTCGTTGCCGAAATGGTCGTACACGCGTACACCGCTCCGGGTCAGCACGGCGACTTCGCGTTCATCGAGCAGCTCCACCGTCCGCGTGTGGCGAATCAGCGCTGGAATGTCGCTGCCGACGTACTGTGCGCCGTCGGACAGCCCGACGACAAGCGGAGAATCCTTGCGCGTGCAGTAGAGCGTATCCGGCGCTTCGGCGTTCAGGACGCACAATGCGTAGCTGCCTTCGAGCATCGTCTGCGCGTGCAGAATGGTCGAGAGCATGTCGCCGTCGTAAAGCGTATGCAGCAGATGGGCGATTACCTCCGTGTCCGTTTCGGATACGAACACGCAGCCCTTCGCCTTCAGCTGAGCGCGCAGCTCCTCGTAGTTCTCGATGATGCCGTTGTGGACGACGGCGATATGCCCCTTCATGTCCGTGTGCGGATGGGCGTTGATGTCGTTTGGTTCGCCGTGGGTTGCCCAGCGCGTGTGACCGATGCCGATGGTGCCGGGCAGGGGATTCGATGCCACGCGCGCGGCAAGGTTCGCCAGCCGTCCCTTCGCCTTGCTCAGCCGAATAACGCCGCCGTCCATGACCGCAATGCCCGCGCTGTCATAGCCGCGGTACTCCAATCGGGAAAGTCCGTCCAATAAAATGTCCTGCGCCTGCTGCGCGCCAATATAGCCAACGATGCCGCACATAGGGAATCGCTCCTTCCAAGTCGAATAAGACGTTATAATACAAGTTCAACCTATTGCATTATACGCCGATTTCGATGAAAATGCAACACCCATGTGTGTCTTTTTTTACGGGTCAGGAAAAACGCCGTTTTGCAGCACTTTTTCGGGGTCAACCGCCGTATCGCCGACGACAATCCGCAGGTGCAGGTGTGCGGGCAGATCACATTCCTCCGGCATCGTGCGCCCGATGAAGCCAATCGTCTGCCCGGCGCGAACCGGATCACCCGCGCGAATCGCGTAGAGCATCGACAGGTTCGCATAGCGCACGAGGACGCCGCCGTGGTCGATTTCCGCATACGCGCCGAAAACACCGCTGTCCGCGCAGCTGATGACGGTGCCGTCTGCCATGGCGCTGACTTTCGCGCCCTCCGCCCCGGCGTAATCCGCCGCATCGTGCAGCGCCCACAAGCCCGTGGCGCTGCTTTGCCGCATCCGTGTGTTGTCGAAGGGACGCAGCAGCGTCATGCTTTCGAGCGGCGTGGTAACGCTGCGGACGGTGGGGGAGACTGTCGGCGCGGGCGTGGCGGTCTGCGCACTGTCAAGCGACTGCTGAAGCAGCTGCGCAGCGGATATGTCGCCGGAGATGGGCGGGGTCGGCGTGACGCGTGCGAATTCCGCCTGCCGCGTCCACAGCGCCGTGCCGACAATCACCGAGACGCACAACAGCGCCATCAGCAGAAAAGTCCACTGCTCCCGGCGTAGATGCAGCGCGTGGAAAAGTGAACGAAAATGACGGTCAGCCATGAGAAAATCACCTCAACCATGCCGTGTAGGGCGTTTTCTCCTATTATGAGCCGGAAAAACCTGTTTTATCCATCCGCGTCAGCTGTGTGCCGGGGTAGTAGTGCGCCAAAATTTCCGCGAAATCCGCGCCGCCCGCCGCCATCGCCTGTGCGCCTGCCTGCGACAAGCCGACGCCGTGCCCGTATCCGACGGTGTGGAAAACGATGCGGTCGCCATCCGCCTCCCAAGTAAAATAGGTGCTTCGCAAGGAGAGCGCTTTGCGGAAATCAGCGCCGCGGACAGTTTGGCTGCCGACCAGCAGCGTCGCGACGCGCCCGGAAGCGGTCGTGGATTGCAGACGAATCGCGCTGGGCAGCGTGTCCGCCGTCACGCCGCAGCCGGGAAAAGCGCGCAGAAGCAGATCTGCCGCTTCCTCGCAGGAGAAGGACGCGTCGGCGCGGAATCCGGCGTACCCCTCTTCGCCGGGACTGTCTACGCTGACCAGATACGGCTTGGCGGATGCGAACACGGCGGCGGCATCTTCGGTTTTTCCGCCGGAACAGGCGTGGTACAGCACCTCGATGGGCAAGCCGCCGCTGGTGAGCAGCAAGCCGTCTGTTGCGCGGACGGCGCGGTCAATGCGCGCGCGGAGGACGACGTACTCGCTGCCCCAGCGGGCGTGCAGCTGCGCATCCGTCTGGTATGCCTGACAGCACGCGCTGTCCGTGCAGATATCGCAGTCCGGGTGGCGGACGCACCCGTTTCCGCCGAACGCGCGGCTCTGCGCGACGGCACGCGTCCGGGCGGCGATGGCTTGACATTTGAGCGCTTCCGGCGCGTAATTCGCGGGCATCTCTGCCGCTAATGCGCCGAAAACGTAGTCTTCCAGCGGCAGCAGGCGGATTTCCTCCGCATCGGCGAAGTAGACCCGAAGTGTTAAGCCGCTGTCAAGCGCGGAATCGGTCGGCGCGGCACAGGAAGACAGCATCAGGATACACACAAGAAACGACAACAGTTGTTTTTGTTTCATGGGCACACAACCTTTTCGCAGAAATTTCGGGAAATGTTCGGATTGCACAAATCGCCGCACGAGGGAAACAGTTTTTGCTCCGACGGCGCAAAACCAGTTTATGCGCGGAAAATTTCGTGCATGAGCAGGAATTTATGTCGGCAATGGCGAAATACTTACCGCATCGTCTACGGTCAAAATGAACGCACTTTCCGAAAATCACAAAAAATGCAGGAGAAAATGCTGAATATGACTTGACGAAAATGCATAAAAGTGATTCAATAGTAAGTGAAAAGAGTGAAGAAAGCAAACGCGGCTCTCCGTGATTGCAGGCGGAGGAACGCAAAGCAAGCAAAGGCAGGTGTAACTATGCGCTACAACGGCCCGACCGCCGCGGTGCGGGACCAGTTCCATCAGGGAACGAACCGCAGAGCCTATGAGATGCTCGGTGCGCACCCGGTGACGCAGGACGGACAGGAAATGTGGCATTTCGCTGTCTGGGCGCCGAACGCGCGGGCGGTTTCTCTCATTGGCGAATTCAACCAGTGGGACAGGGGAAAAACGCCCATGCAGAAGGTCTACGACGGTACATGGGAAGTGCGGCTGCCCGCGAAAACCTTCGATGTGAAGAGCGACCCGAAACGCTATGATTATCCCGACGCTGCAAAGAAGCTGACAACCTACAAATATTGCATTCAGGCGCAAGACGGGACGTGGCAGGACAAGGCTGACCCCTATGGGTTCGCCATGCAGATGCGCCCCGACACTGCCAGCCGTATTTACGACCTGAGCGGCTACCGCTGGGGCGACGCGGACTGGATGGAGGCACGCAAGTCCTACGACCCGTACCACAGTCCAGTGAACATCTACGAGATGCACCTTGGCTCGTGGCGGCGGCACAAGGATGGCACGTTCCTGACGTACACGGAAATTGCCGAACAACTCGTGCCGTACCTCAAAGAAATGGGCTACACGCATGTGGAGTTCATGCCGGTGATGGAGCATCCGCTGGATATGTCGTGGGGCTATCAGGTGTCCGGCTACTATGCGGCAACGGCGCGCTTCGGCGAACCGAAGGAGCTGATGGCACTCATTGACGCGCTGCATCAGGCGGGCATCGGCGTGCTGCTGGACTGGGTTCCCGCGCATTTCCCGCGCGACGCAATGGGACTGCGCCGCTTTGACGGTACGCCCTGCTATGAGCATCCCGATCCCCGGCGCGGCGATATGCCGCAGTGGGGGACGCACATGTTCGACTATGCGCGCGGCGAGGTCAACTCGTTCATGCTCTCCAACGCCTGCTTCTGGCTGGAATGGTATCACGCCGATGGGCTGCGCGTGGATGCGGTCACGTCCATGCTGATGTACGACTTCTGCCGTGAGCCGGGGCAATGGCTGCCCAACAAGTACGGCGGACACGAGAATCTTGATGCGATTGCCTTCCTGCGCCGGATGAACGAAACCGTCTACCGCGATTTTCCCGGTGTGATGATGGTGGCGGAGGAATCCAGCGCCTATCCGATGGTCACGCGCCCGATTTATCTGGGCGGGCTGGGCTTCGGGTTCAAGTGGAACATGGGCTGGATGAATGATATGCTGGCGTATATCAAGCTCGACCCGGTCTACCGCAAGTATCACCACGACAAGCTGACGTTCTCACTGATGTACGCCTTCTCGGAGAACTACATCCTGCCGTTCAGCCACGACGAGGTGGTGCACGGCAAGCACTCGATGCTGGACAAGCAGCCGGGCGACTTGTGGAAGAAGTTCGCAGGACTTCGCGCGCTGTACGGCTACACGATGGCGCATCCGGGCAAGAAGCTGCTGTTCATGGGCGGCGAGTTTGGTCACTTCATCGAGTGGAAGTACGACGACCAGCTGGACTGGTTCCTGCTGCTGTACGAGAATCATCCGCAGGTGCAGCAGTGCTGCAAGCGCCTGAACGAAATCTACCGCACGACGCCCGCACTCTACCAGATTGATGACAGCTGGGACGGCTTCCAGTGGATTCAGGCGAACGACAGCGACAACTCCATCGTTGCGTTCCTGCGCACGGATAAGCGGGGCAACTCGCTCCTGTGCGTGACGAACTTCACGCCTGTGTTCCATCCGCAGTACCGCATCGGGCTGCCGCAGATGGGGACGCTGACGGAGTGCTTCAACACCGACCGCAAGGAATACGGCGGCTCGAATCAGTACAACAACTGGGCGATTCGCACGGAAGAAGAGCAGCTTCAGGACTTCCAATACAGCTGCGATATCTGCGTGCCGCCGCTCTCAACGGTCTACTTCACCTACCAGCGCGACCCGCTGCCGGAGAAGGCGAAGAAAGCGCGCGTCGTGCCGGAAATCGCGGATGTGCCGCCAAAGAAAGCATCCCAAACGGCAAAAAAACCGCAGCCCCTGCCGGAAAAGTCCACCGGCAAAGCCAATTCCATTTCCATCGGCTGAATCGGCGCTCGCCGCAATCAGGGGAGGAGCGAAAGCGCTGTTTCACATACATCACCGTGCCACCTGATGCACCGAGGGCGGCGCGAATCCTGCACGGTCGGTGCGCTTCGCAAGAAACAAGGATGAAGGAGCGTGTTCTCATCATGAAAAAGAAGACCTGTGTTGCCATGCTGCTGGCAGGCGGACAGGGCAGCCGTCTGGGTGTCCTGACTAAGAAGGTGGCAAAGCCGGCTGTTCCCTACGGCGGCAAGTACCGCATCATTGACTTCCCGCTGTCCAACTGCACCAACAGCGGCATTGACACCGTGGGCGTGCTGACGCAGTATATGCCGCTGGAACTGAATTCCTACATCGGCTCCGGCGCACCGTGGGATTTGGACTTGTCCACCGGCGGCGTGTTCGTTCTGCCGCCCTATCAGACGGGCAAGACGGGCGACTGGTATCGCGGCACGGCAAACGCCATCTATCAGAACATGGCGTTTATCGAGCAGTATGACCCGGATTACGTCCTGATTCTCTCCGGCGACCATATTTATAAGATGGACTACAACGCCATGCTGCAGTACCACATCCGCAAAGGCGCGGATGCGACGATTGCTGTGCGCCCTGTGCCGTGGGAAGAAGCGAGCCGCTTCGGCATCATGAATACGGACGCGGACGACAACATTGTTGAATTTGAAGAAAAACCCAAGCAGCCCAAGTCCAACAAGGCGTCCATGGGCATTTACATCTTCTCGTGGGCGAAGCTCCGCGCGTACCTGACCGCGGACGAGGCGGACAAGACATCCGCCAATGACTTCGGCAAGAACATCATCCCCGCGATGCTGAACGACAAGCAGGTCATGGTGGCATACAACTTCGAGGGCTACTGGAAGGACGTTGGCACGATTGAATCCCTGTGGGAAGCGAACATGGACTTGCTCAGCGTGCCCATGCCGATTGACCTGCATGACAAGAAGTGGCGCATCTATGCCAAGAATCCGGGCCTTGCGCCGCACTACATCGCCAAGGGCGCTGTTGTGAGCGATTCGCTGGTTACGGAAGGCTCGGAAGTCTACGGCTCTGTGCAGCACTCCGTGATTTTCGCAGGCGTGACCATTGAAGAGGGTGCAAGCGTCATTGACTCGGTTGTCATGCCCTATGCGGTCATCAAGCGCGGCGCGGTTGTCCGCCGGGCGATTGTGGCGGAGAACGCCGTGATTGGTGCGGGCTGCATGGTCGGCGAAGAGACGGGCAATATCGCCGTCGTCGGTCAGGGCGTCACCCTTCCCGCCGGTGTCAGCGTGACCGCGGGTCAGCAGGTGGACGAAAACACCAAATTCTGATAATCACAGCAGCGGAAAGGATGTAAGAAAATGAAAAACGTAATGGGTGTTATCTACACCGGCGAAAATGACGCCAATCTGCGCGAGTTGACCCTGACCCGCGCCATCGCGGCGCTGCCTGTGGGCGGCCGCTACCGCGTCATTGACTTCCTGCTGTCCTCGATGGTCAACGGCGGCATCAAGAACGTCGGCGTCATCATGCAGAAGAATTATCACTCCCTGATGGATCACATCGGCTCCGGCAAGGAGTGGGATCTTCACGGGAAGAATGACGGCCTCAAGGTGCTGCCGCCGTTCCTGACGCGCGAGAATGTTGGCGTGTACTCTGGTATGCTGGATGCGCTGCGCTCCAACACCAACTATCTCTCCCGCTCCAAGCAGGAATATCTGGTGCTGAGCAACTCCACCATCATCTACAACGCGAATATCGCGGAGTTTGTGGCGTATCATCAGAACAGCGGCGCGGACATCACCATCATGTACACTGCTGATCCGAACATGCAGCGCGACGAACTGGGCTGCTATCTGGCGGTGGACGAAAGCGGCATGGTGACGGACATGGAAGTTGATCCGACGCATCCGAACCTGCCGCTGACGAGTATGGAGGTCGTCGTGATGAAGCGTGAGCTGCTGCGCACGCTGGTGGACAAGGGCGTGGCGCACGGCTATCATGACTTCAACCGTGATGTGCTGCTCCGTCTGGTGACGGAAGGCACGGCGCGCGTGAATGCGTGGGCGTACACTGGTCTGTGCTGGCGCATGGACTCCGTGCAGAGCTACTTCAAGTTCAATATGGATATGCTGGATACCCAGATTCGCCATCGCCTGTTCACGGCGGAGCTGCCTGTGTACACCAAGGTTCGCGACGAGATGCCCGCCCGCTATGGCGACAATGTGACCGTCGTCAACTCGCTGGTGGCGGATGGCTGCATCATTGAAGGCACGGTGGAGAACTCTGTGCTGGCGCGCGGCGTGCGCATTGCCCCCGGTGCGCATGTGAAGAACTGCATCATCATGCAGGATGGCCAGGTGCACAACGACGCTTCCATCGAAAACTGCATTCTGGACAAGCAAACGGTCATCAAGCGCAGCGCGCGGCTCATCGGCCCGGCGGCGTACCCGATTGTTATCGCGAAGAATGTTGTCATCTAACAAACGAATCGCCTGAATCACTGACGCGGTTCGGATTTGCAAACCGCGCCAGTATGTGCTATACTATTGGTGCGGTTTGTTATTTCCCGTAATTTTTTCCCTTGCCCCCGGCAGGAAATATTTCTGATGGAGGATAGAAACGATGAAGATTCTCTTTACGGCGAGCGAGTGCGTCCCGTTTATCAAGACCGGCGGTCTGGCGGATGTTGTCGGCGCGCTGGCGCCTGTTCTGGCGAAGCAGGGCCACGACGTGCGCGTGATGCTGCCCCTGTATGCGGCGGTGCCGAAGCAGTATGTTGACCAGATGACCCATGTGACTGATTTCGAGGTCGCGCTGGGCTGGCGCCGTCAGTACTGCGGCATTGAACTGCTGGAAAAGGACGGCGTGAAGTTCTACTTTGTGGACAACAAGTTCTATTTCGGCCGTCCGTATATCTACGGCATGGGCGGCGACGAGTACGAACGCTTCGGTTTCTTCTGCCGCGCGGCGCTGAACGCCCTGCCGCTGCTGGACTTCCAGCCCGACGTGATTCACGCGCATGACTGGCAGTCCGGCATGGTGCCCGCACTGCTGAAAATTCAGTATGCCCACCTGCCGTTCTTCGCGAACATCAAGACCATGTTCACCATCCACAATCTGCAGTATCAGGGCGTGTTCGGCATCCGCGAAGTGCAGGACGTGCTGGGTCTGGGCGACAGCCTGTGGACGGACGACAAGCTGGAGTGCTACGGCTGCGCGAACTTCATGAAGGCTGCGCTGGTGTATTCCGACATCATCACCACCGTCAGCCCGTCTTATGCCGAGGAAATTCAGACGGCATACTACGGTGAGCGGCTGGATGGTCTGCTCCGCGCGCGCAAGCACGAAGTGTTCGGCGTGCTCAATGGCATCGACATGGCGGACTACAATCCCGCGACGGACGCTCGCATTCCGGCGGAATATACCGCGGATGACCTGTCCGGCAAGGCAAAGTGCAAGGCGGAACTGCAGGAAAAGCTCGGTCTGACTGTTGACCCGAATGTGCCGATTATCGGCATGGTGGGCCGACTGAGCAGCCAGAAGGGGCTTGACCTCGTGGACTACATCATCGGTGACCTGATGAGCGAGAACGTGCAGCTGGTTGTGCTGGGCATGGGCGAAAGCCGCTATGTCAACCTGTTCTCGTGGGCAGAGGGCGAGTTCAAGGGCAAGGTCGCGGCGCGGTTCGCGATGGACCACGCGCTGGCGCATCAAATCTACGCGGGCTGCGACATGTTCCTTATGCCCAGCCAGTTCGAGCCGTGCGGCTTGAGCCAGCTGATTGCCCTGCGCTACGGCACAGTGCCGATTGTCCGCGAGACGGGCGGTCTGCGCGACACGGTGCTGTCCTACAACGAGTACACCGGCGACGGCAATGGCTTCACGTTCTTCAACTACAACGCCAATGACATGCTCAATGTCATCAACCGTGCCATCGACTACTACGAGAACCACAAGGATGTGTGGCACACGCTCCAGCAGCGCGGCATGACTGGCGATTACAGCTGGACGAACTCATCCAAGAAATATATGGAACTGTACGAAGGCTTGGTGAGCGGGCGTTTCGACCATGACTCCGCATCGAATCAGGAGAAAGCATCTTCTGACGACGACGCGGAGGCGAACCCAGTGGTCGTTCCGTATCCGTATGAGAAGGAAGAACCCGTGAAGCCCAAGCGCGTCCGCCGCACGAAGGAGCAGATTGCGGCCGACAAGGCGGCGAAGGAAGCGGAGAAGGCAGCCAAGGAAGCCGCGAAAGCCGCCGAAGCGCCTGCAAAGCCTGCCCGCAAGCGCCGCGCAAAGGCGGAAATTGAAGCGGACAAGGCGGCAAAAGCCGCTGCGGCGGAAGTGACCGCGGAAGCCCCCGCGAAGCCCGCCCGCAAGCGCCGCACGAAGGCGGAAATCGAGGCGGACAAGGCGGCGAAGGAAGCGGCAAAGGCAGACAAACCCGCCCGCAAGCCGCGCGCGAAGAAAACGGAAACGCAGGAATAATCCGCATCATCCGACAGGCGTTCTGACCTGAACCCAACAGGTCGGAGCGCCTGCCTTTTTGTGCGTGACGGAAATTTCCAGCGCGGTTTGTTACAATCTGCATGACACGCCGGGCACTTTCTGCTACAATGGAGGAGAAGTACCACCACAAGGAGGATTTTCCCGTGCAATTCCGATACCAGCGGGCGCTGTGCCTGCTTCTGATGCTTTTCCTGATGCTCTCCGCAATGCCCACATCATTCGCCGAGGACACGGCGGATGTTGCCGTGCACTCCGCGCCGCTGGAGCGAAGCGCTGCCACACGCAACGGCATGGTGCGTGTGCGTCTGCTGTCCATTGGCAGCAATCCTGCGTCGCTCACGGTGACGGCGGTCGGCGCAATGGCGGTCAGCGGCGGGCAGACGATGGCGCTGTCTGGCGGCGAGCAGATCAGCATCAGCCACAGCAGCGCGACGGGCGAAATCCGCCTGACGCGGGGCGGCGAGACGGTCAGCATGGGGCGGGAGATGGCGCTCAGGCGGCGGCAGACGGACGGCGGATTCCGCATTGCACAGGCAAGAAGACCGCAGAATGTCTACCCCGGTGACCTGCACCTTGTGTCGAAGCTGGAAAGCGGGACGTACCGGCTGTACGTCGTGGCGAATGTGTACATCGAATCGTACCTCTATGGCGTCGTGCCGTATGAAATGGGGTCCTCCTCGGCATTGGAAGCCCTGAAAGCACAGGCGGTTGCGGCGCGGACGTACACCCTGCGCGCCATGAATGCGAACGCATCAAAGGTCTACGACGTTGTGGACACGACCGCCGACCAAGTGTACAACGGCAGTCCGGCGGAGCGCGACCGGGCGGCGGAGGCGGTGGACGCAACGCGCGGCATCGTCGCCATGAACGACGGCAAGCTGACCGGGACGTACTACACCGCGTCCAACGGTGGGCAGACCGAATCCGCCCGCAACGCGTGGGGCTCATCCGGCGTGAATTACCTGACGGTTAAGGACGACCCGTTCGACCGCATGAACCCGTACAGCAGCACACGCAAGATGACGATTTACGCTGCATTTTCCCACGCGAGCCAGAATCAAAGCCTGACGCGCCTGTTGCAGGCGAAAGCGCCGAATGCGACGATTCTGCGCATCGAGGCCGTTACGCCGCACACGCCGAAGTATGCCGCACCCAGCCGCTTATATACGAAGCTGGATTTTGACGTGACGGCGCTTGTGGATGGCGAAACACGCCGACTGACGCTGACGTTCGACATTTTCAGCGAGCTGGAAAGCGCACTCAATCTGTCCATTAACAAGACGAAAAACGAACTCTGGTCGGTCAAGGCGGATGGGGAGACGTTCGTGCTGACCGTCAGGCGCTACGGACACGGCATCGGCATGAGCCAGCGCGGGGCACAGCAGATGGCGAATTTAGGATATACATACGACCAGATTCTCGGCTTCTACTACGAGAACTGCGTGCGGATGCAGTACACCTTCACGCACACGATTCTGCCGCCCGTGGGCGACGCGCCCGTGACGGCGACTGAAGCCCCCGCGACGATTTCGCCCGCCGCGCCTAATCAGGCCATGGTGACGCTGGTGAATGTGGAGGATGTCCTGAACGTGCGCCTGACCGCCTCAGACAACGGCACACTGTTGACGACGCTGCCCGCCGGAACAGCCGTGACTGTACTGGCGAAGGGCGATAATTGGACGCTCATCCGCTTTGGGCGGATTGTCGGCTACGTCCGCACGGAAAACCTGACGTTCACCGGCACGCCGCCGACGCAGAGCGATGAAAACCCGACACCCATCACCCGCTGGGCGACCGTGACAGGCACGAATTCGCTGAATCTGCGCGCGTCCGGCAGCTACGATGCGGCGGTGCAGTCCACCATCCCCGGCGGCGCGGTGCTGTGCGTGTTCGCGGTGGAGAACGGCTGGGCGAGCATACAGTATGGCGCGAAAACAGGCTACTGCGCGGCGGAGTATCTCACGTTCAGCGATACTTATCCGGGCAAAACGAGCCAGACCGGGCGTTCTGCGATGGTCAGGACGGCGACAGCGCTTCGGGCGACCCCGTCCACTGCTGCGGTGGTGCTGATGAACCTGCCGCAGGGCGTTCAAATTGCCGTGCAGAGCAGCGACGGCAGCTGGTGCCGCGTGACGGCGGGCGGCATTGACGGCTATGTGCTGGCAAGCAGCCTTGATTTCAGCGCCGTCGGCATCGAATTGACGCCTGTGCCGACGACAAGCGGCGAACAGACCGCGATTGTCAATTCCACCGCCTCGACGCTCAACCTCCGGCAGGGTGCGGGCACGGAATACCCCGTGCTGGCGGAAATCCCGAAGGGAACGAGCATCATCGTCACGGCATACGGCGAAACGTGGTGTGCCGTTCGCTGGGGCAGCCTGACCGGGTACGTCATGACGCAGTACCTGCGCTTTGATGTGCCGAGTGGGACGCCCACACCGGGCGGGACGCCCGCGCCGAGTGGGACGCCCACACCGGGCGCAACGCTCGAACCGACGGCATCCCCTGAACCAAGCGAAGCGCCAACGCCTGTCCCAGCTGCGTCCGAACCGCCTGCGAAGGTGGAGGCTGACGTGTCAGCTGGCAGCTACGTTGCGTGGGTGAGTGCGGACAATGCGCCGCTTCGTCAGGCGATGGCTGCGGATGCGGCAGTCCTGGCGACAATCCCGCGCGGAACGCAGGTGACGGTGCTTGCGCAGGACGGCGGCTGGTGCTATGCCGCGGTCGGGCAGATGACGGGCTATTTCACGGCGGATGCGCTTTCCTGCGAGCAGCCGGACGCGCCGCTGGGGCAGAAATACGTCAGCACAAAGTCGGATTCGCTGGCGATGCGGCAGTCGCCCAATACGGGCGCATCGATTGTGCAGTGGCTTCCGCGCGGCGCACTGGTGACATTTATTTCGCAGGAAAACGGCTGGAGTTACATCCGCTACGGCGGCAAAGAGGGCTACTGCGCGTCGCAGTATTTGAGCGACAGCGCGCCCGGTGCGGTCGTCATCAGCGATACGCCGATTCTGGACGTGACGCTGGAAAAAGTGACTGGGTGGACAGCGAGCATCCGCCAAGCAGAAACGCTCTACCAGTGGTGCAGCGCCGATGCGCCCGAAACGGCGAAAGTCGAAGCAGATTTGGTGCTGACCGTGCTGGAAAAGGGCGAAATCTGGTGCCGTGTGCGGACAGAAGAAGGGGAGGAAGGCTATTGTCTGACAAGCCGATTGACGCTGATTGCGCCGGAAAACTGACCATCCTGCCCGGCGAACGGGTGGACGAATTGCAGCAGGCGGGGCTGCGCATCCTGCAAAAGGAGCAGGGTTTCCGCTTCGGCATGGATGCCGTACTGCTGTCGAGCTTCGTGCGGGCGGAAAGCCGCGACCGCTGTGCTGATTTTGGCACGGGGACGGGTATCCTGCCGCTGCTGCTGGCAGACATGGGGCGCGCGAAAAGCGTCGATGCGTTTGAAATTCAGCCGGATATGGCGGATATGGCGCGGCGGAGCGTGCTGCTCAACGGGCTGGAACATATCATCCGCATCCACGCCCTGCCGGTGGAGAGTGCCGACGAGGTGCTTGCGCCCGGCAGCATCGACGTCATTGTCTGCAATCCGCCGTATGGGCATCATGGCACGACGCTGCCAAATCCGGCGCAGACGCTGTCCTTGGCGCGCCATCAGCAGAAAAGTGGGCTGACGGCGTGGTTCAAGATGGCGTATTATCTGCTGCGCGGCAAGGGGCGGATGGCGGTCATCTACCCGGCGGCGCGGATGCTGGAAGTGATGAAGGACATGGAGAAAGCCGGGCTTGCGCCGAAGCGGTTTCAGCTGATTTACCCCTCGGCGCAAAAGGCGGCGAATCTGGTGATGATTGAGGCGCTCAAGGATGCGCGCCCGATGCTGCACCCCGAACCGCCGCTGATGATTTACGAGCCGGACGGCACACTGACCGCGCCGCTGCGGAAGATTTACGCCATGGAGCGTGCATCAGGGGTTCATGCGGGCGACGGCGAAATTCAGCACGCCCGCGAACGTCACCCACAGCAGGTACGGCACGAGCAGCCATCCGGCGAGGGGCTTCTGCTGCCCGAAATGCACCGCCATGATGAAAACCAGGCAGAGCAGCAGAATCAGCCAGAAGAAGGAAAGCCCAAGCGCTTTCAGGATAAAGAACAGCACGGGCCACATCAGGTTGACGGCTAACTGGGCGATATACAGCCCCAGCAGCAGGAAACGGTCGCGCCCCTGTGCGCGCAGGACGAGCCACATGCAGTACGCCATCAACGCATAGAGGATACTCCAAACGATGGGGAAGAGCCAGCCCGGCGGCGCAAAGCCGGGTTTGCTCAGAGTGCGGAAGAAGTCCATGCCGTCGCGGGTGAGGTAGCCGACGAGCGCCCCTGCGCCAAGCGTGGCGGCTTCCAGCGCGATGAGTGAGCGCCAAGTGGTCTTTTTGCCTTGCTGCGTCAAAGTTATCGCCTCCTATGACACGGATAGCCTATGTCATCAGGCAGCGCGGCATACAGGAAAGAAGCGGAGGAAACACAGATTATGGGAAGCGTTTTGGTCATCGGCGGCGGTGCAGCGGGATTGGCGGCGGCGATTGCGGCGGCGGAATGCGGCGATACGGTCACGGTGGCGGAAAAAATGGATCGCGTTGGCAAAAAAATCCTCGCGACGGGCAACGGCCGCTGCAACCTGATGAACACGGGTGCGCCGCGCTATCCGGGAAATGCGGCGTTCGCAGCGGATGTGCTGTCTCACTGCGGCGCAGAGGCACAGAAAGCCTTCTGGGAGCATCTTGGACTGCGGCTTCGGCAGGAAGAGGCAGGGCGCGTGTACCCCGTCAGTTCGCAGGCTTCAAGCGTGCTGGATGCGCTCCGCCTGCAATTGACCGCCCTGCATGTGCGGGTGGTGACGGGCGTATCCATCACAGCGCTGCACCGCGAAAATGATGGCTGGACGGCGCTCTCGGCGGACGGGCAGCGCTTTCGGGCGAACCGCGTTATCATCAGCGGCGGCGGATGCGCCCAGCCCAAGCTCGGCAGCGACGGCAGCGCCCTGCGTCTGCTGACGAATCTCGGCTGCCCCGCGACGCCCTTCGCACCCGCGCTGACGCAGATTATCACAGATAGCACGCCAATCAAGGGGCTGAGCGGTATCCGCGTCAAGGCACAGGTGGCGGTTATCGACCGGAAAAGCGTCCTGCATGAGGAGGATGGCGAGCTGCTGTTCGCGGATTACGGCGTCAGCGGCGTGTGCGTGATGCAGTGTGCACGGTATGCAAAGGAAGGGCGGATGCTTCGCGTGTCGCTGGTGAAGGGCATGGGTTTCGCGGATGCGGGCGATTTCCGCCGCGAACTGCATCAACGCCGGAAAAACTGGGCGCAGCGCCCGATGGCGGAGCTGCTGACGGGGCTGTGCGTGCCGCGACTGTCGGCGGCGCTGATGCGGCAGGCGGATTGGCGCGTAACCGAAAGCAGCCTGTGCGGGCAAATGACAGCGGACATGGCGGAGCGCCTGACGAAAACGGCGGATGCGTGGCTGCTGCCGATTCGCGGTGTGAAGGGCTTCGAGAGCGCACAGGTTGCATCGGGCGGGGCGGCGGTCGCGGATTTTGACCCGGCGACATTGCAAAATCGCCGCCTGCCGGGGCTGTACGCGGCGGGCGAGGTGCTGGATGTGGACGGCGACTGCGGCGGCTTCAACCTGATGTTCGCCTTTGGAAGCGGCATTCTGGCGGGTCTGGACGGGCGAAATGCCCCGTGGATACATGAAAATGCGCAGAAAAGCTGATTTTTCTCGAAAAAAAGTGATTTTCCCTCTTGACAAATCGCTGAATCGCGCTATAATATTATCTGCTGATGCAAACGCCGCTCATAAGGTAGACGGATGCTTCGCAGATGTGCACCATTAGCTCAGTTGGTAGAGCACCTGACTCTTAATCAGGGTGTCTAGGGTTCGAGTCCCTAATGGTGTAC
>ERZ826242.1338-NODE-1338-length-27440-cov-4.814205_pt1 | contig 27440 bp, 26 predicted proteins | sample MGYA00519871_ERZ826242 | MGnify/ENA primary metagenome ERZ826242 (study PRJEB31778, sample SAMEA3449226) | human gut metagenome | biome: human gut; feature: human-associated habitat; material: faeces | place: United Kingdom | collected 2010/2012 ...
ACTTTCCTATCTCTTTTATATTTGTATTTAATTAAATCAAAGCCATACTGCTAATAAGCAGAGAATTTTTGCAATTAATAATTTAAATTATATTTATTCTCCTTTCTTTTACTAAAATTATTAATTTTTAAAAACTAAAATAAGGCTTTATAAGAAAATTGTAATTAAAAATTATAAATATGTCAAGCAAAATATATAAAAATTATATTTTGTCAATTAAATCTTTTATTAGAAATGCGGCTTAATTATATAAATTTTTTTCCTTGATATACAGCTTATATTTTATTTAAAATTTAATTATGCCTTAAATAGTAGAGCGGGTGACTGATTTTTTATAAAATAAAAAATCGGAACGGGCGTAACTTGTTTTGACGTAAATTAAAAGAAGTTCCGTGAGATGGGGTAGATGTTATTTTCATGTATATTTAGTTAAAATAAAGGAGCAGCTTTGCTGCTCCTTTATTTTAACTCAACGCTTTACATTTATCAAACCAGCTTATCATTTCTGGTGACAGCCATTGTTCGGGATTTGCCGTGACATCCTTTTCCAGCAAATCCAAAGTATCTTTGATTTTACAGCATAGAAATTGTGCGCTGCCGCATTGCGCGTGTAGTACCAGCCCGCTTTTTAGGCAAAGCTTTTTGCTGCTGCTCGCCGTTTAAAAACGGCCATAGAAATCTTTTGTCGTCAAAATGTCTGTGGTCGCGCAGCATTGCCCTCATTTTTAATCTGTCGAAATCGCTTTTAATTCCGTTAAGGGCTTTTTCAACAAGAATATATTCCGTAAGATGCTTGCTTGTGTTGTATTTCATGCTGACGCCGATAAAAATAACCTTTGCGTTCATGTCGTAAAGCTTTTGCCAGGGTGACGACGCGCAAAACGGCGTGTCTCCGAAAACGCCGAACCTTCTGCCGTGCGCAGTGTGGTTTTCCGTTATATACTTGGCTTGCTTGCCGTTTGCCGCTACAGAATGTGTAGCCTGATCGCTTCTTATACTTCCGGGATATTTGCGGAAAATCTCAGTTATATATCCTGTATCGGAAGGCTTGTCAATATGCCATGTTTCGTATGCGTTTACAAAATCCTTTTGAGTAAATGTCGGCATAACTACCGTTCCGCTGTTGCTTACAGATGTTAAAAGTGCTTCAATCACAGTTTCAGCGCCGCCCTCTACATAGCCCATGCTTTTAAGCGACGAGTGTACAACTACAGTATCGCCGGTTTCTATTTTAAGTTCTGAAAGTGCGCGGCATATATCCGCCTTTGTTACGGAATTTTTCATTTTTTCACGTTTCCTTTTAATCAGTCAATGCCGAGAAGGCGCTTGGCATTGCCACTGGCTATTTTGTTAAATGCCTGCTCGCTGATTTTTTTCTCTGACAACAGCTTTTCGAGAAACTGCGGCAATTCTACCGGCATTTTTACGCTGACGATATCCGTGCCGAAAAACAATCTGTCCTGAAACTCTTCTAAAAATGCCGCCCCGTAATCAATGTCGCGGGCGAGTGCATTGAGCGGAGCTCCGTCAGATAAATCACCGTAAAGATTGGGGTATTTTCGCATAAGCTTCGGCACGACGCCTTCTTCTTTTACAGGTCCTGACGGAAGCTTTACGATTTGTCTATGGTCAAAACCGTATATAACACCGCGTTCGCCCGGCGTTTCAAGCTTTGCAATTTCCGCCCAGAAAACGGGACCGTGTCCGAAAATTATAAGATTGGGAAATCTTTGCAGCGTGTGCTCCAGCTGTGGAAGACCGGGGTCGTCATATATTCCGAAATCATGCGTCAGCTGATCTGAGCCGTCAAAAATCACCGGCAGTCCCACAATTTCCGCACAGCGGAAAAGATTTTGTACTTTCGGGTCAAACAGCGGTAGATTTGGCATGACCTCCCCCAGTCCCTTACATCCGCGTTCCTTATAGTATTCAAGAAGTATCTCCAGTCTCGAATACGGCGAATTCTCCATAGCGCGCGGGTCGATATTGCAAAACGGTATAAATCTGTCTGGATATGCCGCGGCAATTTCAAGAATATCCTCGTTTGACTGCGGAAGATAAATTTCGGGACTCACTATCGGGAGCAGGACGCCTTTTTCAATGTTAAGCTCGTCATACCTAAAAATGAGCTCTTCCGGTGTGCAGAAATCGGGAATACCTTTGATTCCGCGCGGGTGATTTTTGTAAACATGTGAATGAATATCGATATACATATTACTTACCTCACAGTCTGTTCTTTGTAAATTTACGGCTTACAGATTGAGCAATACTAATACTTTTCTTTTATAAGCTGTTGTCTGTCACCTTTAAATTCTTGCTTGTTTTCGGGTTTGGCCTGTGCTGCCAAGCTGCATTCGGGAAGGTGAAACTTTTTGGTGTTTGTATTAAGGATTTATGTTTTCAAACGGCAGCATACTTATCCTGCAGTGTTTTGCACAGCTCGTTAAAATAATTTTTTCATAGCTTTCTCATATAAAGCCTATCTGTCTGCATTATCATTTCATTGTTTCGCTTTATTAAGTATATATTATTATTTCCGTTTGTCAATATATAGGAAAAATTTTTGTATTATAATACACGATATTAGCAGACAAATTAAAAACTAGGACGCTTTAGCGGTGGGAGTTGAACCCTCGTAACTCGCAAATAGGTGTCAGCGGCGGGTAGATTAGGACCTCCGCAAAGTCCTTATGACTTTGTGGGGAAAGGAGGAGCGACGGCGGAAGTGAGCCGATGACTTTTTAAAATAAAAGTCATCGCGAACTATGTAAAGTCCGCGACGACGAGAGCGCGTTTTGGGCCGAACAGGTGAGCCGAGCGTAACTCGTTCCGACAAGTCAAAGCCATATAAAAAGCTATTTTCGGTTTTTTAAGGCGGTAGTTAAACCCTCGTACTCCGAAAAAGGTTGGTAGCAAGCTGGAGCGCAGGGAGCGCGTTTACAAGCGAGCAGCGAAGGCGCAGCGTGACCTTTTTCGGAAAAGGAGGAACAGTGGAGCGGGTGACTGATTTTTTATGAAATAAAAAATCGGAACGAGCGTAACTCGTTCCGACGTGGTGGGAGGAGATGGATTCGAACCATCGAAGCGAAGCGCAACAGATTTACAGTCTGCCCCCTTTGGCCACTCGGGAACCCTCCCATGTGTGGAGCTGGCGAACGGAGTCGAACCATCAACCTGCTGATTACAAATCAGCTGCTCTGCCATTGAGCCACGCCAGCACATTTTTAAATTTATGATACGGACAAGCATGTCACGCGTCACTTAAAAAGTATAAACAAAAGCGGCGCATTTGTCAATAGCTTTTGCAAAAAAATAAAGGCCCGATTATACGGGCCTTTTATTCAGATAGAAAACTTGTTGGTGCGCGTATAGATTGCAGGTACTAAAACTGCCGCCGCAATAACCTCTATAAGCCCATTAATGCCTATAATGGTGGTAAATACCGCCTTAAACGTCTCATAAAAATCAGCATATGGGTTAAGCGTGCCGCCGAAAAAGTACATTGCTGAAAGCACCATGGCAGTGTGAGCAATGCTGGTTATCACAGCCGTAAGCATTGCGGCAAGGTACTTATTAAGCTTTAGCTTTTTAAGCCCTATAAACAACAGCCCGGCAATTACACCGACCAGTATGCGCGGCAGGACCGAAATAAGCGGGTTTATAAATATTGCCCACAGCGGGTTGGTAAATGCGCGGATAAGGCAGGTTACGCCCCAAATACCGCCCAGTATTGCCCCCCACTTCCAGCCCAGGGTGACAGCGCCCAGCATGACTACAATGTGCAAAGTGGTAATCTCTATGACTCCGCCATATTGGATATACCCTGTAAACGGCACCACGGTCATCACAATAATCAGTGCACCAAAGATTGCCGCCAGCACAAGCCTGCGTGTCTTTAACGTTTGTTCCATATTAAATTCCTCCTTGCTGCTGCTCCATAACGGATGCAACGCATATAATAATATATTATATGCCAAAGCTTATTACTTTTCAAGTACTTTTAGTAATTTATTATTTCGCGTTGACATTAATATATTCGGCCTTAAGCTTGCTGTATACTATTTTTTGTGAGCTGTAAAGCCCATAATATCCCGACAGTATAAAGCTTACCCCGGCCGCTGCCGCAAACAGCAAAAGCCCGCTTGAGCCAAACAGCTCAATACTGAGCATAATGGAAGCAATAGGGCAGTTGACCACGCCGCAAAACAGCGCAATAATGCCAATGGCGGCGCCAAAGCCTGCGTCCAGCCCGATAATCGGGGCAAGCGTGCAGCCAAAAGTGGCGCCGACAAAAAAAGTAGGCACAATCTCACCGCCGCGAAAGCCTGAACCGACAGTTATAGCCGTAAACAATATCTTAAGCAAAAACGCGTACGGGAGTGCTGACCCGTTAATGGCGTTCTGTATTACCTCCATGCCCGCGCCGTTGTAGTCGCGCGTGCCCAGCAAAAGCGTAAGCGCTACTATCACGGCACCGCCGGCCGCTGCACGCAAAAAATCGTTTTTTATATACTTGCAAAGATATTTATGGGCTGACTTTATGGCTACGCAAAACAGTATGCTGACCAGTGCCAAAGCCGCCGCAAGCACCACAACTTTAATGACTGAGATTACTGATAGATTAGGCACGCTATCCAATACATATTTAGTGGGTGCCGCCCCAAACAGCAGTGATATGCCATACCCTGCCAGCGCTGAAATGAGGCAGGGCACAAACGCCACAAAGTAGATAATACCGACGCTTATGACCTCCGGAGCAAATACCGCGGCTGTGAGCGGGGTGCCGAACAGCGCGGAAAATACGCCGCTCATGCCGCAAAGCACCATTATATGCTTATCCTTTTGATCAAGGCGAAAAACCGCCGCAATTTGGGTTCCAATGCTGCCGCCCAGCTGGAGCGCTGCGCCCTCCCGCCCGGCAGACCCGCCGCATAGGTGGGTTATAACCGTACTTATAAATATAAGCGGTGCTATCAGTATCGGCAGCCGCCGCTCCATACGCACTGAGTCTATAACATCATTTGTGCCGGTGCTGAAATCCACTTTGAACAGCTTGTACAGCCCTGCAATTATAACCCCGCCCAGCGGCAGAAATAATATAACAAAATCGTGGCTTTGGCGAAAGCTTGTAGCCCACTCAACACTTAAGTGGAACAGAGCGCCGATAACCCCGCCTATAGTGCCGCACACCACTGCAAGCGCTGACCATTTTAAAAATACAAGTATGTACTTTAAAGCTGATTTTAATTTATCAATAATCACTTATGCGATTTCCCCCTTACCAGACCAAAATAAGCACTTTTCGCATTTCTACCTATCAGATGCAAATAAGCACTATTTGCATTTTTTCTTACCAGATACAAATAAGCACTTTTTGCATCAGACCCCAATAAGCACTATTTGCCGTTTATCCTGAACAGATTAAAACAAGCAACAAAAACGGCCCACCTATTGGTGAGCCGCTTTTGTTATGGTGGGATATTTATTGAATCAGCAAAGCTTATTAGCTTCGCCAAGTGGAGCGGGTGACGAGGCTCGAACTCGCTACCTCAACCTTGGCAAGGTTGCGCTCTACCAGATGAGCTACACTCGCATAAATACGTTTATGGACAACGTGTTAATTATTATAGACTAGCTTATTAAAATTGTCAAGTCTTTTTTTAGATTTTTTATTATTTTGCCGCGGCGGGGCGCTTTTAAACCCCGCCGCTATAAAATTTTTACTGCCGCTCAATGCTCACAGCTTTTGCAATGGCATTTTCAGTCTGCTCATAGGTCACTTTTATGCTGTCGCCCACATTGAGAACAATGATATTGTTGTCGTCCTTAACACTCATTGTAAATATCTTTGGTGCGCCGTCTACTATAAAATAGTACTGTGAGTTTGAGTCCACAACCGCGGTGCGTATTTCAGTTATTGTGCCGGTGTACTCAAGATTTTGTGCCGCACTGTTTCCGCCGTCGCTTATCCCTGCCGCCTTAATCAGCTGGATATAGTTGTTTTCACACTCCATTAGGCTGTCACCCTGCGCCACAATCTGGTACTGCTGTACATTTACCATTGCGTACCTCTTTACCAGCCCGGCCGCGTCTTTGAGCGCGATAAAATAGGTCGGCTCATCTCCAATATTAAGCAGCAGCGGGAAGGTTGCGGTGTACCTGAGATTTTGCACCTCGCCCTCGGCCGAGTTCATGGCCGAGTACTCGGTAGCGCCCGGTATCTCATAAAACTTTGTCTCCTTTGTGCGCTGGTTGCAAAGTATAAACCCAATGTTGGACTGGTCACTTGTCACGCTTGTAACACCGGTGTACATATACACATCGTCATCCATTGCAAGGTAGTTATACCCGTCGGTTGTGACCTGCGAGTCCTTCTGCCCAAATATTGAGTTGAAATATCCGTGCTTTAGCGTGCCGTAATAATCATACTGCTCTATAATCAGGTCAGCGTTATACACCCTGTCCACCCAGGACGGCACTTCGTCCTTTGTATAATACTCGCACTCGCCGGTGACAGCGTTTACCAGCACCGCGCCGTTTATATCCTTGCCGGAAAACAGGCCTATGCGGTACTGCACCCGCGGGCAGACCCAGTACGGCGTGCCGTTGTCATCCACTTCAAAGGTTGGACTGTCAAATATAAATGTCGGGTACTTAAATCTGATATGCCGCTTTAAATTGCGGTGGAAGTGGTCAGCCACTGAGTATTTAATGCCCTCGTCCAGCCGCACAAGAGTTACCTCCTGGCTTACCATGTCAATCTGGATATACCCCGGCGTTCCGTTTTTAACGTTGTTAAACCACTTGAATATGTCCACATACTCCAGCGGCGTAACCCTCACCGGCTGGCCTTTTATATTTATCTGTGTGTAATACTCGTCCATAACCGCAAACTGGCTTACCATATCGCTAAGCTCACCCATCTTGCGGTTGCCGAGTATTGCGGCAGAGTCCTTATCCAGCGTTGGAATCTGGTTATAGGAAATCTGCGCGACGTCTTCTGTAAAATCCCCCGTCTCAACCGTCAAAAGCTTTTGATAGCGTGATGCGTTAAATATCACCGCGCCTATAAGGCTGCCAATGATAATCACCAATACGCAAACAAGGGCAATAATCACCGCGATTTTAACAGGCTTAAAAAAACCGATAACAGGGTTTTTTGAGCCTGTAACCTCAATGACACTGCTTCTACTGCTCAAAACCAGGTACGCCACGCTGTAAATGGCACATAAAATTATAATATCAATGTACAGCTCAATGTTTCTAAAGGATATGGCCGGCAGTGCAAAATAAAATCCCACCGCCGCTACCACCAGCGTAATAACCGCCGATATTACATGGCACTTTGTTTTACTCATACTATCTCTCCTATATTAATTACTTGTATATTCTCCGCCGCGTCTGTAATAAGCTTTTGTGTGCCCAGCTTTTTCTCCTCTTTTTCAATCTCGTTTAAGCTGGGCTTTGTTTTGGGGTGGCGCGGGGTAAATACCGTGCAGCAGTCCTCATACGGCAGTATTGAGGTCTCAAACGCGCCAATTTTACGCGAGATTTTTACAATTTCCTCCTTGTCCATGCCGATAAGCGGGCGCAGTATAATCCGCTCGGATACAGCCTCAGTAACCGCAAGCGCCTCCATGGTCTGGCTTGCGACCTGGCCCAGGCTCTCACCAGTGACAATTGCGCCGCACCCCGTCCTCTCAGCTATTTTGTTTGTAATCATCAGCATAAACCTGCGCATTATTACAGTAAACAGCTCATTTTTACAGTTTTTAAGTATCTCCTGCTGTACTTCGGTAAAGGGCACTATTGTAAGCTTTATCCCCGGGCAGTAGCTGGATAGTATCCGTGTAAGCTCAATAACCTTAAGCTTGGCCGGCTCACCAGTGTACGGCGGGCTGACAAAATGCACAGGCGTAAGCTTTACCCCGCGCTTTGCCATCATGTACCCTGCAACCGGGCTGTCAATCCCGCCGGACAGCATTAGGCAAGCCTTGCCTCCGGTGCCGTACGGCATGCCGCCAGCGCCCGGCAGCCTTATACAGTGGATGTAGGCGGCATAGTCCCGCACCTCGGCCGTTACAGTAACCTCAGGGCTGTCAAGAGAGACCTTAAGACCTGGGTGCGCATTTAACAGCTTTTCGCCCAGCATCTTGCATATCTCGGGCGAGGTAAGCTTAAAAGTCTTGTCCGCCCGCTTTGCGTCCACTTTAAAAGTTTTGGCGCCTTTTAGCGCGCTGTTTGTATACTCCAGCGCGGTTTTTGCTATCTCATCAAAATCCTTATTGCACACCGCCGCGCGGCATACAGCGCTTATGCCAAACACGCGCCTTACATCGCAAATCGCACTGTCAATATCCACACTGTCATCACACGGCTCAATATATATTGTTGACTGCGCGGTGTATATCTTAAACTCCCCGCGCTTTATAAGTGCAAGCTGGATGTTTTTTATCAGCTGCTTTTCAAAGCTTAAGCGGTTAAGGCCTTTAAGCACCAGCTCACCGCACTTTGCAAGAATTACCTCTTTCATATCTATTATATCCTTTTATTTATTATTATTTTATCTGGCTTTTATAAGCTCATCCTTAACCCTTAGCGCCGCTTTAAAAAACTCATCAATCTCCGCTTTGGTATTCTGCGGGCAAAAGCTTATCCGCACAGCACTGCTAAAGTCAAAGCCCTGCGCCTTTAACACCCGCCCGCGCGATTTGGAGCGGGATGAGCAGGCAGAGCCAACTGATACCAATATACCACACATCTCTAAAAAATGCAAAACGTTCTCACCAATATACCCGTCAAAGCTGATATTTATGATATGGTCGCAGTACTCGCCAGCGCCGCGGTTAAGCTTTATAAAGCTTATATCGCTTAGCCGTTCTATAAAATAATCACACAGTTCTTTAAGCTGTGCTTTAGCGGCGGCACTGTCATAAATCTCTATCGCCTTTGAAAAACCGGCCGCCGCGATATGGTTATATGTGCCGGGCATGAGCGCCGATTCCTGCCCGCCGCCAAAAAGCAGCGGGCTTAGCTTTGTGCCCTTTTTAACATACAGCGCCGCTATGCCCTTAGGCCCGTGTATCTTATGTGCTGACACCGTTAAAAGGTCACACCCAAGCTTTTTAACGGGTGTGGGCAGCCTTAAAAACGCCTGAACGGCATCTATATGCAAAAGCGCTTTTGACTGCTTTTGGGCGATTATCTCGCGCATTTTGCAAACCGGCAGTATCAGCCCTGTCTCATTATTGACCTGCATGGCTGACACCAGCACAGTGTTTTGGTCAACCGCGTCATAAAACCCCTCTTCGGTCGGCGGGGATAATACTACTTCAAACCCGCGCCGCTCAAGCTCGCCTGTAAGCGTATACACGCTCGGGTGCTCCACACTGCTTATTACCACCCTGGTGCCGCGCCGGCGGTTACCCTCCGCCGCGCCAAGCACTGCAAGGTTGTTAAGCACTGTGCCGCTGGGGCCAAGGATAACCTCACTCCGCTCACAGCCCATTTCAATAGACAGCGCCGCCTTTGCAGCATTAATATAGCCCATGGCCCTGCTGCCCTCGGCGTACAGGGACGAGGCGTTAAAATAACACTCATCCATAAGCGAATGCATAAGCCTGCTTACCTCAGGGTGCGGCCTGGTTGTTGCACTGTTGTCAAAATAAATCAATGTATATGCTCCTTGTAAAAATAGTTAAAAGATGATATAATGCTAAAAAAGGGGGGATGCCAGATGAAAAGCCGGCGCTGGTACCAGTACATACGGCTTGCAGTTTACCTTGCCGCGCTGGTTATAGGCGTGTTTTTGCCCTACTCCGCAATGCAGCGGCCTACCATCTGCATATTTTACAACCTCACCGGCAGCTACTGTGCTGCCTGCGGCGCTACCCGCGCGTTTTTAAGCTTTATGCGGTGTGACTTTGCGGCAGCGGCGGCCTATAACCCGGTGTTTACCTATGCCATATTCCCCATTTTTGCATTTTTAGTGCTGGACGATATTGCGGCGCTGCTTTTCAGGCTGTATAAAGGCCGCGGATATATGTCCATTATTGAGCGTATTTATGAAAGGATGTGCGGGCGATGCAGGCATTGACTGTAGTCTTTATTTATATAGCCACGGCGCTTTTTGTGCTCAGCCTGTTCAGGCGCAGCCGCACTTTAAATATCTGCACTGCCGTTGCAGCCGGCATTGCAATAGCCCTTTTTATAGCATGGGGCATTATGCGTAATTTTGATATGTCATCCGAGATACTTAAGACCGGGTATATTTTTTGATATCTACAGTATTATATACTATCACATTTGATTTTTCAAGGAGCATGATTATGAAAAATATTGCACTAAGCGGCGCGGTAAAGGACGGGCGCCCTGATATAAACCCCAAATACTTCAGATGCGTGGAAAAGGCAGGCGGTATGCCATTTGCCGTATATCCGCATCCGTTAGAGGAGGCTTCTAATGATTTTGGCGGGCTCATGCTGTGCGGCGGCGGGGATATTGACCCAAGCTTTTTCGGCCAGCAGCCTATTGACGCGCCTATGGATATCAATAAAGAGCTGGACAGGTATGAGCTTGAGCTCTGCCGTGAGTTTATACGGCAGGATAAGCCTGTGCTTGGCATATGCCGCGGTATGCAGGTTTTAAATGTCGCGCTGGGCGGGGATATTTTTCAGGACCTTTTGAGCCAGAGGGGCCTTTATCATACCGCTTATGGCGGGCCGGATATTATGCATGATGTCAGCATAAGCCATAAAAGCTTTTTGTACCTGCTTTTGGGTGGGCACGCGTTTGTAAACTCCTTTCACCACCAGAGCGTTGACAGGCTGGGTAAAGGCCTTATGCCGGCCGCTGCCGCGCCGGATGGCGTTATAGAAGCAGTAGAGAGCAGCTGCGGCAAATTTTTAGGGGTGCAGTGGCACCCTGAGCGGATGGAAAATATGCAGGTTGTATTTGACTATTTTATAAGCCTTGTAAATTAAATAAAAAATACTGTTTAGTGCTGCGGCCCGGCTGTGCGGCACTGAGATAAAAATAAAAAGCCTGTGTATTTTTTACACAGGCTTTTTTATTTAGTTTTCAATTGTCTTTATAATCGAGCGCGCGCATAAAACGCCGGCGCGCTTTGCCTCGTCCAGGGTGTTTGCGCTGCTGCCCACCTCAAGCAGCATTGACCAGTCCCGCATATGCGTGTTAAACCGGTCCGCCCTGAGGTTAACCGGGCGGGACAGATGCTTGTAGTCCTTGCCCATTGTGCGGCTTACCGCAAGCGAGAACAAAAAGTTCTGCCGCCAGTTTGGGTGCTCCAGCCCCTTGGCGTTTGTGCCGCTTACCAGCATGACCTGGGCGGTGTTCTGCCCGTCAATTACAGCAGTGGGCTTATAAACCTGGCCAGAAGCCGTTTCAATAGCGTCACGGTGCACATCCAGCGTAATCTGTATGCTGGGGTATTCATCCAAAACCTTTTCTGTCGCCTTGAGTGAGCGGGTATATGCACCGGTGAAGTTTGGTGAGTCAAATATGTCTCTAATATGTATTGTCTGATACCCTAAATGCTCAAACTCGTCCGCCATGGCGTCCCCCACCTCCAAAACACTGCCGCCGCCCTCATACTGCTCACTGCCGTGGGTGTGGTAAATAAGCACTGCCGGCTTGCTCTTGTCAATGGTGGGTAGCTTTGGCGAATCGTTCATAATTGAGCTTACATCAAAGTCAGTGCCGTTTATAAGCGCGGTCCCTGAATACTGCTTATATGTGCCGGACTGGGCAGACAGGTTTACAGTTTTGACGTTGGGGTTATCTGCTGTAACCGGCTCGCTCTGGGGCGGCTCCTGCTCATCCTGCTCCTTTGGCAAAAAGCTTACAAACGCCTCCTCATATCCTTCATAAGTGGGCGGCACAATATATTCGGCCACGTTTTTAAACACAATATCCGCCTGGCTTAAAACGCTTGCCAGCGCGCTGCGCCCGCCCGGGTCATAGCGCACGGTGTAGTAATATGCGCTTTTGGCCGCGTTAAAGGCGATGCTGCGTACCGGCGTCATCGCCGCGGCGGCAATTAGCACCGCCGCGGCCGCAAGCGCTGCAGCACCGCCCAGCAGCGGCGCTACAATCCTGCGCCGGCTGTTATTCATTTGTACCGGCAGGGATACCGGCTCTAATACAAACTCATGCATGTCTCTTGTTTCACTTCCTTTATTTAAGACTATGCACAAGCTCTTAATATTAATACAAATATTTAAGAATCTGTGTGGTGTCCATATCGCTGTGCAGCGCTTTATTGATTGCAAACGCTATCAGCTTTGCGCCGGTGTCTGTTGCGCTGTCAATGCGGGTGGGCATTGCTATAAGCGAGTCGCTGTACGGCTCAAGCGCTGAATTTGCCGCTTTTTCTATGCTGTCTTTGTCAGCGTTTGCCTTGTCAAGTGCGTTTATTACCACTGTCATAGCGTCAATAATGGTCGGCATGCCGATTGAGATTATTTTGTGTCCTTTGCCAAAATCCAGCTTACCCCTGGCATTGTCCACGCCGCCACCAGGGGTGAGCGGTGTGTCAGACAGCTGGATTGTCTTGCACAATCGGTTAAGGCTGCTGGTTGCAAGCGCGTCCACCACTATTATAAGTTCAGGATTTATGATTTTTGCAATGCCGCCTATAAGCTCCTTACTCTCAATGCCTGTAATGCCAAACACATTTGTGCTTATTGCCATTACGTTTGCGTACTCACCCTTTTCAATAAGCTCGGGCGCGCTTTTTTCATACGGCCGGGTCACCACAATCCTCTCAACGCATTTAGGGCCCAGGCTGTCCGGCGTTATATCGCGGTTTCCAATGCCCGCAACCAGTACCCGGCCCTGGGCACTGTTGCCTGCAAGCTGCTTTATGCAGTCAGCCAGTGCATTTGTAACATTCTCAAAGTCATCATCATGCACATTATAGGCCTTGTCCATCTCAATTGTAACATACCTGCCCGGCTCCCGCTCCAGCGCTTTGGCACTTTTAGGGTCAGTAATGTCCACCGTTGTGACAGTGCATGCCCCAAGCTTTATTGTGCTGCTCTTAATGCCTGCTTTGGGCGCCGCTTCGCCTGCGGCCTCCATTGTCTCAATCAATAACCCGGTTCTTATTTTTTTCACAATTTATCACTCCCTTATCTATTTTAGCCAAAACGCAGAAAATTTATTGTATCCTGGCTCAAAATCTGATACAATACTAGGAAAAAAGAAAAGGCGGGATTAAAATGTCCAAAGCTTCAAAAGGCGGCGCTGCCAAATCGCTGCTTAACCATGTGTTTATTGACGGGCTGTCCGGCATGGCGCTGGGCCTGTTTGCCACACTCATAATCGGCACTATTGCCGACCAGATAGGCCAGCTTGTGGGCGGCCGGCCGGGCGAGTATATCTGCCTTGTCGCCTCGGTGGCAAAGGGCCTTATGGGCGCGGGTATCGGCGTTGGCATATCGTATAAGTACAGGAGCACGCCGCTTGTATCAGTGTCTGCCGCGGTTGCGGGCATGGTCGGCGCGTTTGCCAGCAAGATAATAGCGGGTGAGATAATAGTGGGCGGCGCGCTTACGCTGTCCGGCCCGGGCGAGCCGCTGGGCGCGTTTATTGCGGCGCTGGTGGCGATTGAGGTAGGCAACCTTGTCGCCGGCAAGACCAGTGTGGATATACTTGTAACTCCGTTTGTCACAATCACAAGCGGTTCGGTTGTAGGCCTTGTTGTCGGCCCTCCCATCTCAAAACTTATGACACTGCTGGGCAATGCCATTAACTGGGGCACCGAGCAGCAGCCTATCATAATGGGCATTGTGGTGTCTGTGCTGATGGGTATGATTTTAACGCTTCCAATAAGCTCTGCAGCGCTGGGGGTAATCCTCGGCCTTAGCGGGATTGCGGCAGGTGCGGCAACAGTGGGCTGCTGCACCCAGATGATAGGCTTTGCAGTTGCCAGCTACCGTGAGAACAAGCTGGGCGGGCTTATCGCGCAGGGGCTGGGCACTTCCATGCTGCAGGTGCCAAATATAATGCGCCGGCCTCTGATATGGGTACCGCCAACCCTGGCCAGCGCAATACTGGGCCCTATAAGCTCGGCTGTGCTTAAGATGACCTCCAACCCAACCGGCTCCGGCATGGGCACCTCCGGCCTTGTCGGCCAGTTTATGACATATCAGACCATGACAGGCGAGGGGGTAAGCTCAGTAGTAGTGCTGATTGAGATATTTGTTATGCACTTTATCCTGCCTGCCGCGCTGACCCTTGCGATAAGCGAGTTTATGCGCAAGAAAAATTGGATAAAATTTGGGGATATGAAACTGGATTTGTAAACCCAAAAATTTATAATAAAATTATATAAAAACTATTGGAATTTTATAAGAAGTGTGGTATCATATAATCAGACAATCAGCAAGGGGAAATTAAGATGTCAAATGAGTATGGAAACGACTATATAACCCTCACCGATGAAGATGGTAGGGAGATTGAGTTTGAGCATATCGGCACAGTTGAGCTGGACGGCATGGTGTACGTCGGCCTGGTAGAGCAGTTTGACGACCCAAAAGCCCAACTGGAGAGTGACGGTAAGCTTTTCATCCTAAAGGCGATTGAGGATGAAGGCGGGGACGAGATACTTGTCACTATTGACGATGCGGACGAACTAAAGCGCGTGGCGGACGAGTTCCAAAGGGTTTACGAAGATGAGATGGAGCTTGATTCTGACCAGCAGTAAGCTTGAATAGTCGGGCTCATTTCCTGCTGTGTTTGGCGGCCGTTTATTTAAAACCTACATGACTTATACGGGAATGATGCTCGGAGCACTGTGAGCAAGCCGGTGTAAATTTTACAGCCGGAAGCCTGTGAAGTGTAACGGCGAAAACCCACCTTGTGATTTACGCAGGGGATTAAGTTTATGGCTGGCGGCATGGCGGGGCTGAAAAATTAAAGGCGCCTTTTAAGCGTAAGCTTTAAGGGCGCCTTGATTTTTTTATATTTTAAGGTTGATTTTTCTCTTTTAAGCGTAAGGCCAATTTTTGCTTTTTATTTTAAGGATGATTTTTTCTTGTAAGCGTAAGGCCGCTATGGTTTTAAGCGTTAGGGCGATTTTGCGCAAGACTGACCTTGGCTTTTATTATCTTTTAAGCGTAAGGGCAATTCTTTCTTTTTAGTGTAAGGCTGCCTTTATTTTTTGCTTTACCTTTAAGGGCTTGTGTGTTAAAATACAGATTACGGAGGTAGTACTATGGACAGTGATTACAGCACGCGCACCGAGTCGCTACTGGGTAAAGACGCTGTTTTGCGGCTTGAAAGCGCGCATGTGGTAATAGTCGGCCTTGGCGGCGTGGGCGGTTACGCGCTGGAGGGGCTGGTGCGCGCAGGCGTGGGAAAGATAACGGCAATAGACGGGGACAGGGTGGAAAAATCCAACTTCAACCGCCAGATTATCGCAACATCTGGCACCCTTGGCCTATTAAAGGCTGAGGCTTTTGGCGCCCGCGCAAAAAGCATTAACCCCGGCCTTGAGTATAATGGAATAGGCTGTTTTTTGGATTCTGATAACGTTAGCCGGCTTATCCCAGACGATGCGGATTTTGTAATTGACGCTATTGACAGCGTAAAGGACAAGGTTGCGCTTGCGCTCTATTGTAAACGGCAGGGCATTTCAGAGATTTCCTGCCTTGGTACCGGCAACCGGCTTGACAGTGCCGGGTTTGAGATTTGTGATATTTATTTAACCCACGGCTGCCCGCTTGCTAAAAAGATGCGGCATGAACTTAAAAAGGCAGGGGTTTTAAGCCTTACAGCGCTGTACAGTACCGCGCCGGTACAGGGTGATAGAAAAGTGGTGGGCAGTATTTCATACCTGCCTGCAATCGCGGGGCTTAAGCTTTGCGAGCATGTAATAAAGTGTTTGGTAAAGGAGTAGTTAAAGTGCGGCTGCGCAGAAAGAAAAACAGGGACACACGTTTTGAAAGGCAGAGCGGGCTTGTGTATGACAAAAGCTTTTTAACCTCTGCGAATAAAGTTGAGCTGGAAATTGGCGCTGGCAAGGGCGGGTTTATAACCCAGCTTGCAGCGCTTAACCCTGACACAAAATATATTGCGGTGGAAAGGGTAAAGGACTGCATTATAATGGCAATGGAAAAGGCGGCAGGCCTTGGCCTTGAAAATGTGAGGTTTATACTGGATGATGCCCAAAAACTGCCGGAGCTTATTGACTTTGGGAGTGTGGACTGTATTTATCTTAACTTTAGTGACCCGTGGCCCAAAAGCTCGCACGCAAAGCGCAGGCTGACCCACCGCCGCATGCTAAGGCACTTTGTGCCGCTTTTAAAAGAGGGCGGCAGTATCCAGTTTAAAACTGATAACCTGGGGCTTTTTGAGTTTTCGCTTTTAGAGTTTAAGGAGCTGGGCTTTGAGCTTAGCCAGGTTACATATGACCTGCATAGTGAGCCTGGGCCTAATATCATGACCGAGTATGAAAAGCGCTTTAGCGATATGGGTGTTAAAATCAACCGGCTTATAGCAACCCCTACTAAAAAAAGCTTAATGCTGCTTGGTAAGCTGGATAAATAAAAAAATCGGGACTTTTAAAAGTCCCGATTTTTATGTTACATACTGTCTTTTATAAATTCTATAAGATTTAAATTTATATCAGCTTTATCAATTGCGTTGCTTATAATTACTGATACCTCCTGGCGGGTTATGTTTGCCTTTGGGTTTAGGTACAGCTTGCCGTTATTGTCAGCACCGTTTATAAATCCGGCGTAATATGCCACCTTGACATAGGGTATTGCCCAGGCGGACACATCCGCCTCATCCTCAAAGCCGGCTTTTGCAAAAGCCTCGTCATACGGGCCTGGGTTTGTGGTGTAGTCATAGTTTTCATCCGTTGCTGCAAGGTCAGTTATTACCTTGCAAAACTCCTGCCGGGTGGTGCTTAACTGGCCGTTAAAGTATAACAGGCCGTCATTCTCCTGGCCGACCATTATTCCAAGCTCAGTAACGCACTTGACATATGGCAGTGCCCAGCTTGCAATATCATCAGAATACAAAAGCTCAGCATCGTCAAAATACTGCGGGTCAAGCCCGGCAAGCTTTGCAGCTACAACCGCCAGCTCATAGCGCGTGATGTTGTTTTTGGGGTTAAAGTTTTTGTTGTCATCACCTATTAATATGCCATACCCCTCATTGTTAAGTTTGTCAATCGCTGGCTTTGCCCAGCTTGCAATCTCGTCCGCATCAGCGTACTCGGTAGGTGTGCGGGGTGAGGTTATTATAATCTGGACTAATGACATGTAGATTTCAATGTCGGGATTTTCCGGGTCAAAGTCCTCAGACTCAAATACGCTGGGGTCAATGGTCGCAACATCAGTCATAACCATACAGAGTAAACTTGTGCTCTTTTGGTTGAGGTTTACTTTAATCGGCCCGTTTGCTAAAATAATTTCAAGCGTTTGCGGAACTACATACGCAAAGTTATACCCTGCGTATGCCGACACATTGAGTGTGTACTCAGTAACGTCATTTTCCAGCTCAATTGTCGCAGTCTGATAATTTATACCTTCTACATTAATAACCTCTGAGAAGGTGGCGCCGTCAATATTTATGTAACCGTTTGTGTCTTTGATTTCGCCTTGGGTATCTTCTGCAAACGCAAAGGCCTGCATGGCCAGCACCATTACTGCCGCTAAAATAGATGTTAAAATCCTAAAAAATGCTTTTTTCATTTTTCACCCTCCTTTTAGGGCAAATCCTTCGGCCTTTAAGCCGCGTAATATTTATGAGTTTCAAACAGGTATTTAAGTTTTACACCACCTCCTATTAGATAAATCATATCATACATAGAAATATATATCAATACTTTTGTTTAATTTTTTATATATAAAAAAGCCCTGCTTTTACAGCAGGGCTTTTTAGTTGGTTTATATATTATTCATGTCGCTAGTCAGTAAGTTAAATATTATAACGCTTACTTCCTGGCGGGTGATATTTGATTTTGGCTTTAACATCAGCTTACCATTTTCAGATGAGCCGTTGACCAGCTCCAAATACACAGCGGTTTTAACATATGGTGCAGCCCATGATGCAAGCTCGCTTTCATCTGCAAACTCCAGGCTGTCAAATTTAAGGTCAACAATTGTTTTAGTGGATGAATCTGAATAGAAATCCAGTGTGTCCATCTGGCCTAATGAATTTATCCCATACCAAAAGTCGGTTATAACCTTGCAGAACTCCTGGCGGGTGGTGTTTGAGGCGCCGTTAAAGTACACCTTATCCCCGGCCTGCTGGCCGACCATTACGTTCATCGCGGCGGCACAGCGGACATATGGCGCTGCCCAGCTTACAATCTCATCATCATAAATCAGGTCATAGTCTTCAAAACACTGGGGGTCAATACCCATAAGCTTTGTAACCACAACCGCCATCTCATAGCGGGTAATATCCTTTTTGGGGTTAAAGTTTTTGTTATCATCGCCTATAAGCAGGCCAACCCCTGATTCATTTAAAGCGTCCACCGCGGTTTTAGCCCAGCTGGAGATGTCATCCGCGTCAGCATATTCAGTAGGTGTGCGCTGTGAGGCTATTACTATCGGCACTAACAGGCCTTCAGTATCGTCACTGTCGTTTTGCATATACACATACACATTTGTTATGCCCTGGTTAAGATTTATTTGAGCTGGCAGGGCAAGCTCTTTTGAAAGAAACGGGTCAGCAAATACTATGATGGAATATCCCTCTAAAACGCTGATGTCCAGAGTGTAGCTTTGCAGGTCATTTTCCAGTGTTATAGTGGCAAATGACTCTACAAGCAGCGTCCCATCCTCAGTTTGCTGATAAGTGTTTTCAAACTCAGCATCTTCAATGGTTATAAACCCGTTTGAGTTAATGGGCAGCTCAGTTTCCCCGTTTTCGGCAAACGCCGGCACTACGCTAAAGACCATAACGGCCATAATGGTAAGTGCAATGATTTTTGTAATCTTTGATTTCATACTCTCTCTCCTTGCAGTAATTTCTAAGTGATTGTAGCATAGAGGACTACAAAATATTTTAAGTTTATGTCGAAGCTTTTAATAAATGCACCCCTCGCTTTTTTTATTATAATATATCTATTCTATAATTACAATAACTAAAGCTAAAAATTAAACTGTTTTTGTTGCTATTCAAAAATATGGGCTTTAGTCCATATAAATCATGCTGGCTGCAATATCCTTTAAAAATGCGCGGTCGTGCTCAACCATAAGCAGGGTAGGGCAAAACTCCTCTATCAGCTCAATAAGCTGCATGCGGCAGCCTATATCCACAAAACCCAGCGGTTCGTCCCATACATAAAGATGCGCTTTCTGGCACAGGCTTTTGGCTATCATCACCTTTTTCTTTTGCCCGGCGCTTAGCGCTTCAAGCGCGCTGTCAAACTGCTTGCGGGAAAAGCCCAGCTTTATCAGTATGGTCAAAAGCTGGGTAAGCTCAACATTCTGCTGCCTGCAAAACTCATCAAAGCTGCCGCTAAGGCCAAGCGTGTCCTGCGGCACATACGATATAGTAATACCGCTTTTAATATACAGCGTGCCGGTGTAGTGGAGATTTTGCCCGCATATAAGCTTTAGCACGCTGCTTTTGCCGCACCCGTTTGTGCCGCACAGCGCAAGCCTGTCACCCGGTTGTATTCTAAAGCTTATACTTTTGCCGGCCGGCCTGTCTCCATACCACACTGTAAGGTCTTTAGCCTCAACAATACTGCCGCCGCCGCTTTCAAGCGGCGCAATCTTTAGCTTTTGCACTTTGCTGCTGTCCTTTAGCAGCTCACTTTTTCTGTCAATAGCGCTGCTTACGCTTTTTTCTATCGCTTTGGCGCGCTTTTGCAGCTTGGCGGACTTGTGCCCGATATACCCCCTGTCCACCGGCTGGTCCTGACCTTTTTTTGTCTTTTCCAGCCTGTCCGACCAGTTGGAGGTGCGCTCCGCCGCCTTTTTAAGCCTATCAATGTCCCTTTTTAGTTTCTGGTTTTGCTTTTGCTCAAAGGCCTCGCGGTTTTTGAAGTTGTGCCAGTATACCGAAAAATTGCCGCGGGTAAGATAGATACCGCTGTTTTGGATTGAGAGGGTGTGGTCAGTCGCCTCATCCAGCACCGCGCGGTCGTGCGAGACCAGTATAAACCCCTCTTTTTTATGGAGGTAGCCTGCAAGCTCATGGCGCGCATGCATGTCCAGGTGTATTGTCGGCTCGTCCAGCAGTAAAAACCGGTTGTCCTTTAAAAACATCGCCGCAAGCAAAAGCTTGGTCTTTTGCCCGCCGGACAGTGTTTCGTACGGCTGCCATAGCACATCCTCATCCAGCCCCAAAAGCGAAATCTCACGCCTTACCTGCCACAGCTCAGTGTACGGCAATATTGATTTAATAACCGACTCTGAAAGCTGCCCGCTTTGGTAGTCGGCCGGGTAGGGAAAGTACTCAAACTGTTTGTCGCAGTATATGCTCCCGCTAAAACGAAGGCAGCCGCACAGCAGCTTTAACAGCGTGGTCTTGCCGCTGCCGTTTGGGCCGACAAGCCCCAGCTTCCAATCAGTATCCAGCCTTAAGCTCACATTTTCAAATACATTTGAATACTGGCCGTCATGCCCAAAGCTTAAGTTTTTAATTTCTATAATAGACATAAATATCACCCCTTCAAATAAAAAAGCCGCGGGAAAGTATCTCCCGCGGCCAAAATTGCCGGTATATACTTTTCCTGCAAAGCCATACCCGCACCGGGGCAAAAGTACACCGGTGGAATATGATTATAAGCTTAGCAAGAAAAATTGTACACTCGTTTACTCCTTTTTTCTTTTAGTATACCATATACAGGTCAAAAATCAATAGTTTCACACTATATTTTTAACTTTGTAACACTGCGGCCGCACTTTGAATACAATAGTAAGGAAAAAGTGTGTAAGTTTTAACAGGGGGTAAACCAAATGGAATATAAGTGCAATATACTTCCGCCGCTTGAGCCCGGCAAGGATCCGTTTTCCCCACAGGGGCCTAAAGGCGAACCAGGGCCAAAGGGCGAACCCGGCCCGCCGGGAGAAACAGGGCCAAGGGGCTGGCCCGGACCAAAGGGTGAGCGCGGGCCAAGAGGCCTGCAAGGCCCTAAGGGCGAGCCCGGCCCCCAAGGCGAGATGGGCCCGCCAGGCCCACAGGGCGAATGCGGGCCTCAGGGGCCTAAAGGTGAGATGGGCCCGCCAGGCCCTCAGGGCTGCGGCAAGGCGGGAGTTGCGGCGTACGGGGGCATGTATAACTCAAATACGCAGCAGCTGCTATTTAAAGAAATCGGCCAGTTTATCCGCATACGGTTTAACAGGGCGCTGCCGTTACGAAATGTGACTGCTCCGGATAGCGACTGCATAGTCATTGAGCAGGACGGGGATTATGAGATAAGCTACAACCTGCTGCTCAACACCAACCGTGCGGCGGATGTTGCCGTTGCGGTGCAGGACCGCGGCCAGCTGATAGATGAGACCTTTGGTGCACAAACGCTGGCACTGGATAACGGCACAGGGATTTCATATGACGCGCGCATCAGCTGCCAAACCATTGTAAAGCTTAGCGCCGGTGCTAAGCTTGAGCTGGTGATTGCTATTTTAAACAGCCTGCCCGAGGGGCTGTATTCCATTATCGGCGGCAGGGCCAATGCTACATTTACAGTCAAAAAGCTTGACAGTTAAAAATATAGTTTTATTAATAAGCCGGATTGTTATAAAAAAGCTTCCCTTATTGCAATAAGGGAAGCTTTTTTTAAGCTGTAGTTTTTTGGGGATATTTTTTCTCCAGCCGTTTAAACAGGCGGTAAAGCACAACCACAGCGGCCACTGCCAGTATAAGCTCAGCTGTAAACTGGGCGTAAGCAAGGCCGTAGAGCGGGAAAATCCAGTTCAGTAAGCACAGCGCCGGTATCTCCAGCACAATCTTGCGCAGCAGTGCAAACACAAGTGAGTGCCGGCCCATGCCAACCGCCTGAAAAACACCCACCGCAAGAAAATCAACGCACAAAAACGGCAGCGCCAGGCAAAACCCGCGCAAAAAGCGGGAGCCATAACTTACAATCGAGTCGTTTTTCATAAACAGTGATACAAAAGCGCCGGGGAATATAAAGTATAGCAGCGATACTGCAATAATAATAGTAAGCGAAATTTTGACGGAAAATGTGAGCGTGCGCTTCATACGCTTGACATTGCCGCTGGCGTAGTTATAGCTTATAAGCGGCATGATACCCTGTGATAGGCCCATGGCCACATTCATCGGCACCATGTTAATTTTTTGGGTTATTCCCATGGCGGCAACAGCGTCCGCGCCGTATCCGGAGGTGAAGTTGTTTAAAAGGGTCATGCCGGTGACATTTAAAAGGTTTTGGATAGCTGCCGGCACCCCAACGCCGCAAACCCCAAGCACGATATCCTTTTTAAAGCTCAGTTTTTTCGGGTTAATAGAAACAAAGGTATGCCTGCGCTTTATAAACAGCAGTACAAAAAAGTAAAGGCAGGCAACACAGTTTGATAAAAATGTAGCAAGGCCGGCGCCCGCGGCGCCCATGTTAAAGCCCCAGGGCAGGATAAAGATAGGGTCAAGAATAATATTTAAAAAGCAGCCGCTCATAGTACCAATGCTGGCGTGTAGGGCACTGCCCTCCGCCCGCACAAGGTAGGCCATTACCACATTTAGTATTGAAGGCGCAGCACCTAAATAAACTGTCCACAGCAGATAGCCGTTTGTGGAACCGGCGGTAACGCTGTCCGCGCCCAGCAGCGCAAGCAGCGGCTGGTTAAGGGTCGCACAAAGCAGTGAAAACAGCAGCCCGCAAAATAGCGCGCAGTAAAACCCAAACGCGCTGCTTTTGTACACCACATCATAATCCTTGCTGCCCATTGCACGGCTCATCATGCTCGAACTGCCTACACCAAATAAGTTGTTAATGGCATTAAAGGCCAAAAGCACAGGCGCGGCAAGTGCCACGGCTGCGCTCTCAACAGGGTCGTTTAACATGCCGACAAAATATGTATCCGCAAGGTTGTAAAAGACCATAACAAGCGAGCTTAGCACCGTAGGCACAGCAAGCGTTAACACGGCTTTTGGTATCGGCGTTTTTTCAAACAGCGTTATTTTCTTGTCTGTTTCATTCAATTAAATCATCTCCGCAAAAAACTTTTTTTATTATAACACAGTAATAAGCATATTGCTATAATTATTTTTTATTTAAGGCAGAGATATTAAAAGGCACAAGCTTTAGCTTGTGCCTTTTGATTGCCGTTTTCGCACAGAGGCTTAAACGGTTGCCTAAATCCTCTGCACTGATTCAATTGTCAATTTTGTTCAAAGTTAAATGCAGTATCTTTCGTTGCAACAATAGTACCATCAGCTTTAAGGCCTAATGTAAATCCACTGCAGGCTTCAATATCTACGATGTCTGTCCATTCGCCCACATCACACTGCCCGCTGTTATTATTACCTACAGCTACAACAGTTCCATCTGATTTAAGCCCAACAGTGTGACTGCCGCCAGAAGCTATTTCTTTAATATCTGTCCAATCCTCAAAATCAAGCTCACCGTATTGATTATATGAGTTTTGTTTTTCAAGCTTTATATAATCGGGGTCATCATCCTTAACTGTGCACTTTGTTGCAACAACCGTGCCATCTGTTTTGATACCGATTGTATAGTCGTCTTTAGTAGTGATTGCAGTTATATCCTTAAAATCCGCAACGTTTGCACCGAGGGTAGTACCTCCTATCGAAACAGCGGTACCGTCGTTTTTAAGACCAACTACAAATGTCGTACTGGCAGAGATTGATTTGACATCTTTAAAAGCAGAAAAATTAAATTCCGGTAAAGAATAATATTCATTCAAATACGAAATACCGTCAAAAACGATTTCACCATTATCCTTTAGAGCGTAAACAAATTTGCCGTCAGTAGTAATGTCTACTACATTTTCACATTCCAGTATTTTTTCATAATATCCACTTTTTATAGCGCTGTATGTATTTTTAACAACACCGCTTATATCAGAGAAATCATAGTAATTAACCAATACTTTACCGTCATTTGTCAAAGCGGCGGCGACCGAGCCTGTATATGTAACGTCGTTCAAACCTACCGCAACTTTTTTTATATCTTTCCAATCGGCTGTTGAGGTGTCGTCCTCGTCAAGTCCGTAAGGTACAACCGTGCCATTGCTTTTTATGGCAAACGCCAAATTACTTAAAGCAGAAATCGATACGGTCTTCCCGCCCATACTACAGCCACCAAGTGAGAATAGAATTACTAAGATACTTAAGATTGATACTAATTTTTTCATAATATTAATGCCCCTTTCTATTTATAGCAAAATCAGTATATCATAAAAGTGCAATATTTTCAACCCTTTCCAGTTGATTTTGACATTATTTTATTTAACTATTGCTATAACTAATGTGCAAAGCTGCACGCATTATTTTTTTAAAAAAATTTTTTAAATAAGACAGCTTTTGTCTAGTTTAAAAATTATAATGCATATGTAGCTACAAAAATTAAAAATCAGGAGGTTTTCAAAAATGAAAACATTTTACGGTGTTACTATGGAAACACCTATTAACAAAAAACTTAAAAACGGCCATACAATGTTTGACTGGATAGTAAGAAAAAGATGCTATCCTTCATTCTGTATGCGAACGCTATGCGGTAAAGAAAAAATCACAAAGGAAGAAATTAAATTTCTCAAGTCCAAGGGATGTAAAATTGCTTTTGTCATCCGTGACCTTACAGAAATAGAAGTGTCAGGCAGTGATGCAAGTGCTTGCGCTGCACGCGCCATCAAAAGTGCATTTGAGCTGGGGTTGCCGGCTAACAAAAACATTGCCCTGTTTGCTCAAATTAATCCCGACTGGAGTATAAACCATAACTGGATGATTTCATTTGCGCGAAATCTTAAAGACAAAGGATTTGTCGCAGGTTTTATCGGCAATACAGACTCCAGCAAAAATTTTAATTTTGACAGGCAGAGCAGCCATTATATCCAGGCAACAAAGTCATCTGACTATTACAATGCAGTGTTTATGGCTACTGAGCCTAAGCTGAAATCTGCTCCCGACAAATGGGAGCCTTACTGCCCATCTGCAATGAAACAAACGGATATTTCATTTTGGATTGGCGCAGATATTTACTTTGACGATATCAAAGCAACAGACGTTTATGCAAGAGACGAAAAAGTGTTAGAAAATTTATTTTAAATGAGGTAAAATTAAATGGATAAAAAACAATACAATAACATCATAGACCATAGTGTTAAATATGATATTGCGGCCAAAGACGATTCATTGCAAACTGCAAGAACAGTATTTAACAATATGGGCGTAGCATTCCCCCAGGGTGATATGAAAGAGGTATATCAGGCCATTAGCTCAAATAACTATATGGGTTGGAGGGAGTGCACATTTGATAAAGCGCAGGAGTTGGCAAATAAAGGCATAGCTACTATTGGCATTAACGATGACGGAGTTATAGTAATTTTAGCAGAAGATAGCGAAGAAACTGTTGCAACAACTGCCAGTATTATGTCAATGGACCAAGCCACTGCGTCTGTATCCGGCATGCAATATTATGCCAACACCGCAGGCAGCACCGGCGGAAATAATCCTGTGCCTTATCGTACTGAAGTGGTAATCCAAAAAGACAAATATAGCGGTATGACAACAGTATTTTTCGCCGTAACAGGTAAAACATGGTATTGCATTGAATGGGATTTGGTTAATGCAAATGATGGATCTTCGGATTATAAAGATTGGCTTGAAAAGTCAAACTATAATTATTTTACTCATTATTATACCGACATTGATCATGATTATCTAGATGATACACCTAAAACATACACGGTCAAAGAGTTAAAGTTGCTATATGCAATAAATCCATATGGTGTTGCCGCTTATGTTGAAAGATACGCTAAGCAAAATAATGGGTTGACTAATCAACTAAATTACAAGGATGATATATTTAAAGCAATTTATGGGCGTGCCCCCAGATATTTTGGACGTTATAGTGTACATGAGTGGCGGCAAGTTATATCTTACAGTGACAGAACCAAAGTAATTTCCGAAGCTGAATTAATATTTGGAATGCATGTAGTATATGATGAATTTACAATATTCGATGTATTTACGTCCATTGCTGATATTTTGCTTTCTCTCTCAAATATAATTCCAACACCTCTTGCTACAGTAGTAAACACTGCGCTTATATTTTTTAAATTTCTTTTGTACGGAGAAGAATCTTTGAAAAGTGATTTTATTATATCAGGAATAGACGGAGCATTTAAAAAAGCCAACCCAAAATGGCCGAGTTTATTTACCGTATTTAGCTCTTTAAGTAGCATGTTGGATAGTATAGTCCCCGATTTTGACGTGTATACAAGGCCGTTAGATTATTGTTACGACAGTGATGATTACATAGTTTATGTGAAATTTGCTAATGGCAAAAAATACAGAGCCGATACTATTTCCAATGAAATAAAAAATATCCCAAAAACTCCATATATGTAAGATTAAACTCAAAAAGATGTGTAAAGACTATATGTCTTTACACATCTTTTCATTTAGTGCTTATATTCAAAAAACTTTTTATTGTATATCATTAAATAATTGTATTTCTTAAATATGCCCCCGCGATAAAGTAACAGCTTTGTAAGCGGATTTTTACCCTCAAAGGTAATCAAATAAAACTCGTCACCAATTTCTGCACTTTCATATACCTCAAGTGTTGTCATATTATTTACTGACCATTTATAATATAAACGTCTTATATATGCCGCTTGGGCAATTATTTCTGTTGGTGTTCTATAAGATATACGAAATATTTTGTTATTTTTAAATTCTATATTGTCCGGTAATTTTGGATTTTCCCATATATTTAGCGGAATTGTATAATATTGCGAAATTGTGTGTTTTTCAATTACTGAGCTCTCTTCAATCTTAAACTTCATTGATATGGTAAGGCCAAGCTGCAAAAAGTACCGCAAACAAAACCAGCCGAAAAAAGACAGTATAATTATAATAAACGAAATGAAAAAGTAAAACCAATCAGTTTTTCTTGAAACAAATGCCAAAATAACAAACGGCAAGTATAACAACAATGAAATATAAAGGCAATAAAATATACTTGTAGTTAAAATAGGAATTACATCTTGCCGGATATTCTCTTTTGTAAGTGTAACTTTATGCGGCTTCCCATTTTCCAGATACATGCCTAAATCCTCCGCCATGATTTATTTGTTAATTTTGTTCAAAGCTAAATGGAGTATCTCTCGTTGCAACAATAGTACCATCAGCTTTAAGGCCTAATGTGAATCCACTGCAGGCTTCAATATCTACGATATCTGTCCAGTCGCCCACATCACACTGCCCGCTGTTATTATTACCTACAGCTACAACAGTTCCAT